>Ga0207658_10000864_pt1 | contig 25336 bp, 24 predicted proteins | sample KBSS33metaG_FD_184322 | JGI IMG/M metagenome (GOLD analysis project Ga0207658, IMG submission 184322) | Switchgrass rhizosphere microbial communities from Kellogg Biological Station, Michigan, USA - KBS S3-3 metaG (SPAdes) (version 2) | ecosystem: Host-associated > Plants > Roots > Rhizosphere...
AAGATGATCGTGCCGGCGCGGCGCAGGAAGATCCACGCACGCTGCCACAGCCCGATCGCCATGTCCTTGAGCTGGGGCAGCTGGTACTTGGGCAGCTCCATGATGAAGCCCGACGCTTCGCCCTTGGTGAGCGAGCGGCGCAGGATCAGCGCCACCGCCATCGCCCCGGCCACGCCCGCCAGATAAAGCACGAAGAGCACCAGCCCCTGCAGGCCGATGCCACCCCAGACCGTACGGCCGGGGATGAAGGCGGCGATGATGACGGCATAGACCGGCAGCCGCGCCGAGCAGGTCATCATCGGCGCGATCAGGATCGTCGTCAGCCGGTCCTTGGGATCGGTGATCGATCGCGTCGCCATGATGCCTGGGATGGCGCAGGCGAAGCTGGAGAGCAGCGGGATGAAGCTACGGCCCGACAGCCCGACGCTCGCCATCATGCGGTCCATCAGGAAGGCGGCGCGGGCCATGTAGCCCGAAGCCTCCATGGCCAGGATGAAGGCGAACAGGATCACGATTTGCGGCAGGAACACCACCACCGAGCCGACGCCCGCGATCACGCCGTCGGTGATGAGATCGCGCGCCAGACCGGGCGGCATCGCCGCCGTGACCGAATCGTGCAGCCAGGCGGCGCCGCTCTCCAGCAGGCCGACCAGCGGGTCCGCCCAGGCGAACACCGCCTGGAACACCACGAACAGCAGCGCGAGCAGGATCACCGGCCCGATCCAGGGGTGCAGCAGCACCCGGTCGAGCTTGGCGTGGAGCCGGTGCCGCTTGGATTCCGAGAGGATCGCGGCGCCCGCCATCGCATGCGCGGCGACGCGGCGCTCGGTCTGGCCAAGCTGCGTGAGGCTGGGCCCGGCCTGGCGCAGTTCGGCCGAGGCGATCGCTTCGCCAAGGTCGGCAAGGCCCCGGCGGCGCACCGCGACCGTAGGAACCACGCGCACGCCCAGCTCTTCCTCGAGCACCGCGGGATCGAGCACCAGCCCGTCGCGCTCGGCCAGATCCACCATGTTGAGCGCGACGACCGTCGGCTTGCCCAGCGCCAGGATCTCCTGCGCAAAGACCAGGTGCTGTTCGAGGTTGGACGCGTCGAGCACCACCACCAGCACATCGGGTGCGGCCTCGCCGGTGAACTGGCCGCGGATCACCTTGGAGGTGACCTCTTCGTCCGGGCTCGTCGGATCGAGGCCGTAGGCGCCCGGCAGATCGGTCATCTCCACCGGCTCGCCGGTCGGCAGCAAGAAACGGCCCGACTTGCGCTCCACCGTGACGCCCGGATAGTTCGCGATCTTCTGGCGCGCGCCGGTGAGCGCGTTGAACAGCGCGCTCTTGCCCGCATTGGGGTTGCCGACCAGGGCGACCTTGCGCTGGCGGCTCACAGCTGCTCGACCTCCATCGCCGCGGCATGCGCCCGGCGAACCGCCACGGTCATGCGCCCGACGGTGATCGCGATCGGGTCGCGAAAGCCCAGGATGCCGCGATGCGCGACCGAAATCCGCGCCCCTTCCTCCAGCCCCAGCGCGCGCAGTCGCCGGGCCTCTTCCTGCACGAGCGCGGACCAGTCGACCGCGACGATGCGCGCCCCCTGGCCAACGGGTAGAAGATCGAGAGTCATGCCATTGCGCTGCCAGATTACGAGTTCAATTGCAACTGGTTCGCAATAACCGGCAACAAATGTCATTGTCCCAGATCAAGCCGTGCTGGCGCAAAGGCGATCTTCAGCGCGCCGGGTAGCGCAGGCGTCCCAGCAGCCGGGTCATGCTGAAGCGCTCCTCGGGGGTGCGCAGGAGTTGGGCCTTGGCCTTCTCGAAGCGCATGATGCCCTCGATGCGCCGGTCTAGGAACGCGCGGGTATCCGCTTTGTCCTCGCTAGTGTCGTGCGCGAAGACCTGTAGCGTGGCGGCGTAGATGCCGGCCAGGATCGCCCGTTTGGTGTAGTGGTTGTAGTCGGTCGCGCGGTCGCCGGCGAGCCGCCACATCGCGTCGGCACTCTTCCAGCCCAGGCGGGCAGAGGCAGCGAGGTTCTGCGGCAGGGCCATGATCGAGAGCGCGCGAGAGAGCGCCTCCTGCTGGCCCGCGACAGCTTCCAGCCGGGCCCAGACCAGCCGGCGGATGCGCTCGCGGATCGGCAGGTTGGACAGCGACTGCGCCGGCACCTCCTGCGCCATCTGCGCGTCGACATGTGCCACCCAGGCGGCGATCATCGCCATCGCCCCGCCCTGGAACGCGTAGGCGGCGAGCGCCGGGTCGACGCCCTGCTCGGCCGCGGCCTGCGCAACGGCTTCGGCTGACCAGCCGTCGAACACGGCGGCGCTGGCGACGGCGGGGGCGAGCTGCACGCGCAGGTCGTCGAGCGTAGCGGCATCTGTCATCGCGATCGCCTCAGAAGGTCGGGCCGTAGACCGACTTGGCCTTGGCGCCGGTCTTCCTGGCGTTGGCCTCGATGGTGGCGACCAGATTGCTGCCGGCACCGCCCTCGATCTTGGCGTAGTCTCGGGCACTGCGGCCCGAGTTGTCGGCCCTGTCCGGATTGGCGCCCGCCTGCAGCAGCGACTTCATCATCGCCGCGTCCTTGCGGTGGACCGCGAAGATCAGCGGCGTTTCGCCGGCATCGTTGGGGGTATCGGGAACCGCCCGCTCGGCCAGCAGCGTGTCGACGCCCTCGCGCCAGCCGAGGTTCACCGCGAGTTCCAGCGGAGTCCGGCCGCGGTCGTCGGAGGCGTTGACGTTGGCGCCCTTGGAGATGAGGTAGGTCAGCCAGGTTATGTCGCGGCGCGCGGTGACGATGTGCAGCGCGGTCTCGCCGGTCGTCACGTCCTTGGAGTTGATGATCGAGGAGCTGTCCATGACCGCCTTCTCGACCTTCTCGCCGTCCTTCTTCTTGACGGCTTCGAGGAACTTGTAGCCCTCGGAAAAGTCCGCCTGTGCCGGGCTAGCCAGCAACAGGCCGATCGCGAACGCCGGAACGACGGCCTTGCGGATCGCCTTGATGAACACCTTGCGCACCCTTTCGAAACACCCGATCACAAGCCACAACCTCCGCCCCGTTGCGCCTTGCGCCACGGCATTTAGCAGAGCATGAAGCGCCGCGCCATGACCTACCTCGCCCGATCGCTCGCCCCGCTCGCCCTTGCGCTCTGCGCCAGCCTGGGACTCGCGGCATGCGGCCAGCAGCAGCCCGCCGAGCGACCGCCGCTCGAAGGGGCGGCGCTAGGGGGGCCGTTCACGCTGGTCGACAAGGACGGCAAGACGGTCACCTGGGACCAGTTCAAGGGTCGCTGGCGGATCGTCTACTTCGGCTATACTTTCTGCCCCGACGCCTGCCCGCTCGACATGCAGTCGCTGATGCGCGGCTTTTCGACGTTCGAAAAGGAGCACGCGAGCGAAGCCGCCAAGGTCCAGCCGATCTTCATCTCGATCGATCCCGAGCGCGACACGCCCGAAGTGGTGGGCCAGTGGACCGCCGCCTTCGGTCCGCGCCTGCTCGGCCTGACCGGTACGCCCGAGCAGGTGAAGCAGGCGGTCAAGGCCTTCGCCGCCTATTACGCCAAGGGCAAGGAGACGCCGGGCGGATATCTCATGGACCACTCGCGCATCGCCTACCTGATGGACGCCCAGGGCAAGCCGATCGCGATGCTGCCGGTCGACAAGGGGCCCGACGCGGTCGCCGCCGAACTCGCCAAGTGGGTGAGGTGAGCGCCGAGAAGCCTTTCTGGGAGCGCCCGCTGTCGCAGCTCGACCGCGGCCAGTGGGAAGCGCTGTGCGACGGCTGCGGCCAGTGCTGCCTCCACAAGGTGGAGGACGAGGACACCGGCGAGATCTACCACACCAACGTCGCCTGCAAGTTGCTCGACCTCAAGACCGCGCAGTGCAGCGACTATGCGCATCGCCGCCGCTTCGTGCCCGACTGCCTGCGCCTGACGCCCGAGACCGCGGGCTCGCTCACCTGGCTCCCGCCGAGCTGCGCCTACCGGCTGCGCGCCGAGGGCGAGCCGCTGCCCGAGTGGCACTACCTCGTCAGCGGCGATCGCGAGGCCGTGCACCGCGCCGGCATGTCGGTCGCCGGCAAAGTCGTCAGCGAGACCGTCGCCGGCCCGCTCGAGAACCACATCGTCTGGCCTTACGGCGAGGACGACGACATCGAAGTCGAGGGCCCTGCTCCCTGGCCCAATCCCTGGGACGTACCCCCCGCCGGCGGAACCAAGCGCTAGGCGATGCTGGATTGGCTCCGCCGCGATCCGCATGCCGAGCCGGTGGTCGAGATCGGCGGCGCGGTGCTGCCGATCGTCATCCGCCGCCTGGAGCGCGCGCGGCGCCTGACGATGCGGCTCTCGCCCGACGGCACCGAAGTGCGCATCTCGATGCCGCGCTGGGCGCGCACGGCCGAGGCGGTGGCCTTCGCGCAAGGCCGGCGCGACTGGCTCGCCCGCCAGCTCGACGCCCTGCCCGCCGCCGCGCCGCTCGGCCCCAGCAGCAGCATCTCATTTCGCGGCGAATCGCTGACCCTCGCGCACGATCCCGCGGCGCCCCGCCGGCCGCAGATCGCAAGCGGTGCCCTTCGCGTCGGCGGCCCCGAAGCCTCGCTCGTGCCGCGCCTGGCGCGCTGGCTCCAGGGCGAAGCGCGCACTGTGCTCACCGCCGACCTCGCCGACTACTGCGAGCGCGCCGATGTCCCCGCGCCCCCGCTGGCGCTGTCGAGCGCGCGCCGCCGCTGGGGCTCGTGCGCGCCGGACGGATCGATCCGGATCAACTGGCGGCTGATCATGGCGCCCGACGCGGTGCGCCGCTCGGTCGTGGCGCACGAAGTCGCGCACCTCGTTCACTTCGACCACTCGCCCGCGTTCCACCGCGTCCTGGGCGAGCTGTTCGAAGGCTCGATACCGGCGGCCAACCGCTGGCTCAAGGACCACGGCCGCTCGCTCTACGCGCCATTCGGGTAGGGCGTGGTCGACATGAAGGCGTCGGCAGCGGCCCTCTCCCACCCGACTCATAGGGTGCTTTCTTCGGGTGGTCCGTGCGGGAGAAGGCCGGCGCCGCCTGCTCAGCACAGACTCTGGCGCGCCGCCGCATTGCCGCCTACATAGGCGCTATGTCCCTGTTCAAGCGCTCCGGATACTGGAAGGATGTCAGCCCCACCGGCATGGTCGCGGATTTCGTGACGGTGTGGAAGCAGGCCGGACAGAATCGCTGGCGGATCGCCGCGGTCTCCGCCGCCTGCACTTTCGGCGTGTTCTACCTGATGAGCACGCAGGAGGCGAAAGGCCCGCATCCGCCCCCCAAGGTCACCTACATCAGCGTCCTGCCCGAGCATCGCACCGACGCCGAAATCGTGGCCAGCAACATCGAGGCGCGGAAGCGCAAGGTGGCCTGGGCCACGGAGCAGGCCCGCCGCGACAAGGACGTGCGCGAGATTTACAAGACCATCGGCCGCATGTCCGGCATGGATGTCGACAAGATCGCCCGCGAGGCCGACGCCGAGCAGGCCGCCGCGGAACAGAAGATCCGCGACCGCGCCGAGGCTGCGCGCCGCACCGGCGCTGCCGAAGCTGCGCCGCCGCCTCGCTGAGCGGCCGCCGACGATGACCACCGCCCGTGAGCCACCACCCGTGAGCGAGGACGCGCGCTGGCTGGCTGCTGCGGCTGCGCTGGCCGCCCGCGCCCGCCCCCTCAGCCGCCCCAATCCGGGTGTCGGCGCACTGGTCGTCCGGCAAGGGCGCGTCGTGGCGCGCGGGTGGACGCAAGCTGGTGGGCGCCCCCATGCCGAGGCGGTGGCACTGGCTGCCGCCGGCGATGCGGCTGCCGGCGCGACGCTCTACGTGACGCTTGAGCCCTGCGCCCACCGGTCCGAGCGCGGCCCGGCCTGCGCCGATCTCGTCAGCGCCTCGGGCCTGGCACGGGTCGTGATCGGATGCCTCGATCCGGACCCGCGCACCGCCGGCGCCGGCCTGGCGCGCATCCGCGCCGCGGGGATCGTCGCCGAGCACTTGCCCTCACCCGCCTGCGAAGCCAGCCTCTCGGGCTATCTCTCCCGCGCGCGGCTGGGGCGGCCCGAAGTGACGCTCAAGCTTGCGCTCTCGCTCGACGGCTGCATCGCGCTCCCCAGCGGCGCGAGCCAGTGGATCACCGGAGCCGAGGCGCGCGCCCACACCCATGCGATGCGAGCGCGGGCGGACGCGATCCTGGTCGGCGGCGGCACCCTGCGCAGCGACGAGCCGCGCCTCGACGTGCGCCTGCCCGGCCTCGAACAGCGCAGCCCCGAACGCTGGGTGCTGACGCGCGGCGCGGCGCCCGCAGGCTGGCGCCCCTTGCCCGCGCCCGAGGCCGTGGTCGGCATGGGGAGCGTGCAATACCTCTTCGTCGAAGGCGGCGCGGGGGCAGCCACCGCGTTCCTGCGCGCGGGTCTGGTCGACCGCCTGCTGGTCTACCGCGCGCCGGTGCTGCTCGGCGGCCGTCCCGCGCTCGGCGACCTCGGCCTCGCTGCGCTCGCAGACGCGCACAATCGCTGGCGCCTCGTCGAACGCCGCCAGCTTGGCAGCGACACGCTTGAAGTCTACGAGGCGCAAACCGCGCAACAAGGGTAGCTCATGTTCACCGGAATCGTCACAGCCGTCGGCACCATCCGCGAGGCCCGCCAGGCCGGCGACCTGCGCGCGGTGATCGCCTGCCCGTTCGACCCCGCCGGAATTGCCATGGGTGCCTCGATCGCGTGCTCGGGCGTGTGCCTGACCGTGGTCGACAAGGGCGGGGTGGCCGGCAACGCCTGGTTCGCAGTCGACATCTCGGGCGAGTCGGTGGCCCGCACCGTCGCTGGCCGTTGGCAGGAGGGCCGCCCGCTCAACCTGGAGCCCGCGCTCAAGCTCGGCGACGAGCTCGGCGGGCACATCGTCACCGGCCATGTCGACGGCGTCGGCACTGTGGTCAGCGTGACGCCGGACGGCGACTCGCGGCGCTTCGTGATCGCCGCCCCGCACGAACTGGCGCCCTACCTCGCGCCCAAGGGTTCGATCACGGTCGATGGCGTGTCGCTGACGGTGAACGAGGTCTCGGACGAACCCGACGGCACCTGCCACTTCACCCTCAACATCATCCCGCACACCGCCGAAGTGACGACGCTGGGCGCGATGCAGCCGGGCGATGACGTGAACCTCGAAATCGACGTACTGGCGCGCTACCTGCAACGGATGCAGGCGCTGCGAGGGTAGCGGGAGTTTCGCTCCCTAGCCGTTCGCCGCGGCGAACACGGCCAGCTGGTCAGCAAAGGCGCGCTGGTAGGCTGGTCTTGCTTCCGCGCGAGCGATGTAAGCGACCAGGTTCGGCCACTCGGCGAGGAGACCGGTGCTCTGGGCGCGGCGCAGGACGGTGACCATCATGATGTCCGCCGCGCTGAAACCGCCGGCGAGCCACTCGTCCTCGCCCAGCGCCCGCGACAGCTGGGCCAGGCGCGTGCGGACGCGCTCGGTCAGCATCGGCAGGCGATCGGCGTACCAGGGTTTGTCGCGCTCGAGGATGTCGGCCATGCCGCGCTCCACGATCGGGGGCTCGATCGTGTTGAGTGCGGCGAACATCCAGGCGATCGCCCGGGCGCGCGCTGCTGGCTCGTCCGGCAGCAGGCCCTTGTGGGTCTGTGCCAGGTGGAGCAGGATCGCGCCGGTCTCGAACAGCGCCAGTTCGCCATGCTCAAAGGTCGGAATCTGGCCGAAGGGCTGGATCGCGAGGTGTTCGGGCTCCTTGAGCGCGGCAAACGAAACCAGCCGCACGTCATAGGGCAGACCCAACTCTTCCAGCGCCCAGCGCACGCGCATGTCACGCGCCAGGCCGCGGCCGCGGTCGGGCGAATTCTCGAAGGCGGTGATAGTGATCGTCATGACGTCAGCGGAACTTTGGCGAGCGGGCCGGTGGCGAAGTCCTCGCGCGTGATCGCGTAGATGACGTGCTCGACCATCTTGCCGCCGCGCTCGAAGCTACGGGTGCGCTCGGTCAGCACGCCGCCGATGTTGGCCATCGCCTTGCGCGAAATCGCATTGTCGATGCCGACCTGGAAGATCGCGCGGTGGTAGTGCTTCAGCGCATGCGCAAGCATCAGGCGCTTGAACTCGGCGTTCCACCCGCCGCCCCAGTAGGAGCGCGCCAGGAACGACCAGCCGATCTCGATCTCGTCCGGCCCGTCGACATCGGCGTCGCTGTAGCGGCTGGAGCCGATCACGGCGCCGGTCGCGCGGTCCACGATCGCGAAGGCGCTGCCGCTGGCCAGCGCATCGTCGAAGAACGCGCGGAACACCGGCTCCTGCCAGCGGTCGTGCGCGGGATGCACGGCCCAGATCTGCGGGTCGCTGGCGACGGCGAAGAGCGCGTCCCAATCCTCGGCACGCAGTGGCCGCAGCATCAGCCGGTCTCCTTCAAGGACCGGCTGACGGTCCATGTCAGGCGTCCACCGGCGCGGTGACATCGGCAGTGGCGGCGATGAACTGGTCGATGTTGGCCATCGTCAGCCCGGCCACGTTGATGCGGCCCGAGGCGGCGAAGTAGATGCCGTACTTGGCACGCATCGCCGAGACCTGGTCGGGCGTGAACGGGATGATCGAGAACAGGCCGTTCTGCCCGCCGATCGGCGCCAGGTCGACGCCGCCGGTCTTGCCCGCCGCAGCGAGCCTGGCACGGACCTGCCGCATGCGATCACGCATCTGGTCGAGCTCGTCGAGCCACTGCGCGGTCAGGCCCTCGTCCTCCAGCACGAGGCGGACGGCGGCGGCGCCATGATCCGGCGGCTGCGACCAGTTGGCGCGCGCCAGGCTGTGGCCGTTCGACATGACCTTGGTCAGGTCGGCCGGGTCAGACACCATCGCGTAAAGTGCACCCACGCGGTCGCGGTAAAGGCCGAAGTTCTTGTCGCAGGAGTAGCTGACCAGCGCCTCCGGCACGGCGACGAGCACACGCCGCAGGCCGTAGGCGTCTTCTTCCATGCCCAGGCCCAAGCCCTGGTAGGCGAGATCGAGGATCGGCAGCAGCGCGCTCTCGCCCAGCAGCGCCGCGATCTCGTCCCACTCCGCGTTCGAGTAGTCGATGCCGGTCGGGTTGTGGCAGCAGCCGTGCAGCAGGATCGCATCGCCCGACTGGGCCGAGGTGATGGCGCCCCGCACTGCGTCCATGTCGGTGGTGCCATCAGGTGCGGCGTGATTGAACTCGACGACGCTGAGGCCCAGGTCCGCACAGATCTGGGCGTGGTTGGGCCAGCTCGGCTTGCCGACGATGACGCGCTTGTAGCCGGCGCGCTTGACCATGCCGAGCGCGAGGCGCAGCGAGCCGGTGCCGCCGGGCGTCTGCATGCCCTCGATCCGGCCCCCCATGTCCGGCGTGTCCTTGCCGAACACGTAGGGCATCAGCGCCTCGACGAAGCCCATGTCGCCCTCGGGGCCGAGGTAGGCCTTGGAGTCCTGCTCTTCGACCAACTTGCGCTCGGCCGCCTTGATCGCGCCGAACACGGGGGTATCGCCCTGCCCGGTCTTGTAGACGCCGACGCCGAGGTCGATCTTGTCTGCGCGCGGGTCCGCGTTGTGAAGCTTGATCAGCGCAAGAAGCGCGTCGGCGGGCTGTTGCTGAAGGTCGCTAAGCATGGCGCGCGGCCCTTACCGCTGCGGGGAGACAGGTGCAACAGGGAGTCTTCTAGTTATGAGCGAATGCCATCCGGCATTTGCTGCGACACCGGCCCGAAGCAGGCGAATTCGCGCTGCGGCAATCAGAACGGCAGCCAGGTCTGCTTGTGTGAGAACTTCATGTAGCCCACGTTCGCGCCCAGCCGCAGGCCGGCGCCGGCGCGCACCGGGATCAGCACGACATTGCCGCGGCGCAGGTAGCTGACGGTGAACCCGCCCACCAGATAGGCTTGGCCCTCGCCCGCGCCGTAGCGCTTGAACAGGTCCTCGCTGTCGTAGAGGTTGTACACCAGCACGAAGGCGTTGCCGGCGTTGGCGCCCGCGTCGAAGCCGATCGAGGGGCCGGTCCAGTAGACCGGACGTTCGCCCTCCACCTTGTGGTGCAGCGTGCCCGAGCCGTAACGCAGGCCGACCGCGATGGCACCGCCCGCCTCGCGACCGACGATGTAGCCGTTGGGCTGGCCCTGCTTGGCGAGCAGGTCCTTGATGACGTCGGCCAGGCCCTTGGCGCCCTTGCCGAACACGCCTTCGGCGGCGCCGATCAGATCGTCCTCGCGATAGGTGTTGTCGGAGCCTGTCACGGTCGTAGTCGTCGTGGTGGTCGTCGCCGCCGGCGCGACGGGCGCCTGGTCGATCGGCGTGCCGTTGCCCGGATAAGCCGGCGCGCTGACCGGAGCGGCAGGTGCCGGCGTCGGCGTGAAAGTGGTGCCCCGGCCCAGGTCGCCGTCGATCGCGGCATCGGGGTCGACGGTGGAGACTTGCGCCAGCGCGGGCGCCGCAGCGACGCACAAGCCGAGCAGCGCACCGGCGAACGTTGCGAGCGGTCGGGCTGAGCGGGGCGCAGTACCCTTCGCGTGCCGGCGGATTGTCATTGCGTTGACCCTTCCCTGTTGGCCGCCCTCCGTGTCACTGTCGTCCCACGAAGGCGTCGGCCGCGCCTCCCGATCTGGATTCGGCGCTCCCCACACATCCCATTGATGCAGCGGCAGAAGAATCCACCGCGCCTTGCCTCGCAATGAACGGGCGACGATCCGAGTCGCTTTTGCGGCGAAGCGAGTCGCGACCGCGGCAAGTCGGTCGGGCGAGAAAAGCAAAAAGGCCTCGGATCGCCCCTTGCCGCCCCCCTGCCCCCTCGTTATAGGGACCGCCCTGAGCCGCAGCCGGAGACGTGGGTGAGTGGCTGAAACCAGCGGTTTGCTAAACCGTCGTGCCCTTAAGGGGGCACCCCGGGTTCGAATCCCGGCGTCTCCGCCAGCGGCCACTTTCCTGCACATCTCTGCGAACTTGTGGCGAACGCTTAGGAATGGGCGGATTGCCGCGCTTTCGTGCGAATTTCATGTCCGCCGGAGTTCACCAATGCGCTGCCCATCGGGACCCGGAATGCACTTCGCGTGACTGATCCGACACGCCGAAGCTGACAGGCGCTCGGCTGGGCGGGTCGATGGATTGTAGCGCGAAAGAAAGGCGCTAAGGAACGCGATGCCCCGTCGAAAGGACCTTTGGCAGTGCGCGATCGTCGAGGCGCCGGCGTCGCATCTGCTCGAAAAGGGGCTGCGTGACGTGCCCGTCCGGTGGTTTGCCGCCGAACCCGCCTACACCTTCCTCGCAGATCCCTTTGGGCTTTGGGACCGTGGCGTATTGCACGTCTTCGTCGAGCAGTACGACTATCGCACCCGGCACGGGGTGATCGAGCGCCTGACGTTCGACAGTCGGCTCGATCTGGTCGAGCGGTCTCCGGCGCTCGCCGAACCTTGGCACTTGTCCTACCCGTTCGTGTTCGATGCGGAAGGGGCAACCTGGATGATGCCGGAAGCGCACCGATCGGGCACGCTGACCCTTTATCGCGCATACGGCAACTACGAGGACTGGCGTCCAGAGTGCGAGATCGTGCTTGATACCGTGCCGGTCGATGCATCCATCTTCCGCCACGAAGGGCGGTGGTGGCTCTTCTATGCCTCGGCGAACGACCGCGCGAGCAAGCAAGGCGAATTGCATGTCGCAGAAGCGGAACGGTTATGTGGACCATGGCGACCGCATCCGGGCAATCCGGTGCGCAGAGATCCCCGCTCGTCCCGGCCCGGCGGCACGCCGCTGCTCCTGGGCGATCGCATCATGCTGCCGACGCAGGACTGCTCGAATACGTACGGCGGAGCAATCACGCCGCTTTGGATCAGCGAAATCACCCCGGACCATTTCGAGGCTGCAGCAGGCCCGAACCTTGAATTGCCTGCCAGCCCGGCGGCCGGATGGAAAGGCATGCATACGTTCTCCGCTTGTGGGCCGGTCACGCTGATTGATGTCAAGACGATCGACCGCTCCTTGTCGGGGCTACGGGTCGAACTTGATCGGCTGTTCCGATCGCGCGCTCCCAGATAGCACGCCCGTCCGCCGCAAAGCGGGCGGGCGAGAAGCGAAAAAGCAGATCCTCTCGTCCGGCTCGCCCGACCCCTGCCAGGCCCTGTGGCTGCCGCAGCGCGCCGCGCAACGCCTGGGCCAGTTCCAGGGCATCGCCGGGAGCAGCCAGCCAACCGTTCACACCGTTGCGGATGGTGTGTGCTGGCTCTCCGACCCGGGTGGCGACGACAGGCAGGCCCGCATTCAGCGCTTCATGCACGGCGATGCAGAAGCCCTCGGAGCGCGACGGCTGCACGTAGAGATGCTGCCGGTGCAAAAACCTTCGTGGATTGTCCTCGTATCCAGGCAGGCTGACCGGCAAGGCCTGCGCGCTGATAACCGCCAGGAGCCGCTCGCGTTCACTCCCCTCCCCGGCGATCGCCAGCTCGACCTCTGCCGGCGCGACAAATCCGTTGCGGCGGAGCAGTGACAGCGCCTCCAGCAAGATGTCATAGCCTTTGACGTGGTGCAGGCGCCCCAGGCTGCCGATGCGAAGCGGCGCTCCAGGCCCCCAGGCCGGAGCAACTGGCATGTCGGGTTCAGCCGCGAAGATCGGCCAAGTCTCCAATCGATCTGCCGTCACGTTCAGGCGATCCCGCGTCAGTCGGGCGACGCTGGCGGAATCGGCTACCCACAGCCGCGCCCGACCTTGCAGCGCACGCAACAGCCGCCGGTTCCACGGCTTCAGCAGGGCTGCGTGCTGCCATGCGATCACAGGCAGGCCCATTCTCGGTCCGGCGAGCAGGCCAAGAATCGTCGCACGGCTGAGCGACGTCCATAAGTGGGTCGCGCCCCAGGCCCGCGCCTCACGCATCAGCCAGCGACCGGCTTGCAGATGATCGCGCTCGCCACCCTCGCGTACCAGTGGATCGAGCCCGGCTCGTTCCATCGGCGGCAAGGCCCGACCGTCCCGGCGCGTCAGAGCGAACACACGCACTTGCGCTCCACAATCCTGCAACACCCGCGCAATCGCGGGCACCGGCAGAGCCGCACCGCCGCCTTCTACCGAGTTGATGACATAGGCGATGCGCGCCTGCGTCAATGTCGCAGGCTCCGCCGCCAGACGAGCATGGTCAGCAAGCCGCTGCCCAGCACGGCCTGGATCATGGCCTGATAGCCGGCACCCATCAGTCCATATCTCTCCAACAGAAAGGGTAGCGGTAGCAGGACTACCAGGCTGGCAAACAAGTTGGCCGCCATCGATCGCATCGGCGCGCCCAGAGCGGTCAGCGCCGAACTGCACGGCGGTCCGATCAGCGCCAGGGCCCGAGCCAGCACCAGGATCGTCATGACCGGAGCCACGGCATCAAAGGCAGGTCCCGCCAGCAGACGGCTGATCTGATGCGGGAACAGCACGACCAGCACGACCACCGGCAGCGCCGCAAGCAAGCTGATGGCGATCACCTTGATCAAGGTTAGCCGCAAGAGCCGCCCACCCTGTCCGGCAGCAACCACGTGGGCGAGTTCGGAATAGACCGTGTTGCCCAGAATTTGCGCCGGCTGCGCGATGATCACCGTCGCCCGTTGGGCGACCGCCAGCATGCCCGCTACTGCCGGACCCAGGACCCACCCAACGATCAGCGGGGCGGCGCGCCCGGCGAGATCGCTGAACGTCAGGTCGGCATTGGTGGCGACCAGGAAGCGCCAGATGCCCTCGTTCTCCGCCGCCGTGTCTCCCGATTCGGTGCGCAGCAGCACCGGGCCAAGATCGCGATAGGCGAACCAGATGCCCATTGCCCACAGCACGCCAAATTCGAAAAGCGAGGACAGCAGCCAGGCGACGAGGAACGATTTGATGCCCCAGCCACACGCCATGACGATGATCGTCCCGCCCAGCCGGATGACTGGCTGCACCAGGTTGTGCAGCCCCAGCAGATCGAACCGGCCGATCAGCCGCAGGTAGCCCATCGGCACCGACCGTACCGACCCCAGGACAGCCAGCGCATAATACGGAGCAAACGCCATCGCCTTGGGCGGCCATCCCAGATGGGGGCCAACCAGCGGCACGAGCGCCGCTGCGGAGATCACCGCCAGCACGCCGGCCGAAAGTTCCAGCTTGGTGGCGAACCACAGCAGGCGCGACAGGCGGTGCGGCTGGCCGTCCCGCTGCGCTTCGGCGCCATAGCGCACGACCGCCTGCCAGGCCGGGAACTCGATAATGCCGCAGACAGTCGTGACGTAGGCATGGACGAGGACAAGCACGCCGTATTCGGTCGGCCCCAGAAAGCGGGTAGCCAGCGAGAGATAGGCGAGGCTGAGGAGCCCTGCGCCCGCCTTGCCTCCCAACAGCAAGCCGAGGCCGGCGAAGATGCGCCGGACGACACCGCTCTCGCCTGTTGACGAGACCGGAGTGCCCGCAGCGCCGGAGCCGCCCTGCTGTTCCCACGCTTTCCCCGCGGCGCCGGCGTTGCGGATCAGCGGGGCAGCATCAACCCGTGCGCGCAATTCCGGCCCGCTCCTGGGTAGCCCGGCGGCTTGCCGCGAATGCGACGATCGCCTCCGCCGCCCGCGTCGACGAAGGGGTATTGGTCAGATCGAAGCTTTCGCTGAACAGCCGCTCCTGCACCGGCTTGTAGGTGTCCTCGTGCAGTTCTTCTGCACGGTCCAGCGCCTCTGGCAGCTGATCGGGATGAGTGATCACCTCACCCAGTTGCCAATGGGCGAAGCTGGGATTGCCGCGCCACTCATGACCGTGGCTGTTGAGGAACACGCAAGGGCGAGGCCGCAGCAGGAACTCATAGACCTGACTGCTGGCATCGCCCAGGTAGACGTCGGCGGACAGTGTGTAGGTCATGTCGGTCCCAGACCTGCTCCCAAGGTCGATCTTGATGTTGTCTCCGCGCAGGAACCGCTGCGGAATCTCACCCGCCCGGTCAAGCGCCAGCTTGTCGATCGTAACCACGTAGGGCCGCTCGAACAGCATGACGTGCGGCGCAAAGATCAGGCCGTAGCGCTCGTTGTCCAGGAATGTTTCGAACACCGCATGGCCATGAAGGTACCATGAGGAAAGGTGCGGGGAAACATGCGGGTTGTACAGCACCGACTTCTGCCGGGTGGGCAGAAAACAGTGCCTGGGCGAATCCCGCACCAGGTCAAACTTCGGATAGCCGACGACGCTGATCCGCTCTGGCGCGACGCCCGCTTCCGAAATCAGGCGCGAGCGGATCTTTTGTCCCGAACAAAGGACGTGATCAAACCGAGCGCTGGCAGGATCGAAGCCGATCGCCCGGTCCCCGGCGCCGTGACGGGTGTGGACGATCGCCAGATGGTTCAGGCCATATCGGGTCTTGAGCACCAGCGAGGTCTTTTCCGCCACCACCAGCATGTCGAGGCTGCGGAAGAAGTCGAGATTGTCGCGATAGATGAGCAGCTTGGCAGTGGGCACGACCTTGCCCAGCACCGCGTCGACCCCCTTGGTCAGCGAGGACGGCATCAGTTCGAAGTGCTGTATCCGCGTTTCGCCTGCCGCATCAAGGATGCGCCGGACTTCGGTCGAAAGTCGGGAATTGGTGGTCGCCACGAGCAACTGCCCATCGAACCCGCCTTCGGCCAAGGCGAGCGCGATCGGTAAGCTGTGGGCCACCTGGTGGATCTGATCGTGGTTGAAGAGAAAGCCGATGCGCACGGCTCCAAGACGCCGCCGTCCAAATGATTCCGCACCCGCCTTCGGAAAAAATTCTGGCCACCCGATCTAAGGCTTCGTCAGGCGCCGAGCGCTGCCGACGAGGCTACGCAGCGCAGGCACCCGCGGCTGGAGCACCGCTCCGGTCGCCCGCCTTGGTGACGTCACCTGAAAATGAGCGAGGCCCTGCCGGCACACGGCCAGCTTCCCGACAACCCCACAGCGGCTCCGGAGAACATCGACCCGCACCTCGCAGATGAGGTGCGGATTTCCACCTGTCGCGGCGTCATGACACCAGGTAGCCGGGAGTTCGTCATTGCTTGCTGTGCGCTTAGTGTCGGTTGCGGCATTCTCGTCCCTCGTCCTCGGCCACCTGGCAGGAGCGAGCCTACCGTCGGCCGCCAATGCGATGGCCGCCGATGCCAAAGCTGCGAATAGACTCTCCATCATGACCTACAATGTGGCCGGCCTGCCGTTCCCGGCAGCTCTGGACCGGACCGGGGCGTTGCAGGAGATCGGCTCCCGCCTTGCGAATTTGCGGCGAGAAGGTCTGCAGCCACGCATAGTCTTGTTGCAGGAAGCGTTCACACCGGAGGCGAAGTCGATCGCCGCGCTAGCGGGATACCGATACGTCGCACGAGGCCCCGGCGCCCACGAGGTGCGCGCTGATGAGGCGCCGACGATGCCCCTCGACTATCGTTCCGCCGAGAGCTGGAGCAAGGGTGAAACGGAGGGCAAGTGGGCGGATAGCGGCCTGCTTGTGCTTTCGGATTACCCGATCGTGCACGTGGCACGGCGAGCGTTCGCCGCCGATGCCTGCGCCGGTTTCGATTGTCTGGCAGCCAAGGGCTTGTTGCTCGCCTGGATCAAGGTGCCGGGATTGGCCCGTCCGTTGGTGGTGGGCGACACGCACCTGAACTCGCGGCACGCAACGGGCGTTTCCACCGAAAGAGCGGATGCGGCTTACGCGGAGCAGTTGCGCGAAGCGGGCCAATTCGTCGCCGGCCAGGTCCCGCCCAGCACCAGCATCGTCTTCGCGGGGGACTTCAACGTCGGCCATGACCGGCAGCGTGTCGCTTTGGCAGACCCGGCCCGCGTCTTGCCGGGTCCAAGCGCCGAGGCCACCAGCCAATACCAGTCCGCGCATCCCCTCGGCCCGGCGGACCGGGACATGCAAGCCGTGGTGGCACGGGGCAAGGACAAGCAGTTCTATCGGCCTGGCACCAACCAGACGCTGCGGCTGCAGGCCATCGGCGTGCCGTTCGGGATCACGTCGGGTGGATATCGCCTCTCGGACCACCTTGGCTACGTGGTCTCGTATGCCGCTCGCTGATCGATGCGAACGTCCGTCGTGTACGGGCCAAGAGCGACAGCTCCGCGTACGGTCGGGCTACGACATTCGCGTCCCCGCGCTCCTTAACCCTGCCCGCCGGTCGCAAGGCGGCGCTGGTCCTCGCGGTCGACGGCGAGCAGCGAGGTTCCACGGGTTTCCTTCATCACCAGCGCCGAGCCCAGGCTGATCGCACCGGCGACGGCGATGTAGATCGCGATCGGCGTCCAGTCGTCGTAGGCGCGCAGCAGCGCCGTCCCGACCAGCGGCGCCCACGAGCCGGCGACGATAGCAGTGACCTGATAGCCCAGCGACACACCCGAGTAGCGCATGCGGGTGGGGAACATCTCGGCCATGATCGCGGGCTGCGCGGCGTACATCAGCGCATGGACCAGCATGCCGATCAGGATCGCGCCCAGCACGATCGCCGGCGCGCCGCTCCCGAACATCGGGAAGGCGAGGAATGGCCACACGATCGTCATCGCCGCGCCGAGGATATAGACCGGCTTGCGGCCGATCCTGTCCGCCAGCCTGCCGACGCCCGGGATCAGCGCGGCATGGAGCAGATGGGCCACGAACATCAGCGACAGGATCTCGGTCGTGCTGACGCCGATGTGCGCGAGGTAGGTGATCGAGAACGTGACCACCATGTAGTAGAGGATGTTCTCACCCACGCGCAGCCCCATCGCGGTGAACACGCCGCGCGGATAGCGGCGAAACACTTCGACGAGCCCGTAACCTTCGTGCGCGCGCTCCTGCGCCTCCGCCTTGGCCGCCTCGAAGATCGGCGAATCGCTCACTGTGGTGCGGATGTAGTAGCCGATGCCGACGATGATCACCGAGAGCCAGAAGCCGATACGCCAGCCCCAGGCGAGGAAGCCCTCCTGGTCCAGCGTGGCGGAGAGGACCAGCAGCACGATTGTCGCCAGCACGTTGCCCAGCGGCACGCCGGCCTGCGGGAAGCTGCCCCAGAACGCTCGACTGCGGTTGGGGCTGTGCTCGGCGACGAGCAGGACCGCTCCGCCCCACTCGCCGCCCAGCGCGAAGCCCTGGACGAAGCGCAGCAGCACCAGCAGCGCGGGGGCCCAGTAGCCGATCTCCGCGTAAGTGGGCAGGCAGCCCATCAGGAACGTGGAAGCGCCGATCAGCATGAGGCTGACCTGCAGCAGCGACTTGCGTCCGATCCGATCGCCGATGTGGCCGAACACGATGCCGCCCAACGGTCTCGCGATGAAGCCCACCGCGTAAGTGCCGAAAGCGGCGATGATGCCGTCCAGCTCGTTGCCGGTCTGCGGGAAGAACAGCTTGCCGAAAACCAGCGTCGCGGCGGTGCCGTAGAGGAAGAACTCGTACCATTCGACAATGGTACCGGCCATCGAGGCGCCAACCACCTTGCGCAGGTACGGAAGGTCGGCAGTCTGTTCGTGTTCCATGGCGGTCCCGTTCTCGCAGCGTATTGCCAAGGCATAGCTCCCGAAACGCTCCGCTCAACCGTCGAGATACTTCCGCCCGTCGGAAAGGCTGCGCGTCGACCGACCGCGCGGGCCGGTGTCGCGCAGTGGCGTGTCCAGCGGCGCGGAGTCCAGCAGGATCGCCACTTTCAATCCGGGCGCGCAATCGCGCAGCTCGACGCTGCCGCCGTGGAGGTGCGCGACCGCCTGGACCAGCGACAGCCCGAGACCCGCGCCCCAGCCGCGCCGCGCATGGTCGAGGCGGGTGAAGCGGGACAGCGCCTCGATCCGCTGGTCCGCGGGGATCCCCTGCCCTTCGTCCGCCACTGAGATGATCGTGCAACCGCCGCGCTGCGCCAGCGAGAGCGTAATCGTGCCGGCGCCGTATTTGAGGGTGTTGTCGACGAGGTTTCCGATCGCCTGGTCCATCAGCTGCGGGTGGATTGGCACTTCGACCGGCTCGGCCACATCCAGGATGATGGCACGCCCCTCATCCTCGACCATCGGCGCGTAGATCTCGACGATAGTCTCCAGCATCTCGGCCAGGTTGGTAGGCGTGAAGTTTTCGCGCCCGATCCCGGCCTCGGCGCGGGTGATGCTGAGCGCCGTCTCGATCATCACCAGCAGCCGCTCGCTCTCGGCCAGCGCCTGGTCGACGGCGCCCTGCGCGGCTGGCTCGGTCACCGTGCGCGCGACGCTCTCGAGCGCGAACTGCAGGCGGGTGAGCGGCGACTTGAGGTCATGGGCCAGCGCGTCGGTGGCCAGCTTGAGCTCGGCATTCAGTGCTTCCACCCGGTCCAGCGTCAGGTTCACCTCGTCCTCGAGCAGGCCGAAGGCGTCGCTGGCACCGTCACGCGGGACCCGCCGGGACATATCGCCTCGCCGCACGCTGCCCAGCGTCGCGACGGTCGCGCGCAGGCGATCGAGGATCAGGCGGGTGGAAACGAACGCTGCGAAGCCCGCAAACAGGATCGACAGAATGAGCGCGAGCATCGTCGCGCGCTCAAGCTGGGCGAAGAGTTGCCGCTCGCTCTCGACCACGGTGCCGGTCACCAGCATGCCGCCGTCGCGCAACCGCGCCGCGCGCAGGAACATCGCCTCCGCCGCCGCATGGCCCGGCCGCGCCACCTTCATCAGCACGTACGTGCGGGTCGGCACCAGCCCGAGCGGCACCCGCGCGAGGTTGCCGGCCCGCGCCTGGCCTCGTGCATCGCTGAGGAACAGCACGGCCGATCGCTCGATCCGGCGATGCGTGCGCATCTCGATCGCGGTAGTCAGTGCCGGCGTCCCGCCCTCGGCGTACGTGCCGAGCAGATCGGCGCGCATCGTCTCGGCCGCCCGGATGGCATCGTCGCGACTCTGAGAGCGCAGCAGCGCGCCGAGGCCGAACAGCAGCACGGCGCCGGCGATGATCTGGAACAGGAAGACCAGCCCGGCAAATCGGACCGTCGTCGAGCGCAAGTTCACGGCTGCGCGCCAATCCGGTACCCGGCGCCGCGCACGGTGTGGAGCAGCGGCCTCGCCTCGCCCTCGTCGATCTTGCGGCGCAGGCGGCTGAGGTGGACATCGATTACGTTGGTCCCGGGATCGAAATGGTAGTCCCACACCCCCTCGAGCAGGATGGTGCGCGTCACCACCTCGTCGACATGGCGCAGCAGGAATTCGAGCAGGCGGAACTCGCGCGGCTGCAGCTCGATCTGCCGCCCGCCCCGTTGCACCCGGCGCGACAGCAGGTTCATTTCCAGGTCGTCGCAACGCAGGACCGTCTCGGGCGCGGCGGCGGCATGGCCACGCCGGATCACCAGCCGAATGCGCGCGAGAAGCTCGGCAAAGGCGAACGGCTTGACGAGGTAATCGTCCGAGCCGCTCGTCAGCCCCTCGATGCGGTCCTCTGCCGAGCCCAGCGCGGACAGGATGATGACCGGCGTCGCAATGCCTGCGCCGCGCAGCGCCGCGAGCACGGCCATGCCGTCGAGCCCCGGGAGCATGCGATCAAGGATGATGCAGTCGTAGCTGCCGTCGGTCGCGAGGAACAGCCCGTCCCGACCGTTGGCGGCGCGGTCTACGGTGAAACGCTCCTCGGTCAGGCCGCCGGAGATGAAGTCGGCCGTGGTCGGATCGTCTTCGATAAGCAGGATCTTCTGGGTCATGCCTTGGCCTTCGCGTCTCGCGGGTCACCTCGTCATACGAAAGGGCGGTGTACAGGAGGTGGGAGCAAGATGAAATTTTGCTCATCTCCCGGCCAGAGGGCTGCATGCGAGCATCGCCTATGGCGCTCCCTCGCCTCGCCACCAACCCCGGAGATAGCCTGTGTTTCAGTCGGCAAGCCCCGATCCCGAGCGAGAAGGCGCGGAAGCCAGGTCCCGCCTGGACGAGCAGACGTGCCGGCTGATCTGCCCGATCGCCTCGGCCATGGTCGGCGTCTGCATGACCGGGATCGGCGTGCTGCGCGTGGCATCCGCCATGCACGGGCGCCAGACCATTGCCGACGACCTGCTTTCGATCGACGCGCTGACGTTCCTGCTGGCGACGCTTTCGTCCTACTTCGCCTTGCGCGTGCAGTCCCACGCCCGGCTGCACTGGCTCGAGCGGACCGCCGATGCCGCCTTTATCCTGGCCATGGTGCTGCTCACGATCGCCTGCTTCGTCATCACCTATTCGTTGGGCGGCTGAAACGAGTGGCCGAGGGCGGAACATTGCCGATTGTTCACATCGCGGCGAAGCGGCGGCAAGCCGGCCGGCGCCAGAGCGCGTTCCACATGACCACCCTGCCCCGCTTCCTTTCCCGCAACCGCCGGATCATCGCCGGCATCGTCGTGCTCGCGCTGATCGCGCTGGGCTTCATCGCGCTAGACCGGCTGACGCAGGAGATGCGCTACGCGCAGCTGCGGACGGCGCTCCACGCGCTGACCTGGGGGCAGATCGCGCTCTCGGTGGCGCTGACGGCGCTGAGCTATGGCGCGCTGACCTTCTACGACGTGCTGGCGCTGCGTCTGATCGGCCGGCCGCTGCCGTGGCGCACCGCCGCTCTCGCCTCTTTCAGCAGCTACACGCTGAGCCACAACCTGGGCCTCTCGCTGTTGACCGGGGGATCGGCGCGCTACCGCATCTACACCGCGGCCGGGCTCGACGGGCCGGACATCGCCCGCGTCGTCAGCATCGCCGCCGCCATGTTCTGGGCCGGCGTGGTGACGGTCGCCGGGCTGGCGTTGGTTGTTCACCACGGACCGATCGAGCTCGCCGGAGTGACCATCTCCGTCGCGGGTGCGCGGCTGGCCGGCATCGCGGCGCTGCTTGCCACTGCCGGGCTGGTGGTCGCGGCCGGGCGGGTCCGGGCGCCGATCCGCCTGCTCGGGATGAAGCTGCCACTGCCCGGACGCGCCGAGCTCTCGGCGCAGATCGCAGTGGCACTGGCCGACATCACCTGCGCTTCGGCGGCGCTCTTCGTGCTGATTCCCGGCGCGGACCCTGCGCTGCTGCCGGCCTTCGTCCTGGCCTATGCGCTCGGCATCGTCGCCGCGCTGATCAGCCACGTGCCGGGCGGCATCGGCATCTTCGAATCGGTCGTGCTGGCCGTAGTGCCAGTCGACCGGACCGGCCTGTTCGCGGCGCTGATCGCCTACCGCCTGATCTACTACCTGCTGCCGCTGGTGCTCGGCGTCATCCTGCTCGCCTGGCACGAAGGTGTGCGCAGCCGGCGCATGAGCCGGATCTTCGGCGGCGTTCACGCCTTCGCCAGCAGCCTTTCGCCACTGCTGTTGAGTTCAGCGACGTTCATGGGCGGGGCGATGCTGCTGCTTTCCGGCTCGCTGCCGGCGATCCATGCGCGCATGGGTATGCTGGCCTCGATCCTGCCGCTGCCTTTCATCGAAGCGAGCCACATCGCGGCAAGCGTCGTCGGCACGGCACTGCTGCTGCTGTCGCCCGGCCTCTACCGCCGCCTCGACGGCGCCTGCCTGGCGACTCGCCTCCTGCTGTTAGCGGCGGCGGTGTTCTCGCTGACCAAGGGCATCGACTATGAGGAGGCGATCGCCTGCCTCGGGTTGGCGGCCCTGCTGCACCTGACGCGACGCGCCTTCTATCGGCGTACCGCGCTGATGGACCAGCCGCTGACCGCCGGCTGGCTCACAGCGATCGCGGTTGCCGCGACCCTGGCGGCCTGGGCCGGCCTCTTCGCCTATCGCCGCGTGCCCTACAGCGACGACCTGTGGTGGGAGTTCGCGCTGCGCGGCGACGCGCCCCGCTACTTGCGCGCCACCCTCGCCAGCGCCGTGTTCCTGAGCGGGTTCACCGTGTGGCGCCTGCTCGCGCCCACCCGGCCGTGCCGCTCGGACGGTGCAGAGCGAATCGACTGGCCGGCGATCCGCGCTATCATCGCGCGCAGCCGCCGCAGCGAGGCGATGCTCGCCCTCACCGGCGACAAGCGCTTCCTGGTCGCCGAAGCGGGCGACGCCTTCGTCATGTACCAGGTCAAGGGGACCAGCTGGATCGTCATGGGAGAGCCCGTAGGCGAGCGCCGCTCGTGGGCCGGGCTCCTGTGGAAGCTGCGCGACATGTCATACCGCCAACAGGGCCGGTTGGTGCTTTACGAGATGTCGGCCGACATGCTCGACCTCGCGATCGGAATGGGCCTGCAGATCGTCAAGTACGGCGAGGAGGCGGAGATCGACCTCAAGGCGTTCGCTCTCGACGCACCGTCGCTGCGCAGCGTGCGCAAGTCGGCCCGGGTCGCCGCGCGTGCCGGCGCCACCTTCCGCATCGTACCCGCCGCCGCGGTGCCGGTCATCCTGGATGAGCTCAAGGCGGTGTCCGATGAGTGGATGCAGGCCAAGGGTCACCACGAAAAGGGCTTCAGCCTCGGCCGCTTCGATCCCGACTACCTGCGCAACTTCGACATGGCGCTGGTCATGGTGGAGGACCGGATCGTCGCCTTCGCCAATCTCTGGCTCACCGCCGGCAAGGCCGAGGCGTCGGTCGACCTCATGCGCTATCGCAACGATACGCCGCCGGGAACGATGGACTTCCTCTTCGTGAGCCTGCTGGGCTGGGCGCAGGAGCGTGGCTACGGCTCCTTCGTGCTCGGAATGGTGCCGCTGGCAGGCATCGAGAGCCGTCCGCTGGCGCCGACCTGGGCGAAAGCGGCCGCCTTGGTGTTCCGCCACGGCGAGACTTTTTACGGCTTTCGCGGCCTGCGCAGCTACAAGCAGAAGTTCGACCCGCACTGGGAGCCGCGCTATGTCGCCGGGCCGCAGGGTGTCGGGCTGATTCAGGGGCTGCATGACGTATCCCGCCTGATCGGCAGCAACGACTTCGATGCACCGGCAGCCCGGCCGGTGCCGGCTGCGGATCGCGAGCTGGAGCCTTCGCTGTGATCGGCGCCAGGAAGCAGCGGGGCCAGTGGCGGCGCGCACTCGGCCGAGCCGCGCTGGTGCTGGCCGTGGTGGCGCTGATCGCCACCAATGCGCCCGCGCTCCATCTGCTCGGATCGGAGCCGATCCAGATGATCCCGGCTCGCCAGCCGCGGCTGCCGCTAGCAGCGGTGTTCCTGTCGGGCGACATGGGCTTCCACTTCGGGATGAGCAGCGACGTCGCCCAGGCTCTGGCGGCGCGCGGCGTGCCGGTGGTCGGCGTCGTCAGCCCGGTCGCCTTCGCCCACCGTCGCACCCCGGACGAGGCCCGCGCCATCGTCGAGCAGGCGATGCGTACGGCCATGCGCAGCACCGGCGCGCGGCAACTGCTGCTGGTGGGCCAGTCCTACGGAGCCGACATCGTCGCTACGGTCGCACCGCAACTGCCGCCGGATTTGCTGGCGCACGTGCGCGCGATCAACCTGATGGTGCCCGGGCGGTACGTGTACTTCCGCGCCGATCCCACCACGCTGGCCTACTTCGCGAAGCCTGACGCGCAGCCCGCCCGCGCATTCCGCGCCTTCCATGGGGCACCGGTGATCTGCATCTACGGCATGCAGGAGGACGACAGCCTGTGCCCCGAGCTCGACCGATCCGCGGTCAAGGTGATCGCATTGCCCGGCGATCACCATCTCGATCGCAAGCCCGAGCGCCTGGTCGCCGCCGCGATGGGCGCCTTGCATGCGCTCGTCCCCGCGATCCGGCCGTGATCCGAACATGACCAAAATTTAAGGCGCCGATCAGGTCTCCCCCATCGCCGCAGGTCTAGTCGCAAGACTCGTCCAGAGGATTGCCCCAGAGGATCGCCAGAGCACCGCCGTGACCAAGCCCGTTTTTTTCGATCCCACCGGCCGCCGCAACCGATGGTCGCGCCGTGGCCTCTCGGCGCTGCTGCTGCTGGTCGTACTCGGCGCGCTGGCGTTCGCCACAACGCTCGTCGCGGTGCCGCACCAGCGCGAGCTCGACCTGCCGGTGCCTCACCTGCATCCGGCCACCTTCGCCCGTTCCAGGCTCGCGCACAAGCTCTCGACCTGGCTGCCCAGCGGCAAGGGCGCGGCGCAGCAGCAAACCCCGCTCGCCGTAGGGTTTTACATGCCCGGCAACGACGCGAGCTTCGTGTCGCTCGTTCACCACGGCAACGATCTGGACTGGGTGGTGCCGGCCACCGTCAACGTCGCGGGTCCCAGCCATACCCTGCACGTCGAAAAAGACGCTCGCTTCGAGCGGCTGGTCAGCTCGGCACCGCATCGCTTCAAGGTCCTGCCGATGGTGCAGAACTATGGCGACACCGAGTGGGATGGCGCTGGCACCGCGGCTCTTCTGCGCGATCCCGGGCAGCGCCACGCGCTCGAGCGCCAGCTGAGCCAGATGGTCGCGCAGAGGCAGGAAAAGGGCCTCGTCATGGATTTCGAGGCCCTGCCGCGCACCGCCTTGGGCGATTACGTACGCTTCCTGCGCGAGCTGCGCGCGGCACTGCCCGC
>Ga0207658_10000871_pt1 | contig 25155 bp, 24 predicted proteins | sample KBSS33metaG_FD_184322 | JGI IMG/M metagenome (GOLD analysis project Ga0207658, IMG submission 184322) | Switchgrass rhizosphere microbial communities from Kellogg Biological Station, Michigan, USA - KBS S3-3 metaG (SPAdes) (version 2) | ecosystem: Host-associated > Plants > Roots > Rhizosphere...
GACGTCCTCCCTCGCCTCCAGGGTTATCGCGATCTTGCCCTGGTTCTCCTCCTCGTAGGCGTAGAGCACAGCGTTGGTGAAGGCCTCGCTGACGACGGTGCGAAGGTCGCCCAGTTGCGAAGAGGGCATGCCGAGGCGGTCGGCGTGCGAGACCACGGTCTCGCGGGCTACGGCGATGCTCTTGGGATTGGCCGGAAGCTCAATGTCCAGCTGGGACTCGCTCATTCTCTGCGGGTACCCGGAGCCGAAAGCGGGCAAAACTGGCTCGAGCTTCGATGCCGAGGCGCCACGACGTTGCCGTGTTGCCACTCCGGGTACTTCGCCGGACCGGCGCGAACCGCTCGGATTCCGTTTCGCAGAGCGATTCCCAACAGAAAACAGCGAACGCGCCAGACAGGATTCGAACCTGTGACCTTCGGTTTCGTAGACCGACGCTCTATCCGGCTGAGCTACTGGCGCTAGTGGGGGCTGAACACCCCGAACAGACGATTCTAGTTGTTGAACTAGGCGTCGGGCTGCTCAGCCGTGGCGACGGCGCTGTCGGTGCTGCCTGCCGGCTCGGTCTTGCGGACGTGCCAGCGGACCGTGGCGGTCGCGACCGTCGCTCCGTCGCCGTCGGTGATCTCGATCTCGCAGGGGAACTGGACGACGCCCTCATTGTCGAGAGTTGCCAGGGCCTCGGCGGCCGGCACGCCGAGTCGGGCATGCGCTCGAACCTCGCCTTGGGCGATCTTCTCGTAGGAGATCTCGGCGCTGCGGGCGAGGGGGCGGACTTCGCCCATTCGTTCGGCGAAGGCACCGACGAAGGCCGCCCCTGAGGCGGTCTCGGCGGCGGTGAAGAGCGCTCCCGCGTGCTGGGAGCCGACGTGGTTCTTCAGCTCCGCCTTGTCGGGGAGAACGACGGTCGCCTCACCGGCGGTGAGGCTCTCGATCTCCAGGTCGAGGTAGCCGACGAACGGCACCACCTGGCTCATCCCCTTGGCGATCAGGTCGAAATCGGTCATCGGCGCACCCTAACCGAGGTTGCCTTTTCCGTCGATATGCGCGGGAAAAGGCAACCTCGACGTGGGCGCGGAGTCGCTCAGCGTCCCTCGAAGGTGGCGTGCCCGGGCCCGCCGTGCTCGAGGAACGTCTTCACCGCGCTCTGCAGGTCCTCGGTCGCGAACAGGTCGGCGGCCTCGGTCCGGATCACCTCGTCGGCCGCCGGGATCCCGCCCTCGCGGAAGCGCTTCAGCACCGTCTTGGTCATCGCGTGTGCCCTCGTCGGCCCCGCCGCCAGCTCCTCGGCGAGCGCCCGCGAGCGCTGCTCGAACTCCTCCACGGGGTAGATCTCATTGACCACGCCCCAGCGCTCCATCTCCTCCGCCGGGAAGATCCCGCCGCTCATCACGAACTGGCGGGCGCGCCCGGAGCCAGCCCGCTCGGCCAGCCGCTGGGTGCCGCCCATCGACGGCGTCAGCCCGACCACTTTCTCGACCAGGCCGAAGCTCGCCTTCGGGCTGGCGACGATCAGGTCGCAGGCGAGCGCCAGCTCGAAGGCGGCGGTCAGGGTCAGCGCGTGGGCGGCGAAGACGACCGGCGCCGGCAGCTCTTCGACCGTCGCGATCAGCTCGAGCAGTTCGACCCAGAGCGCTCGCCCGGTCTCGGGCGTCAGCCCCGAGAAGACCTCGACGTCGACCCCGGCGGAGACGGCGCGGCCATCGGCCCGCACGAGCAGCGCCCGCGGTGGCTCCGCCGCGACGTCGCGCACCGCCGCGGAGAGGTCGTCCATCAGGCGCCGGTCGAAGACGTTGAGCGGCGGACTGTCGAGCGTCATCACCGCCAGCCCGCTCGGCTCGCGCTCGAGTCCGACTACAGAGTCGCTCATGGCACCCGGTGCACCTCGAACAAATTCGTCCCCAGTTCCTGTTCCGGCAGCCCGGCGACGATCCCGATCAGGTCGCCCGGCTCGGCCACCCCGTGGCGCGAGGCGAGCGCGGCGCAGCGGCGCAGCAGGCCGCGGATATCGGTCTCGTGCTCGGAGAGCACCGCGGTCACCCCGGAGAGCAGGTTCAACCGCCGTACGGTCTCGATCCGCGGGCTGACCGCCAGGACCGGCACGTTCGGCCGGTGGGCGGAGATGATCCGCGCCGTGCGGCCGCTGGTGGTCGGCACGATCAGCGCCCGCAGCCCGAGCCGATAGACCGCCCCGACCGCCGACTGGGCGACCGAGTCGGCGACGTCGGTGGTCTGCTGGTCGGTGCGACTAAAGAGCCACTCGCCGTAGGGGAGGTCGGGCTCGGTGGCGCGGGCGATCCGGTCCATCACCCGCACCGCCTCGACCGGGTGCTGGCCGACCGCGGTCTCCTCGGAGAGCATTACCGCGTCGGTGCCGTCGTAGATCGCGTTGGCGACGTCGGTCACCTCGGCCCGGGTCGGGCGGCGGGCGGTGACCATCGAGGCCAGCATCTGGGTCGCAGTGATCACCGGCTTGGAGTGGCGGCCGGCGGCGCGGATCAGCTGCTTCTGCAGGATCGGCACGTGGGCCAGTGGCACTTCGATCCCGAGGTCGCCGCGGGCGACCATGATCCCGCTGGTCGCCTCCTCGACGATCTCCTCGACATTGGCCGCCGCCTGGGCGCGCTCGATCTTGGCGATCAGCGGGATGTCGGAGCCGAGCGCCTCGAGGCGCTGGCGCACCGGCACCAGGTCCGAGGCGGCGGAGACGAAGGAGACGGCGAGCAGGTCGACGCCGTGCTTGGCTGCGAACTCGGTCCAGGCGAGGTCGGTCTCGGTCGCCGCCGGCAGCTCGGTGCCGCCCGGGATGTTCATCCCCTTATGAGAGGAGAGGGTGCCGCCGACCTCGATCTCGCAGTCGACGCCGCTGTCATCGGGCTCGGCGACGCGCAGCCGGATCGCCCCGTCGGCGAGGTAGACGAGCTCGTTCTCCTGCAGCGCCGTGACCCCCGGCCAGGAGACCGGGATCGTCTCGCGATCGCCCTCGACCTCGCGCGGGGTCAGGGTCACGTGCATCCCCGTCTCCAGCTCGGCGAAGTCGTCGCGGATCTGCCCGATCCGCAGCTTCGGCCCCGGCAGGTCGCCGAGGATCGCTACCTCGCGGCCGACCGCCTCGGCGGCCTCGCGGATCGTCGCGATCGTCTCCGCCTGTTTGTCGGGACCGGCGTGGGAGAAGTTCAGGCGGAAGACGTCGGCGCCGGAGGCGATCATCTGCTCGAGGACGGCGCGCTCCCAGCTCGCCGGGCCGACGGTGGCGACGATCTTGGTGCGGCGCTCGAGGTGGGCGCTGGCTTTGTCGATCGGCGGCGGTAGGTCCACGGAAGGGAATCTAGAGGGAGGACGTCATTTGCTCGGTGAATTCGGTGTGAGCGAGGTCACAAACGCCCGATCGGCGGGTATGGGCGCGGCGCCGCCGTGCCCCGCCGCCCCGATCGAAGCCGCCGCGCCTGAGACCCGCGCCGCTCCTCACGCCAGGCCGGCGTAGGAGAGGCCGAACAGGACCCCGAACGCACCCAGCGCCGGGATCAGCACCCGGCGATAGACCGGATCGACGATCCGCCTGGTCAGCAGCCACGAGAAGGCGGTGGTGCATGCCGCCATCGAGATGATCGACATCGGCGCGAAGACCGCCAACGCAAGGCCGGCCTCGAGCTGGGTCGGCAGCGCCGCAAGCAGGAGAACGACGACGGCGCCGGTCCCGGCGAGCCCGTGCAGGGCGCCGATCGCCAGCGCCTGGCCCGGGGTGCGGACGGAGCGGTGGGGGTGGGTCGGGGCGGCGCCGCGGCGCAGGTGCCGATGCCGCCGGTGCCGCTCGCCGACCTCGGCGTGCCCGTGGCGCCCGGCGTGGTAGTCGCCGCGCGCCCACTTCAGCAGGACCCGCACGGCGAGCGCCAGGATGACGACGCCGACGGCACGCTCCGCGGTCGACTCCAGCCCCGCCGGCAGCTCGGCTTTGAGGGCGATCAGGGGGACGCCGAGGAGGAGCAGCGTCCCGGCGTGCCCGAGCCCCCACCACGTCCCCAACCGCGCGGCCTCGCGCGGCCCGCCACCGTCGGCGGCGACGAGCGAGGTCACCGCCACGAGGTGGTCGGGATCGGATGCGTGGCGGAGGCCGAGCACGAAGGCGAGTACGAGCGCGATCAGAAGCGGCGCCCCGTCGAGGGGACCGGTGAGCCAGCTGTCGAGCTGCTCGACCGGCTTGTAGAGGAACTCGAAATCGATTGCGGCGGTCATGACCTATCCGATCTGAGGCAGGGCCCGATAGCTGATGAGGACGCCAGCAAGGACGATCACGCCGGCGGAGACGGCGGGGAGGGCGCCGCTGAGGCGGCCGCCGAAGAGGCGGCGCTCGGGGCGCAGGCGCTGGAACAAGCGCTGGCTTCCCAGAACCACCAGGCCGACGGCGCTGATCGTCGCCGCCAGGCCGAGGCTGAAGGCGAGGATCAGGACCATCCCGAGACCGATCCGATGCTGGGAGATGGCGGCGATCAGGACGACCAGCGCCGACGGGCACGGCACCAGCCCGCCGGAGACGCCGAGCCCGATCAGGCCCCGCAGGCCGGTGGCTTGAGATTGGTCGCGGCCGTGAGTGTGGGAGTGAGAGTGGTCGTGGCTGTGGCTGTGGCTGTGGCCATGAGGGTGAGCGTGCGAGTGCGCCTGGTCCCCACGGGCCTCCTGAGCCCGCATGGATTTCCAGCGGCGGAAGCGGGAGCGCATCACCGAGACGCCGATCGCGATCACCATCAGCCCCGAGACCAGGCCGAGCCAGGGATAGAGCTGCTCGGGGAGGATGTAGGCGGAGGCGGCGAGGGTGATCAGGCCGAAGGCGAAGACCGCCGCCGTGTGGGTGACGGTCACCGTCGCCCCGAGGATCAGCGCGTCGCGCGGCCTGCCGCCGCTGCCGGCCAGGTAGCCGGCCACCATCGCCTTGCCGTGGCCGGGCGAGAGCGCGTGCAGCGCGCCCCAGCCGAACGCCGCGGCGAGCAGCCCGATGATCAGCAGGCCACCGGCGTTCGCACCGGTGAGGGCGCCGGCGAAGCCTTCGCTCGCGGCGGCGCCTTCAGCGGGCGCGAACTCCGATTCGGGAGCGGTGACCTGCCCCGTTCCCGGCACCGCCTCGAAGCGGGCCTCTGCTTCGCTCGCCGGGCTCGCGAGCAGATCCTGCGGGTAGGCCCGCAGGCCGCCGGTCGGGTCGGTCCGGGGAGCGGTGGAAGAAACGTCGGTACCGGTCCCGGGCAGGATCTGCAGCGCCCGCCAACCGATCCGGCCCGCGTAGGCGTCATTGACGATCTCGACTCGGTCGGCGCCGGCGACCGGCACCCGGAAGTCGAGAACGACCCTGGTCAGCTTCAGGTCGCTTTGCCCTGGCGGGAAGCTGAGCGACGTGGAAGCGGGCGGACCCAGTGGCAGTTGGCGGCCGTCCGCGCTCAGGGTCAGGCCCGAGCGAACCTCGGCCAGGACCTCGCCGATCAACGCCCGGCGCTCGGCGGCGCTGTCGACATCGCCGTCGCCGTCGGAGTCATGGCGGCCGATCGCCTGGAAGGTCGGTATCTCGGCCAGGTCGAGCAGGTAGGTGACCCGCACCTGGCGCTCGTCGATCCCAACCTTGACGAGCTGGTTGGTAGAGAAGTTGCCGAGCGGGTGGGCGCCCGCGCGGGGCGCCGCGGCGGCGAGGACCGCAAGCGCGGCGAACAGCGCCAGCAGCGCTCCGCTCAGACGCCGGGCGCTCATCGCAGGCCCTCCATGGCCTGCTCCGCGCGTGGCCCGAAGATCGGGTGGAAGCGCGGGCTCTGGCGAACTAGCCGCCCGAGGTAGGCGCGCGCCCGCGCCTCTCTCCCCGCGTCCAGGGCGATCATCCCGGCGTGGTAGAGGAATGAGGGCGTGCGGGAGCCGAGCCGCATCGCCTGCTGCGAGAGCCGCTCCGCCGCCGCGGTCCGACCCGCCGCGTGGAGCGCCCATGAGTAGGCGTCGGCGGAGCGGACGCTCGGGGCTCGCCGCCAGGCGCCGCGCCCGGCGGCTACCGCGAGCGCCGGGTCGCCGTGGTCGGCCTCGAACAGCGCCTGCTCGACACCAACGTCGACCCCGCTCCCTTCGAGCAGCTTTGCCTGGGCCGCAACCAGGGCCAGGTCGCGCTCGGCGGCGTATTCCATTCCCGCCGCTCTCTCGACCTCGGCAAGGGCGGTTGCGTACTCGGGCAGCGGCAGCACCGCGACCGTCCGCCGGTAGCGGTCGATCGCGGCGTCGAAGCGACCCTCGGCGGCATCGACCCGAGCGCGGCCCGCCAGCGCCGGCGGGTAGCCCGGGTCGAGCGCCAGCGCCTCGCGGTAGGAACGCTTGGCAGCGGCGTAGTGACCGCGGTCGAATTCGAGGCCGCCGAGCAGGACGCTGACATAGGCGGAGCCCTCGGTCGAGCCGCCGGCCGAGACCGCGAGCCGCATCGCCTGCGCCGCCCCGGCCAGATCTCCCTGCAGCTCGCGCAGGTAGGAGACCCGGGTGTAGGCGGCGAGGTTCGGCTTCAGGCGCGCCAGGCGGTCGATCGTCGCCGCCGCTGCGGCGTAGCGGCCCAGCTCGATCTGGGCGTCGGCGATCACCGTGTAGGGCCGGGCCAGGCCCGGCTCGAGCCGGTGGGCGCGCTCGCCGAGCGTGAGCCCGGCGGCGAAGTCATGACGGGCGAGCGCGAGGGTGCCGAGCCCGATCGTCGCGTCGAGGTCCTCGGGGTCCCGCGCCAGCGCCGTCTCGAAGGCGCGCTGCGAGCGTGAGTAATAGGCGGGGTCACCGGTTTCGCGGGCGCGCTGGTAGTAGGCGTCGCCGAGCGCGGCGTAGGCCGCGGTCTCGGGGGCCTCGCGCAGCAGGCGCTGGTAGGCGGCGATCCGCGCCTCGGTGTCGAGCGTCGCCAGACCGGCGCTCGGGCCGGCGTCGGCGCGGTCGCCTTCGGCGACGATCGGGCTGCCGCTGGGGACCGCCTGCGGCGAGGTCGAGCCCGATCCCCTGGTGGCGATGAGGACCGCCGTGACGGCGGCGAAGGCGATCAGCGGCGCGGCGAGCCAGCGCAGGAGGCGGGTGTGGGTGAAGATCGTTGCGGTCATCGGACGAGGTCCTCGGTCGAGGGAGCGCGGCCGGATTGCCGCGCTCCCTCCTCCCGATCCGACTCAGGCGCCGCCCGCCGGGACCGGCGGGTGGGTCGGCTCGAACCGCTGCGACGGTTTCGAGTCGAAGCCCGACTCCGGGTTGTTCAGGTAGGGGAACTGGCTGAGGAACCCCTTGTCGTCCTGGTCGACGCCATCGCCGAGCGGGACTTTGTTGCCGCCGAGGAAACCGGCGATCACCTGGAGCTCGATGTCGACGACATCGTCACTCGGGCGCCGACCGTTCGGGAACCCGGCTTTGTCTCCGCCGATCACACCGAACCTGTTCGGTTTCGCCGACGGTGCCACACCCAGGTTCAGCTTCAGGGTGTCGACAGGGGTACCGGCGAACTTGCCCGAGTGTTCGTTCAGGCCCGGCAGACCCTGGAGCAACGCCTGGACGATGTCCGTGCGGTTGGTTTCCGGGGCACCGATTTTGAACAGTGCGTTGAGGACGGCGGCCAGCTCGGGCTTGAGGACGAACTGTCCGTAACGTTTGGCGTCTTCATCCGGCGTGGTGCGGTTGAATTCGTCCTTGCGGCCGAGCGGGATCACGACCTCGTTCACCAGCGGGTTGCCGAGTCGCGAGACCTGGACCCAACCGTCGTCATGACTCGAATGGGCCTTCTTGTGCCCGTGCTTCTTCCCGTGCTTGTGCCCGTGCATCTTGCCGTCGGGCCTGTAGACCGGGCCGCCCGCAGGGGTGCCCATGAAGCCCACCTGCAGCTCGGGGCGCTCGGTGGTCGACCAGACGCCGACGACGGCGTCGGGATCGCTGGCCGAGCTGACCGGACGGTGGTCCCTGGTCACCAGCCGCTCCGGGATCTGCAACACCGTGGACGAGGTGTTGTAGCCGGCGAAATCGTCCTTGCCGCCACCTTCGTTGCCGGTGCCGAGGCGGACGTTGATCGCGTCGAACGCGGCCCCGAGATCGACGAAGAACGGCTCCGCACGCTGCCCGACGAACAGCTTGGTCCCGTCTGGGAGCTGCTTGATCGCCGGCCCGACGAAGTCGTTCACGTAGTTCGGGAACGTCTTCGGGCCGATGTTCGAGGGCGCAACCGGGAAGTCGTCGGCGACCTTCTTCTGGCTGGTCAGGCGACCGTGGCTGTACTCCTCGCGGGTCAGATCGTAGGACTGGAATATGTTGAGCTGGTCGTAGCTCGTCGTCCCCGGCCCTGCGTAGAGGAACGAGTTCGGGTTCCGTACCTGGGTGTTGAACTCGTAGCGGTAGCGGATGTCTGCGACGCCGTCACCGTTGTTGTCGATGTTCACGTAGTAGCGCGCGCGGTCGTCGAACCGGAAGAAGTTCGGGCCGTTGGCCGGAACCTGACCCGGAATCCAGTTCGAGGCGATCGTGATCGCGTCGGTGGCATCGTTGGCGGTCCACGCATAGACGTCGGTGTTGTCAGCCGCCGGGTCGAGGGAGATGTTCGGTGCCTCGCGGTGGCTCGAGCTGACCGCGATCGAGACCACCAGGGCTGAGGCCACCAATACTGCGAGGATCAGCAGCACACCCTTTCGCCTCGATCGGGGCAGGAGATCGGTACGCATCGTGCTTCCTTTCACTGGACTCTTCGACACAACTTGGGCCTTCCTACGCGAGTCACCGCGGACCAGATCAGTGTGGTTGCGCAATAGGCCAAATCGGGGTCGGCCAGGCCTGCCGATCGGCCAGGACCTACAATCGAGCGGGTGCCCGGAGAGGTGGCCGAGTGGCTGAAGGCACTCGCCTGCTAAGCGAGTAGGGGGCGCAAGCTCTCTCGAGGGTTCGAATCCCTCCCTCTCCGCTGCCGCCGGCGCGGATAGTCTCATCTGGGTGTCCGGGCCGGCCAGCCAGTCGCACGACCGCTACGAGCGGATCTTCGCCGAGGTCGAGGCACCGTTCGCCTTCGTCGACCTCGACGCGATGTGGGCGAACGCGGCGGCGATGCTGGGACGGGCGGGGGGCAAGCCGATCCGGGTGGCGAGCAAGTCGATCCGCTGCCGGGCGCTGCTGGAGATGATCCTGCGCCGAGACGCCGGGTTCGCCGGGCTGATGACCTTCACGCTGCCGGAGACGCTGTGGCTGTCCGAGCAGGGATTCGACGACCTGCTCCTCGCCTATCCGACGGTCGATGGGGCGGCGCTGGAAGCGCTGGCGCTGCGCTCGGCGGCAGACCCCGAGCGGGCGCCGATCGTGCCGGTCGACTGCGTCGAGCACCTCGACGCGATCCAGGAGGTGCTGGGGGCCGACGCGCCGCCGGTGCGGGTCTGCATCGACGTCGACGCCGGCTGGTGGTGGCTCGGCGGCCGCGTGCGGGTGGGGCCGAAGCGCTCGCCGCTGCGCACGCCCGAGCAGGTGGTCGAGCTGGCGCGGGAGATCGAGCGGCGGGGGCAGATCGAACTCGACGCGCTGATGGCCTACGAGGGGCAGATCGCCGGGGTGCCGGACCAGCCGCCGGGCCGCCGCTGGCGCGGCGCGATGATCCGCTTCATGCAGCGGCGCTCGGCGAAGGAGCTGGCGGCGCGGCGGGCGGCGATCGTCGCGGCGCTGAGCGAGTTCGTCGAGCTCGAGGTGGTGAACGGAGGCGGCACCGGCAGCCTCGAGCTGACCGGCGCCGAGGAGGCGGTGACCGAGGTGACCGCCGGCTCCGGCTTTTTCGCCCCCGCCCTCTTCGACCACTACAGCCGCTTCACCCTCACCCCCGCCGCCGGCTTCGCGCTGCCGATCGTCCGCAAGCCCTCACCCGAGCTGGCGACCGCGCTCGGCGGCGGCTACCTCGCCTCCGGCCCGGGCGACGCCTCGCGCCTGCCGGCGCCGTGGCTGCCGGCCGGCCTCGAGCTCGACGTCGAGGAGGGCGCCGGCGAGGTCCAGACGCCGCTGCTCGGCGCCGCCGCGGCCGCCCTCGCGGTCGGCGATCGCGTCTACCTGCGCCACGCCAAGGCCGGCGAGCTGTGCGAGCACTTCAACCAGCTGCACCTGGTCGAAGGCGAGCGGATCGTCGACGTGGTGCCGACCTATCGCGGCGAAGGCAGGGCATTCCTCTAACCGTTCGTTTTTTCTACCTCGTTCGGAGTAGAAATAGCGAACGGGTCAGGGTCCTAAGACCCGCTCCGCGTACTCGTTGGCGAACACGCGTCCTGGGTCGAGCTCGTCGCGGGCGGCGGCGAAGTCGGCCCAGCGCGGGTAAAGCGGCGCCAGGCTCGCCGCCGTCTGGAAGTGGCGCTTGCCCCAGTGCGGCCGGCCGCGGTAGGCGGCCATGATCTCCTCGACCGCCTCGAAGTAGGGCCGCCACTCCATCCCGCGGTACTGGTGGACGGCGATATAGGCGGAGTCGCGCTCGTGGGCGGGGCTGAGCAGGGCGTCGTCGCCGGCGCTGACCCGCACCTCGATCGGGAAGAAGACCGGGTAGCGGTTGGCGTGCACCCACTCGATCACCCGCCGCACCGCCTCCGGGCCGTGCTCGCGCGGCAGCGCGTACTCCATCTCGGTGAAGCGGACGCGGCGCTCGTTGACGAAGATCCGGTCGGAGCGGTCGGTAGACGAGCTGCCCGAGGCGACCCGAGCCGCCAACCGCGAGAGCGCCGGGATCGCCGCCGGAAGCGCCCGGGCGCTGGCCGAGAGCGCCTCGAGCGCCCAGTTCTCGAGCACGACGTCGTTGAGGAAGGCCGCGGCGCGGCCGCGTGGGCGCGGCGCCTCCTCGGTGCGGTTGCGCTCGAGCACCAGCGCCAGATCAGAGTAGGCGAAGGTGAAGAGCTCGAAGTGGTCGTTGGCGGCGACGCGCCGCTCGAACTCGTCGAGCACCGCCTCGCGCGGCTGCGGGCTGTCGACCCGGTTCAGGGTGAAGGCGGGGACGCAGCGCAGCGTCACCGCGACGATCGCCCCCAGCGCCCCGATCCCGACCCGCGCCGCCCGCAGTAGCTCCGGCTGGCCGGCGACGGTCAGCTCGCGCACCTCGCCCGTGCCGGTCACCAGCTCGATCGCCTCGACCTGGGCGGAGACGTTGCGCAGGCGGGCGCCGGTGCCGTGGGTGCCGGTCGAGATCGCGCCGGCGATCGTCTGGCGGTCGATGTCGCCGAGGTTCTCCATTGCCAGCCCGAGCCGGACCAGCTCCTCGTTCAGGGCACCGAGTACGGTGCCGCCGCCGACCCGGACCAGGCCGCTGGCGGCGTCGGCCTCGAGCACGCCGCTGAGGGCACCGAGGTGGATCAGCGTGTCGTCGGTCAGCGCCGCCTCGGTGAAGGAGTGGCCGGCGCCGGCGACGCTGACCTTGCGCCCCGCTTGCGCCGCCGCCGCGACCGCCGCCGCCAGGTCGTCGCGGTTGGCCGGCGCCGCGACCGCCGCCGGCCGGCACGACTGGTCGCCGGCCCAGTTGCGCCACTCGCGACCGTTCCTCGCCGGCGCCACCCCTAGCCCTCGACCTGCGGCTCGGCCGGTTCGGCGTCGAGCACCCGGTAGGCATAGAAGACGGTCAGCAGCATCAGCGCCGCCACCCCGAGGCTCGGTACCGCGAACCCGGCGGCGCTGGCGACCGCGCCGCTGGCGATCCCGCCGATCACCTGTCCCGAGGCCCAGGCCATATTCGTTACGCCGGCGGCGAAGCCCTGGTGCAGGCTCGACTCCTCCGCGACGTCGGAGACGAGCGTCATCGCCGGCGCGAAGCAGAACCCGGCGCCGATCGAGCTGAGCAGCAGCGCCGCCACCACCAGGCCCAGCGACATCGCCACCGCCAATGTCAGCATCGCGACCCCGCAAATCGCGATCCCGACGACGTAGGGAAGGCGGCGGTTCAAGCGGTCGGCGATGCGACCGGCGGCAGGTGCCAGCACCGCCTCGATGCCGGCACCGGCGATGAAGCCACCGGCGATCACGCCGTGCCCACCCCCGAGCGAGTCGATCCGCAGCGGGATCAGCACCTCGATCGCGCCGAACATCAGCGACGGCATGACGACGAAGATCGAAGCGTCGATGATCGGCCTCGAGCGCAGGACGTCGAGGACCTCCCGCAGGGGCTGGGTGTCCGGCGAGCCCGATTCCGGCATCCGGGCGACGACCACCGAGAGGGCGATCGCGATGACGAGCACCGAGCCGAAGACGACGCCGGTACCGATCGAGGCGGCGAGCGCGCCCAGCGCCGGCCCGAGCAGGGCACCGGCGACCGCGGTGCCGAGCGCGGTGCCGATCACGGAGCCCCGGTTCTCCTCGGGGGTCGAGGTGATCAGCCAGACGAGCGCCCCGGACCAGACCAGCGAGCCAGCGAAGCCCTGGACGAAGCGGGCGCCGTCGAGCAGCGCGATGTGGTTGACGAGGCCGAAGACGAGGCTCGAGCAGCCGAGCAGTAGCAGCCCGGCAATCACCGACCGGCGTGGGCCGATCCGGCTCGCGATGTAGCCGGCGGGCAGCGCTCCAATCAGGGTTCCCGCCGCGTAGGCGGAGGAGAGAATCCCAGCCGCCGTCTTGCCGAGATCGAGTTTGTCGACGTAGTCCGGGAGCAGCGGCGCGATCGCCGAGAAGAAGGCGACCTCGAGGAAGACCATCGCCGAGGCGATGAAGACCAGCTTGCGCATCCACGCATCCAATCACCCCAACACTTCCTGAGCGCCCGAGAACGGCACAGCGAGGCGGCTGAGACTGGCTCTAGCATGGGCCGTGCAGGCCCCGGAGGGGTGGCAGAGCGGTTGAATGCGGCGGCCTTGAAAGCCGTTGGGCCTCGCAAGGGGTCTCGTGGGTTCGAATCCCACCCCCTCCGTTATGAGCATGGGAGCAGCGGTAGGGCTGGGAGTGGCGGTCGGGCTGGCCGTCGGGATCGGGGTCAGCCTCATCACCGACGTGCCGTTCGCGCCAGAGGTCGGGCTCGCGCTCGGGGCCCTTGTCGGCTGGCTGTGGCGCGGCTACAGCGGAGGGCGGTAGGGGCGGCGGTCCACCGCCCCCGCTGTTGCGTCAGCCGCCGGACGAGGAAGAGCCGCTAGACGAGGAAGCCAGTCCCTTCGACTGCCTTGAGGATTTCGGCTGCGGTAGCCGTGGTCTGGAAGGGGCCCTTTTCGGGCGAGATGTTCTTGCTCTGCGGCGCGACCAGCAGGCCGGCAACCGAGGCGTGACGTGCCTCGACGGCCCAGATCGAGAGCGCCGCGCTGATATAGGCGGGGCTCTGGATGTTGAGCGCCTGACCGCCGTACGCCTTGACGCCCGTGTTCTCCAGCACCATCGAGGTCGGCAGCCATTTCGCCTTGCTGGTGGCGTCGCCGAAGTCGACTTTGGGGGCGCTGGCCGCCTTCGAGCCGAGCGCCTTCTTGAGGAACTTCACGTGCGCGTTCTCGTCGGCGGTCACCTGCTTGAGGAAGGCCGACTCCTGGGCGCCGCTGGCGACGTTGTTCGCGGTCGCCTCGTTGTAGAAGGCCGCCTCGAGGTACTCGAGGGTGAGGGCGTAGTTGAGGATGCCGATGTCGCCTTTGCCGAAGCTGGCGGGTGGGCGGCCTTTGCCGGCGGCCATCGCGCCGGCCGGGGTGAGGGCGGTGAGCAGGGCGCCGCCGCCGATCACCGCGGCGCCCGCGAGGCCGGCCTTCTTGAGGAAGTTGAGGCGAGTGTCGCCGTGGCTCTCCAGCGCATCCATGGCGTCGTGCGCCGTTTCGCGGATGTCGCCGTTCACGTCCACCTGCTCGATCGTCAGCTCAGGGTCCATCGGGTCCTCCTAGTACGTGGGGTCGGTCCAAGAACGCGGGGACGGCGCGACTGGATCAATCGGGCGAGACGCACCTGTACCGCAGGACTCCGGTGTGGGTTGGGCCTTTCCTAGGCAGGATTCGGCTCCGCAGAGCCGAACGTCCCGCCATGAGTACCGCCGCGCGGAGGGATCGCCCGGATCGCCGCTGGCTGGTCCGCGCCGAGCAGATCGGCGACGCCTTCGGGCTGGTGCTGCTGCTCGTCCTGATCACCTACGTGCTGACCTCGCTGCTCGGCGAGCACGGTTGGGAGGCGGTGGTGATCTGCTTCTCGACCAGCGCCACCTCGATCGTCGCGCTGACGAGCTCGCACGCCAAGCCGCGCATCGTCCGCGCCGCGGTCATGATCTCGGCTCTGACCGTTCTGCTGGCGGCGGTCGCCGCGGCCAGCGACACCCACCTCTACCTCAACATCTCCTCGGCGATCCAGGTGCTGCTGCTGGCGGTGGCGATGGGCGCGGTGCTGCGCCGCGTCGTCCGCAATGCCGGCGCCGACTCGCGCACGATCCTCGGCGCGATCAGCGTCTACACCGTCTTCGGCCTCCTCTTCACCTTCCTCTACGGCTTCGTTGCCCGCGTCCAGAACACCCCCTTCTTCGAAGGCCACCCCGGCGCCACCGGCAGCGACCTCATCTTCTTCAGCTACACGACGCTGACCACGACCGGCTATGGCGACCTCGTCCCCGCCGACCAGCCGGGACGGATGCTGGCCGGGCTGGAGATGATGATCGGCCAGATCTTCCTGGTCACCCTGGTCGCCGGGCTGGTCAGCCTTTGGCGCCCCGGGGAACGGTTCCGGCGGCGCGGGGGCGATGGCGCAAAAGTCCCCCCCGCAGGGGAAGAAAGCGCCAACCCCTAGCTAGGAGAGCTCGACGCTCGAGATCGTCTGCGGCTCGACCGGTTTGTCGCGGGCGTCGGTCGCGGTCGACTCGATCGCGTCGACCGCGTCCATCCCCTCGACCACTTCGCCGAAGACGGTGTGCTTGCCGTCGAGCCAGGGTGCCGAGCCGACGGTGACGATGAAGAACTGCGAGCCGTTCGTGTTGGGGCCGGCGTTGGCCATCGCCAGCGCGCCGCGCACGATCTTGTGGTCGTTGATCTCGTCCTCGAAGGTGTAGCCAGGACCGCCGGTGCCGGTGCCTTCGGGGCAGCCGCCCTGGATCATGAAGTCGGGGATCACCCGGTGGAAGATCAGGTCGTCGTAGAAGCCGTCGGCGGCGAGCTTCTTGAAGTTCTCGACAGTCTTCGGCGCGTCCTCGTCGAACAGCTCGATGACGATCGGACCGGCGCTGGTCTGGAAGGTGGCCTGCGACATCGGGGCGAACCCTACTAGCCGCGAACCTCGACCGTCACCGGGCGCGAAGCGCCGGCCGCGTAGGGCCACTGCGCTTCGGCCGGCGCCTGAGCCCGCAGCCGGATCCGGGCGCGACCGGTGACGTAGCGGAAGCGGTAGCTGGCGCGGAAGCGGCCGCCGCGATCGCTGCGGGTAACGATCACCGGCCGCCAGCGGCGGGCCTCGCGCTCCCAGTAGGAGATCGTCACCAGCTTGCCGGGGCGCGGGACGCGGGCGCCGCGGCTGTCGACCCGGCCCTCGAGCCGCAGCCGGCCACCGGTTCGCAGCTGCCGCGGCACCGCCTGCAACGAGACCGCGGCCCGGACCCGCAGCTCGAGCTGGCGGCGAGCCGGGCGCAGACCGTCGTCGCCGGCGAAGACGACGGCGATCCGGCGCGAGGGACCTGGCGACAGCCGCAGCTCGAAACGCCCGTCCGGGCCCGTGGTCACCGGCTCGACGCGGCGGCCGGCGCTGGAACCGGCGGCTGGGCGGATGACGACGCGCAGGCGCCGACCCTCGAGCCCACCGTCGGCGTCGACGAGCGCGCCGCGCAAGAGCGCCGGCTGGCCGGCATCGACGGTTGTGCTGCGGCGGCCGCGCCCCGGCCGCCGCCCAGCGGCGAGGCCGGCAAGCAGTCGCGTCGGCCGCGCCTCGCCGTCGTGGCCGCCGCGGCCGTCCGAGCCGCCCGCGGCCGGCGGCGCCTGGAACTGCATCGGCGTCCCGTCGGCGCGGACCGTTGCCGTCGCCACGTTGCCCGCCCGATCGCTCGCTTCGACCCGGAACAGGTAGGAGGTGCCGGGCTTCAGCGCCGGCGTCTCCGCGGCAAGCTCGGTGGCGAAGGCACCGGCCCGGATCGTGGTCGGCAGGTCGGTCCAGCGGGCCTCGTCGAGACGGCGGTAGGAGATCGTCCCGTCGGCAAGGCCGGAGAGCGGGTCGGCGACCGCGGCGACCAGTTGCGGCGGCAGGGCCTCGGCATCGCCCGGCATGAACGAAACCGCCGGCGGGACGTCGTCGAGGCGCAGCGAGACGGTTACCCCGAAGCGCGGCGATTCCGAGCCATCCGCGTCGCGCAGCCAGACCGTCAGGTTCCAGCTGCCAGCGGCCGGCACCCGCAGGCCGTCGAGCTCGTCGATCCCCAGACCGGGCGCGAAGCCGGTGCCGGCGAAGCCGTCCTGAGCCTCCAGTCGCCACCCGGCCCCGACCACCTGGGCCTCGACCGGGTTGGTCCAGAAGACGTCGAACTCGTTTTCCGCCCGCCATTCGTCGCCGCCGACCACCGCCAGCCCGATCGGCGCCCAGAACGCTCCCCGCGCCGTGCCCGCCAGTGCCAGAAGCAGGCCAGCCGCCAGGGCCAAGGCCATCGCCACGATCCGCCCGAGCCCACCGCGCGTCCCCATCACCGCTCTTCTTCGCTCGCCGGCCATGCCCGCACCAAGGCCGCGGCCGCCCCGATCTCTCCCCCTCGCCAGCACCGTGCCCGCTGCCGCGGTTCGCGCTTTGCGAGAATGCGACCCATGGCCCTTCCCACCCAGGAGCAGATCACCGAGCGCCTGCGCGCGGTGATCGACCCCGAGCTGCGGCGCTCGATCGTCGAGCTCGGCATGGTCCGCTCGATCGCCGTCCAGGAGAGCGGCCGGGTCGAGGTGGTGGTCTCGCTGACCACCGCCGGCTGCCCGATCCGCTCCCACTTCGAACAGGCAGTCGCCCAGCAGATCACCGAGCTCGAGGGGGTGACCGAGGTCGCGGTTGGCTTCGACGTCCTCTCCGACGATGAGAAAGGCGAGCTGCAGCAGACGCTCGGCCGCGGCAAACTGCCGCAGGGGGCGCTGGCCCAGGTCAAAAACGTGATCTGCGTCGCCTCCGGCAAGGGCGGCGTCGGCAAGTCGACGATGACCGCCAACCTGGCCGCGGCGCTGACCGCCGAAGGCCACCCCGCCGGGGCGCTCGACTGCGACGTATACGGCTACTCGATCCCGCGGATGCTCGGCGTCAACGCCAAGCCCGAAGTTAACGGCGAGCGCAAGATCCTGCCGCTCGACGCGCCGAGCGGGGTCAAAGTGATGTCGATCGGCTTCTTCGTCGAGGAGAACGCGGCGGTCGTCTGGCGCGGCCCGATGCTCCACAAAGCGATCCAGCAGTTCCTCGAGGACGTCGCCTGGGGCGAGCTGGAGTACCTGCTGCTCGACCTGCCGCCGGGGACCGGCGACGTCTCGATGACGCTCGCCCAGCTGCTGCCCCAGGCCAAGTTCGTGATCGTCACGACGCCGCAGCCGGCGGCCCAGTCGGTGGCCCGGCGCGGGGCCGAGATGGCGGCCAAATTCGACCTCGAGATCCTCGGCACGATCGAGAACATGTCGGGCTTCACCACCCCCGACGGCGAGCGCTTCACGATCTTCGGCGAGGGCGGCGGCCAGCTGCTGGCCGACGAGCTCGACGTGCCGCTGCTCGCCAAGGTGCCGCTCTCCGAGCCGCTTCGCGAGCACGCCGACAACGGCTCGCCGCTGGTCATCGATGACCCGGACTCGCCCGCCTCGCAGGCGATCCGCCAGGCGGCGCGCGGGATCATCGCGATGACGCCGCAGGAGCTGCCGGTGCTGCAGGCGACCCCGCCGAGCGCCGAACCCGCCCCGGTCAGCGGCACGCCGCTGCCGATGGTCCAGTAGCGGCCCGAATCTAAATTCTCATCCGCCGCCGCAACTTCCCGCCCAGCGGCGCGTTAAGATCTCCAAACATTTGCCTAATCCCTGGCTAAGACGGCCGGGGAGTGGGGGACCCAGGTTTTCGGGGCTAATCCACCTCTGGTGGAGGCGCAGGCTCCTTCAGCGCCAGCCCGTCAGCTAACCCCGCCGGCTGACGAAGGAGGGTTTAGATGCAGAAGGCCCCTGCGGCGGCCGCCCGAATAGCCGTCCTCAGCATGTTCATCGCGCTCGCGGCGCTGTTCATCGCGATCGCGCTTCCCTCGCTCGCTCAGGCCGCCAACCGCGGTGGGCTGACCGCGTACGAATACGAAGCGCCGGAACCGCTTCCGACCGAAACGACGGAAGCCGAAACCGAAGAAGGGGAAGTCCCGACGACCGACGAAGCCGGCCGCGCGACGCTCGTAAACGGCCGCGCGATCGCGCCGGCCAACGCCCCGACCGCGGTCAAGCAGGTGATCGCCGCGGCGAACAAGATCCGCCTCAAGCCGTACATCTACGGTGGCGGCCACGGCCGCTGGTGGGACCGCGGCTACGACTGCTCCGGCGCCGTCAGCTTTGCCCTCCACGGCGGCCGCCTGATGGCCAGCCCGCTGCCCTCGGGGTCGATGTCGACCTGGGGCGAACCGGGCCGGGGCCGCTGGATCACGATCTACGCCAACGCCGGCCACGCCTACATGGTGGTCGCCGGGCTCCGGTTCGACACCGCCGGCAACGAAAGCGGCGAATCCGGTCCGCGCTGGCACGAAAGCCTCGCCGCCGCGGCCAGCGGGCCGTTTGTCGCCCGCCACCCGATCGGGTACTAAGAGCTTGCGGACACGTGCGGCCGGGGGGCTCGCACGGGACTGCAAACGAGAAGGGCCGCCAGCTGGCGGCCCTTCTCAAAGCTGGTGACGCGGTGCCCTGATGGGGCCCGTGCAGGGGCGATCCCTAGCCGTTGCCCTTGAAGTAATTGGCGTTGATCTCGGCGTATTTGGCCCACTCGGAGGGCAGCTGGTCCTCGGCGAAGCAGGCGTCCACCGGGCAGGCCTCGACGCAGGCGTCGCAGTCGATGCACTCGTCCGGGTCGATGTAGAGCTGCTCGACCGAGTCGTAGTCGGGCTCGTCAGGCGTCGGATGGATGCAGTCGACCGGACAGACCTCGACGCACGAGTTGTCCTTGGTCCCAATACATGGCTCGGCGATGACGTAGGTCAATTCGGAGGGTCTCCTAAATCGTTTGCTGTGCCGGGGACGGTGGCCGTGGCCGCCGCCGAAGAGCGAGCGCCCATTTTAGGGATGTATCCGGCCTCTAGGGTGTGTGCCGGATGTTCGCGGCAAGGGAAATGGCGCGGCGATGCTGCTGCTGACCGGCGCAACCGGCTCGATCGGGTCGCGGCTGCTGCCGCTGCTGCTCGAGCAGGGCGAGGAAGTGCGCTGCCTGGTGCGCGAGCCGCGGCGGCTCGGCGAGCGCCGGGTCGACGTCCAGATCGCGCTCGGCGACCTCGGCCAGCTCTCGGATCCCTACCTGCTGCGCCAGGCGCTGCGCGGGGTCGACACCGTCGTCCACCTGGCGGCGACGATCCGCGACCAGCCGCCAAAACGGATCGAGGAGCTGAACGGGCTGGCGACGGTGCGGCTGCTGCGGGCGGCGGAGGGCGGCGGTGTCGAGCGCTTCCACTTCTTCAGCGCCCTCGATGCCTTCTCGGCCCAGCGCACCCGCTTCTTCCGCGCCAAGTGGCTGGCCGAGGAGGCGGTCGACTCCTCGCCGCTGGCGAGCACCGTCTTCGCCCCCTCGATCGTCTACGACCACAGCGACCCCTGGATCACCTTGCTGCGCCGCTTCTCCTTCCTGCCGGTGCTGCCGGTCTCCGGCGAGGGGCGGGCCGAGTTCCAGCCGATCTGGGCCGAGGACGTGGCCCGCTGCGTGGTCGCGGCGCTGGGGCTTGGTCAGGGGGCGGCGCCGCGCTACGAGCTCGCCGGCCCCGAGACACTCAGCTACGACCAGATGTCGGACCTGGTCAGCCGCATCGCCGGCCGGCCTCGACCACTCGTCCACATTCCCCTGCCCCTGATCCGTTCGAGTTTGATTGCAATCCGCTCCCTTTTCGGTGAGGCCGTGTTCGCTACCTGGGAGGAGGCCGAGTTGATGGAGGTCTCCATGGTCAGCGAACGAGGCACCGCTGACGCACAGGCACTCGGCGTCGAACCGCGAAGGATGAGCGATGTACTGGAGACGACTTAGCCCCCAGCGATTGATTGCGGCCCTGGCGGCCGTCATCGCCCTCCTGGTCGCCGCACCGGCGGCCTCCGCCCTCAGCCTGGTCCCGCCGAAGCCCGACGTCTACCTCGGCGTCTCCGACCGCGGCACGGCGGAAGAATTCAACAACTTCGTCGCGCTGACCGGCAAGCACCCGGCGCTGCTCGAGACCTTCCATCCTTGGGGCAACAGCCTCAACGAGGCCTACGAACGCTGGCGCGAAACCGGCACCCGGCCGATTCTTCACCTCTCCACCGCCGACGACCAGACGCTGGCCGAGATCATCACCCCCGAGCAGATCGCCCTCGGCGCTGGCGACGACTATCTGCTGCAGCTCAACCAGTTCTTCTCCGAACGCAACCTGCCCGCCTACATCCGGCCGCTGGGCGAGCCGAACCGCTGCCTCAACGTCTGGTCGGCGGTCAACTGCGACGGCACGCCGAAAGAAGGCGAACACTCGACGCTCTGGTACAAAGAGGCCTTCCGCCGCATCGTCACGATCGTCCGCGGCGGTCAGAGCCTGGAAGGGATCAACGCGACGCTCGCCGAAATCGGCCTGCCGCCGCTCAACCGCACCACCGGCCTGGCGCCCGAATCGCTGCCGCTGGCCCCGGTCAGCATCATCTGGTCGCCGCTACCCGGCGGCTCGCCGCGGGTCAAAGGCAACTTTCCCGGCAACTACTGGCCCGGCAGCCGCTGGGTCGACTGGGTCGGGACCGACTTCTACTCCGAATATCCCGTCTGGGAAGACCTCAACCGCTTCTACGAAGGCAAACAGTGGAAGAACAAGCCGGTCTCGCTGACCGAGTGGGCGGTCTCCGGCGAAGACAATCCCAAATTCGTCAAGCAGCTGATCGCCTGGATCATCAAACGGCCGCGGGTGCGGATGCTCGTCTACTACCAGGGCTTCGGCGTCGGCAACCCCTACGACCTCAACCTCTATCCGAAAACCCTGAACCAGATCCGGCTCAAGATCCGCCGCGCCAACTTCCTCCCCGAAGCCGACTACAACGCCGGCCTGCTGCCCGAACTGCCGCCGAAGGAAAGGAAGGCGAAGGCGAAGTAACGCGAACGCCGGTACTCGCTCCGCCGACGGGCCGATTTCGGGAGTCCTGGTCACGCAATCGGCCCATCGCGGAGCGTGCGGCGGGCGGATTAGGCCATGGGCAAGGAGACGGTGCGATCGCCCGGCCTCAGTGAGCCGTTCCGGTGGGAAGCGATACCGGCCGGCGCGCGTCCGCGCCTATGCCGCGCGGTCACATCGATAGCCCGAGGGCGCCCAGCTGACCCAGCGTGACCAGCCCGTGCTGCCGCCTGGCAATCTCCCCAATCGCCGCATCCGGCGTTTGCCGATGGGCCGATTTCGGGAAGCATGCGCACGGAATCGCGAAATCGTCACGTGCGACGCAACGGTTCGCGCAGGCGGGCAAAAAGAGGGCCCGGCGTTAGCCGGGCCCTCGAAGCACAGCTCCCCTGGGGGGCTGCTTACATCATTCCGCCCATATCGGGCATACCGCCGCCCATGCCGCCGGCGCCGTTCTCCTCCGGCGGTTCGGCGATGATCGCCTCGGTAACGAGGATGTTCTTGGCGATCGACGCGGCGTTCTGCAGCGCCGAGCGGGTGACCATCGTCGGGTCGATGACGCCGGCTTTGATCAGGTCCTCGTACTCGCCGGTGGCGGCATTAAGGCCTTCGCCGTTCTTCAGCTCACGGACCTTGTTGACGACGACCGAGCCCTCCAGGCCGGAGTTCTCGGCGATCTGGCGGACCGGCTCCTCGAGCGCGCGGTGGATGATCCGGGCACCCGTGGTCTCGTCGGCCTCGTCACCGATCTTCTCGGCGTCGAGGTCGGCCTGAGCGTTCAGCAGCGCGACGCCGCCACCCGGCACGACGCCCTCCTCGAGCGCGGCGCGGGTCGCCTGCAGCGCGTCCTCGACGCGGTGCTTTTTCTCCTTCATCTCGGTCTCGGTCGCGGCGCCGACTTTGACGACGGCGACACCACCGGCCAGCTTCGCCAGACGCTCCTGGAGCTTCTCGCGATCGAAGTCGGAATCGGTGTTCTCGATTTCCGATTTGATCTGCTTGATCCGGCCTTTGATGCCATCGGCCTCGCCGGCACCGTCGATCACCGTGGTCGTGTCTTTGGAGACGACGACGCGGCGGGCTTTGCCGAGCTGGTTGAGCTGGGTGTTCTCGAGTTTGAGACCGAGCTCCTCGGTGATGACCTCGCCGCCGGTGAGGATCGCGATGTCCTCGAGCATCCGCTTGCGGCGATCACCGAAGCCGGGCGCTTTGACGGCGACGCCGGTGAAGGTGCCGCGGAGCTTGTTGACGACGAGCGTTGCGAGGCACTCGCCCTCGACGTCCTCGGCGACGATCAGCAGCGGTTTGCCACTCTGCATGACCTGCTCGAGCACCGGCAGGATCTCCCGCACCGAGCCGATTTTCTGATTGGCGATGAGGACGAACGGGTCCTCGAGCACCGCCTCCATGCGGTCCTGGTCGGTGACCATGTAGGGGTTGATGTAGCCCTTGTCGAACTGCATCCCCTCGGTGAACTCGAGGTCCATGGCCAGGGTCTGGCCCTCCTCGACGTTGACCACGCCCTCTTTGCCGACTTTCTCGATCGCGTCGGCGATCAGCGAGCCGATCTCGTCGTCGCCGGCGGAAATCGCCGCGACACGCGCGATCTGGTCTTTGCCCGCCACCTCTTTCGACTGCTTGTCGCGGAGGTTCTCGACGACCGCGTCGACCGCCTTCTCGATGCCGCGGCGCAGCGCGAGCGGGTTGGCCCCGGCGGCGACGTTCTTCAGGCCCTGGCGGACGATCGTCTGGGCCAGCAGGGTCGCCGTCGTGGTGCCGTCACCGGCGACGTCGTTGGTCGCGGTCGCGACCTCGCGGACGAGCTGAGCGCCCTGGTTCTGGAAAACGTCCTCGACCTCGATCTCGCGGGCGATCGTGACGCCGTCGTTGGTGATCGTCGGCGCGCCGAACTTTTTGTCGAGCACGACGTAGCGGCCTTTGGGGCCGAGGGTGACCTTGACGGCATTGGCGACGGAATCGACGCCGGCCTGCAGGGCCCCCCTTGCCTCCTCTGCGTACTTCAGCTCCTTGTGAGCCATCTCTTTTCAGTCCTCCTTGGTTCGGTAAGTCCGGTGGTGGGGGTCAGGCGACCTTGGCGAGAACGTCCGACTCGCGCAGCACGAGCAGGTCGTCGCCCTCGACGGTCACCTCGGTGCCGCCGTATTTGGAGTAGAGGACCTCGTCCCCCTCCGCGACGTCGAGCGGACGGCGGCTGCCGTCCTCCTGGATCGCGCCGTCGCCGACAGCGACGACCTTGCCCTTCTGCGGCTTCTCTTTCGCCGTGTCGGGCAGGACGATGCCGCTGGCGGTCGTCTCCTCCTCGTCGACTGGTTTGACGATGAGCCGGTCCCCGAGGGGCTTCAAGTTCATCCGTGAACCTCCGTCTTCAGGTAAGTGATTGCTGGGAAAGCTGGGGAATCGCCGCTCTGAAGCCCTTTCCGCTTCCTCGCGACGTTTGGCACTCTAGGAAGGAGAGTGCCAATAGATGTGAAGATAGCGAAACGAGAGCGCCGGTCAAGCGTCCAGGCGCGATTCAGTCCGAAGCGAGCAATTTGCAGCCCAGCAAAGCCGCCAGTCCCTCGCCGCCGCGGGCCATCACCCAGTCGTGGTTCCACTCGAAGGCCGGCCGCAGCATCGGCGCCAGGCGGTTCATCCACGGCTTCGTCGTCCGTACGTCCCACTCGTAGAGGACCGCGGTGACGGCGTTCTGCTCGTAGAAGCGCCAGCGCCCGACCCCGGCCAGCTCGCCCGTGGCGCGGCCTTCGAGCAGGGTCGGCGCCTCGACCTGGGTGGTCTCGATCTGGAACTCGACCCGGTAGGGGAGGAGGCTGCGCCAGACCATCCGCGAGACGGTGCCTACGTCGGTGCCGTCCGGCGGCCGGCTGAGCTCCTCGGCGACCTCGACCCCGCGCCACCAGCTCGGCCAGCGCTCCTGGTCGTGGATCGCCTCGAAGACCGGCTCGCGCGGCGAGTCGAGCAGCCAGGTGGTGAGGAAGGAGTACCCGGCCACGTCCCGCGCCCTAGTTGTGGTGCGGCGTCTCCCCGTTGCCGATGTGCGGCGCCGGCGGCTCGACGATCTGCGAGAAGCGGATCACCGTGACCTGGTCGTCGTCGTCGATCGGGCGGCTGTAGAGCTGCTCGAGGAAGCGCTTCGTTTCGTCGAGGCGGCGGAACTCGGGATTGTCGTGCTCGATGTCGCGGCGCGAGAGGCGGGCGATCTGCTTGACCTCGACGTCGTCGATTACCGCGGTGAAGATCTTCTCGCGGGGGCTGTGGCGGGGGCCGACGGTGATCCAGACGACCTGTCCGCGCTCGTACTTGTTGCTCTTGTCGCCGAGCCGGATCGTCGCGGTCTTGCGGCCCCGCTTCAGCTGGTCGATGAAGAACGCCGAGTAGAAGTTGAGTACGTAGATGCCACCGCGCATAGGCGGTGCGGAGCCTATAGGAGCCGGGCTCCGGCGCCAGGGTGGACGTTTGTTCGATCAAGTGTGGAGGGACCTGGCCGGGCGTCCGATGAGGGGAGCCCATGCCCAATTCGCGCCCCCTCCCCGGTCCCGGCCTGATCTTCTTCCTCTTTTCGTCCTCGCTTCTCGCGCTGCTGCTGCTCGCCCCGCTCGCCAGCCGCGCCGCGGCGGCGACCTGCGGCGGCAAGCAGGTGACGATCATGGGGACCGCGGGCGACGACACGATCGTCGGCAAAGGCGCCAGCGACGTGATCGACGGTGGCGGCGGTGACGACACGATCATCGGCGGCCGCAACGGCAACGACACGATCTGCGGCGGCCCCGGCAACGACGTGCTGAAAGGCGGCAAGGGGTACGACTCGCTCTACGGCGAAGTGGGCGACGACGAGATCTACGGCGAAACCGGCTCCGACATGCTCGACGGCGGCGAGGGCGAGGACAAGCTCTACGGCGAAAAGGGCGGCGACACCGAGCACGGCGGCGGCGGTGACGACTTCCTGGTCGGCGCCAAGGGCC
>Ga0207658_10000878_pt1 | contig 25039 bp, 17 predicted proteins | sample KBSS33metaG_FD_184322 | JGI IMG/M metagenome (GOLD analysis project Ga0207658, IMG submission 184322) | Switchgrass rhizosphere microbial communities from Kellogg Biological Station, Michigan, USA - KBS S3-3 metaG (SPAdes) (version 2) | ecosystem: Host-associated > Plants > Roots > Rhizosphere...
ATTAAATCAAAGAGAAAAAGCTGGTCTTTTTTTGGCTTTGTGTAAAAAATTGGTATATTGCAGTAGTTTTATTGCACTACTACAATATCCTGGACAGACAAAGTTTCTTGCACTTCATTATAGAATTTTTCGAAGCCCAAGAGAAACTTATACAAGAAGCTGGTGAAAGAAATTTAGCACAGTAGAATGTTTAGGAGCTTTGCGGCAACATTTTATAATTGACTATAGTTTTAAATAGAGAGCTTTTGGTAGAATTATAGTAGTGGTATTTTATATATGTTTATATAAATGAATAAACAAAGAGGTTTCATGCGTAAATTATTTGGTTTAAGTTTTTTTATAGCAATTTTATTTTCTGCTACGATATGTATGGCAGCAGAAGAATCAACAATAAAAAGTATGGATGCAGAAAAGAAAGAAAAATGGTTTTTTGATGTTATTGTCAATTCGTTTGGTCATGTTTCGTTTAGTTATCCTGTAATGCGTGAAGCGCTTGCCGATAAAATAAATCCTAATGCAATGCCATATGGACGTCAGCCCCCAGCTCCTTCAACGCCGTATGAGGCATTTATTAACAAATTGACTCTTGCGCTTTATCGCGATTGTTATTTTGACAAAGAGGATGAGGATATGCTTCGTGCTTTTGTGGAAGCTGGAGCAGATTTAAATGGCCCAATACCACTTATCTTTAGTGCGGCACGTATGGGTGATTCAAAGGTAGTACGCGTGGCTTTAGGTCTAGGTGCAAATCCTCGTCAAAAAACTGTACCGGAAAATTATGGAGCATGGGAAGGATTAGATCGTTTTTCGATATTTTCGATAATAAGTAAAAAAAAAGGAAAAGAGATTGCAGACTTTTTTCTTGACTTAAAAATACCGTTAAAAAAAGAAACTGCTGATAGTCTTATTAGTAAAGGTTTTATAGAAAAGGAGGCACTATAATGGTTCGAAGTTTTGGGCAAGAGGTTATGCAGTTTTGACTTTGTTTTAACGTGCCAATACTATAATTTTAAGGGGGGAGTTCTTGAAAATAGAGCTCCCCTTTTTAGTCTTGTTCAATAACGTTTACTATGCTGCCATTTGCCTGTTTTTTCACCACTAAAAGAGCTTGAATACCATAATTGCTTGATAATCGAAAATATCGCCTTTTAGATCGTACAATATAGCCGTTTGTTCTGATTATTTTAATGGTATATATTATTTATATATAATATTTTTTTATAAATTATAATTTTAATCTAAAATAATTTTGTTAAATTTGAAACAACAAAGGTGTAGCTAATGAGTAAAAATACTGCTTTAATATGCGCTGCTGAGAATGGGCAAGTAGAAGTTGTGAAATTATTACTTGATGCGGGTGCTGACGTTAATGAAAAAAATGAGTTTGGAGATACTGCTTTAATAGAGGCTGTTCGTAGTAATAAGATAGATGTTGTAAAATTACTTCTTGATGCAGGTGCTAATGTTCATGAAAAAAATAGATTTGAACAAGGTACAGCTTTAATAATTGCTGCTCTTTGTGGTCGTGTAAAAGCTATAAAATTATTGCTTGATGCGGGTGCTAACGCTAGCGATAAAGGTTGGGATGGAGATACTGTTTTAACCAATGTTGCTTCTTATGGCTGTGTAGAATCTATAGAATTATTACTTAGTGCTGGGGTTAATGTTGATGAAAAAAATGAAGATGGCCGGACCGCTTTAATGCTTGCGGCTATGGACGGTAGTGGTACTGGTAATATAGAAGCGATAAAACTATTACTTGATGCTGGTGCTAATATTAATGAAAAAGATGATTGGGGAAATACAGCATTAATACTTGCGGCTATGGATGGTAGAGGTAATGTAGAAGCGATAAAATTATTACTTGATGCTGGTGTTCATGTTAATGAAAAAAACGAAGATGGTGATACAGCTTTAATGTATGCTACTAATTATTCAGAAGTTATAAAATTATTACTTAGTGCTGGTGCTAATATTAATGAAAAAAACGATGATGGGAACACAGCTTTAATGCTTGCTGCTTTTGATGGTCATGTAGATGTTGTAAAATTATTATGTGAAGCTGGAGCTTTATAGCAAACATTAAATCAAGGAGAAAAAGCTGGTCGTTTTTTGGCTTTGTGTAAAAAATTGGTATATTGCAGTAGTTTTATTGCACTACTACAATATCCTGGACAGACAAAGTTTCTTGCACTTCATTATAGAATTTTTCTTTCAAATATTGTTTCTCGCTCTTTTAATGTTAATTGTGTATAATTTCCCATATGCAGGACCTTTTTTTGTGATTGTTTTTTTGATCAAAAACAGTTTATCACGAAATAAGGTTCTTGCACTTCATTATAGAATTTTCCGTTTATTGGTTGAAAGAATTAGGAAGGAATTCGAATTCGATCTTTTAGTAAAAGAAGAAGCATTTCATTTAGCAATAGCAACAAAATGGCGTGCTGCAAACAATGTTACTCCTGCAGATTTAGAGCGAACAATTGAATCTTTTTTCGATTCCAAAAAATCCCAGATCTTGCTAAAATTTTTTGAAGAATTTCATACAAAATAGCGTCAAAATAAATAATTTATAAAGCGATAATGGTATGCGTTTTGGGATATAAAATATGGTCAAGGCGTAATAAAGTACGCTTTCATGCGAGTTAGCAGAATTTAACCTTGAATTTGCTTAAATAGAGCGAGCGAGAGCCAGGGGCAAGCCAGCCTTGCCGGCTGCAGAGGCAATTTAAGATGAAAATCGGACATTTTCACTTTGCATCTCTATCAACCAATAAGCTTTTTCTTTACAAATAGGCGATTTATGCTATGCTTATTAAGGTATATATGAGAGATTAAGCTCATTATTTTGTATTACTTGTATTTTTAAAGTATTGCCCAAAATCAAAAATTATTCTAAACATGAGGGATTAGATTATGAAAAATGCATTAAAATTGTTATTGTTTTCGTTTGTTGTCATTGCGTTTAGCGTGAGTAAGGCTTCTGCAGGAGATTTGCAAAATCAAGATAGTGAAGCAATGCGTGTCAAAAAATGTCGGGCTTCAAGCAAAAAAATAGCTGAACTTTATATAAGGGACTCGTTTAAGTATACTATTACTCATCCAGATATAGGGGATATAGAATATTGGTATGATCATTGTTCTCCCGCTGATTTGCCAGGGGAGCTTCCGCCGAGAGAAAAAGCGTTAGATCGTTTTGAATGGCGAGCTGCTGAACTAGCTGCTGAAAGGGAATGTTATCAAAACCCTAATCGAAGCGAGTCTTTTGCAGATATTCAAGATAGGATAGAACGTGGTCTTAGCGCTAAAAGAGAAGCTCAAGCTGAAAGGGTGGAGAGAGAAGTTCAATCCAGAGCTGTTTATGACAAAGTTTTTGCAAGTGTGCAAATAGGTTCTTAGGTACGCTAAGCACTCAAAAGGAGGCCCTTCAAGAAGCTGATGGGAAAAATCTAGCATAGTAGAATGGTTAGTGGGAAAGTTACTTTAATCAAGTAAGTTTGAAATAGTATCAAGATAAAAAATAGTATCACGATAAGAGAAGTTTTATGAAAAACATGAGTAAAATAATTTTATTTTATTTAATGGCAGTTTCTGTTTTTGTAAATGCGGGTAATAGGGAAGAAAGGCAACGGCAAAAGCGAGGATGCTGCATACGTGTTTGTGATGCTTTTCGTTCTGTCTACAGGACTTTAAATCCAGTTCAAGAACCTATAGTGGAACGATATATATATAGAAGCGAGTTGCCTAGAAAGCCTTTCCATGATTGCAATCCAGGGGGGCGTTGCATTTGTAGATGATACATTGTAATGCTGAAGTCAAAAAATATTGCCTTGTTCTCTGAGTAATCTATCTTCTATGCTTCACAGAATAGATTTCAACTTATTTTTAAGCCATGTCAATTCAACTAATATTTTTAATTGCACCCCCTTATAGCATAGCGAATAGCGAGTTATTATTTTTGACAATCTTATGGAAAAAATCTAGAATAGCTTGTCAGAAAATAGATAGTATATAAATAAAAACAGGAGAAATGCTTTTATGAAGATAAAGTATTTAATACTTATATTGTTTACTGTTATATCACCTGAATCGATGCATGCAATGCAGCAGGGGCCGATGCGTATAGCGCGAATATCAGCACGATCTTTTAGTACTAAAAAAGTAATGGAAGGAGTAATGGATATCGGTTTGGGTACATTAGGAGGAACGGGTGGTGCTATGATTGGAGGCCTTGGTGGAGCAGGATGTGGACTTGCGGTGGCTGTATCTTTAGAAACGATTGGAGATTTAGTTGCTCCTCGTGTTGATATCGGATCAATGAGAAGAGAGCTTGTTCTTGGTGGAGGGCAATTTGGTGGTGCGGTTGGCGGGTTGATTGGAGCAGCAAAGTTTGGTGGACCAGTTGGTCTGGCATTTGGTACGGGAGCAGTGGTAGCATTTAAATATTTGGAGCATAAGCAATTGTCAAATGAGTAAGATACGTCAGAGTCACGATAATAAAGAAAAATAATAGATAATTTTTAAAAGTATAAAGAGAGCCTTTTTTTCCAACCATTTTAAAAGGAGAGGATAATAAGCCCTCGCTGGAGGCGTCTATTTTTATTTGTATAATTTTTTTTAGTCTTGTTCAACAACGTTTACTATGCTACCATTGGCATGTTTTTCCACCACAAAATGTATAGGAAATTGATTTTTCATAGCACCTAGATGAGAGACAATAATAATTTTAGAAAAGTCGCCCTGTATTGCGTGTAAAGCATCCATAATATGCGCTAAGCCTTCTTCATCTTGCGACCCAAATCCTTCATCAATAATCAATGTTTGCAAAGCGGTTCCTGCTCTTCGTGCAAGTAATTTGGAAATCGCTATCCGTAATGCAAAATCTATTTTAAAAGCCTCGCCGCCAGAAAAAAGTTCATATGGACGAATGCCGCTTAAATCTGAGATATTAATATCAAGGGTTTCTTTTGAGCTACCATTTTTAAGATCTCTTAACGATTCAATAAAAATTTGAGCTTGGTTATTGGTTAACTTACTTAACAACTCATTGGCTTCTTGTTCAATTTCGGGAATGGCATCTTCAATTAAGAGAGCTTGAATGCCATCTTTTCCGGTTGCAGCGGCAATTGCTTGATAGTCGAATATATCACTCTCAAGATTGTGTAGAATAGTTTGACTCTCTTTGTGTTCAAGTTCAATAGCAATGAGATGATGAAGTTGCGTTGTAAGGCACCCTTTTTTTTCTAACAACCCCTCTTTTTCATGCATAAGTTTTTTACGTTCTATCAGCAAAAGATTTTTTTGTTGATAGATAATCTTTTGTTTTTCTTGAATGTTGTTATATTTACTTAGTTTTTGTATATAAACAGCAAGTTCGGTATCAATTTTTTTAAGCAGAGCGCATACATTAAAAATAGTTATTTTTCGCTGGTCTTGATGCTCTCTATCTTGTTGAATATATTCATAGTCGCTTATTTTTTGTTCTATTTCCTGTAATTGTTTTTGTACATGAGCATGTTTTTCGTCGCTATATTCTATTTTTTTAAGATTGTTTTCCAAATCTAAAATAGTCGCCGATATTGATACGCATACAGGATCATTGATAAGATTCTCTTTTTGACTAGATTCTAGCTGGGTATAGGATACTTCTAGCTGTGCAATACTATTGTGCATAACCAGTATAGACTGCGCTATAATCATATGTTGTTGGTAGACGATTGCTGATTCTGTCTCTAGTTTTTGTATATGTTTACTCTGGTTATCATATTCTATGGTAAGAGAAATTTGTTGTTGAGCGATACTCTGATTTTTTTTAATTGTTTCATGCTGTTCTATAAGAATAAGTTTTAAATTTTTCACCACTTTTGCTAATCGTGTACGTTGATGAATTAAAAACTGTTCATTGTCAGTATACTGTTTTTGTAAAAGAAGTTGTTGGCTTTCTGACAAACTTTGTTCGCAAAGCGGACAGCTAGAGTTTTGTTTTTTTGCAATATATTCTTTTTTATTGGTGATATTTTGTAACTCGTTAAGAATCAGAGAGCCCTGGGCACGGAATTGTTGATAATATTCTTTTCTGCGTTCGAATAACTCTTCTTCTTGTTTTATATTTTGACAAGAAATGGTCAGTGCGTTTATGTGGTGTACTCGTTCTTGTTGTGTACGTTTAGTTAATTCTAACTCTTTTTGGTAGATTTCTTGCTGTTTTAAGAGTCGATTTTTATTTTCTAGAGCATGTTTTAATTCAATACGCTTACTTTCAATTTCCAGCTTCATATTTTGTACTATTTTTAGTTGCTGGAGGGTAATAGCTTGTGTATGCTGTTGTAATTGAGTCGTATTCTCCAGGAGCTTTTTTTTTAATTCGAGCTGTTCTTGTAGCTGTTTTTGGAAAATAGTAATAGTATTGGATAGATTTTTTTGTTGGTTACGCAATAAATCATAGCCAGGTAAATATAATAGTTTTTTATGTGTAGAGCGCCAGAGCGTAAGCATCTCTTTCAGTATTGTTTGATTATGTTCTTTGGATTTGAGTAATTCTTTTTTTTGAAGTTCAAGGGTGGTTTTGTCATGTTGTTCTTGAGCTATTATTTTTTCGTTATTCTCAAGAGAGAGCATATTAGATTCAAAGGTTTGCTCAGTCTGTTGGTTGTGTGTTATTTGTTCGTTAACTTCTAATAATTGAACAGTAAGGCCCTCTCTTTTTTGTAGTTCAATTATTCGTTTTTCCTGTGATGTCACGAGTGACTGTTTATTTGCTAAAGCGGTTTGTATTTTTTCAAGCGCCCGTTTACGTATTATTTCGTATTGACCAAGATTTAAAATGGAAGATAAAATTTCTTTACGATCTTTGGATGACTTTTTAGAAAATTCATTAGAGTTGCCTTGACGTAAAAAAGCTGAATTAACAAAAGAATTAAAATCAATTTTTATGGTGTTTTCTATTATTTCTTGCGTTGCTTTAATTGTTTTACTGGTAAGTGGTTTTATTTTATTTTTTTCTGTATCCAGAATACCAAATTCTAATTGAGTATGCGCTTTGCCATAACTCATAAAAAATTCTCTTTTTATTCTATAGAGAATACCTCCTAACTCAAAATCAAAAATAACCATCATATGAGTCTGGCCTAATCGCAAAAGTCCTTGATCTGGTTTTACGGAAGTTAATGTTTTACGCGCTTGACCCCATACAGCCCAGGTCATTGCATCTAGAAGAGCTGATTTTCCATGACCATTTTTACCTGATAGGCAGATAAAAGAGTATGGCTCAAAATTAACGGTCTGGAGTTCTGAACCATAGCTGAGAAAATTTTTAAGTTGTAGTAAAAGAGGGATCATGAGGAGTTCGGGGTATTAGTTTGAGTAATTTAGAGTATTAATTTATTATGTCGCGTTTATCAGTATAGATAGTTAGTATAACTCGGGTTAGTGTAGCATGCTATTTTGCTAATTTCTAGGAGTACAATAATTTGGCGCACTAAAAAGGGGTAAAGAGCGAAAACTCTTTACCCCAATCTATACTCTGTTGAAAAGAACTAGTTCAAGTAACGAGAAACAGTAAATTGGTTAGGTGCTGTTTGGTTACTAGAAGAAGAACTTCCAGCTAATACTACTTTTTTGCCATTGTATTGCATAGTGCCAACAACCGATGGCATATTTTGATTAAGAGTATTATTGCTATTAAGAGCGTTATAATTATTACTACTATTGTTTGACGTTAATGGACTGATCTGAGCTCCCTGATAACCAAATGTTTTATCTAATGCGCCATTTTGGTGCAAGCGTACAAGAGAAGCATAGTTATGAGTATTAGTTGTAGTTTGTCCCATTGCTATAATTTTTCCATTCGCATCTAACGCAACTGATCTGGCATAAGCATTATCATGTGCGTTTCCTCTAGGAGAAATAGTAACAACACCTTTTTGTCCAAAAGAAGTATCTAAAGAGCCATTTCCTTTTAAACAAATTACGGTAAACATACTTTTATCGTTTAGTGAATTGCAGCAACCAACTACTATTATTCTATTGTTTTTGTTGACCATAACATCATAAGCAGCACTATGGTTTTTTCCTATTTTAAGAGACACGATGCCTGAATGGTTTGTTCCAAAACGAGTATCTAGTGTACCATCTTCATTGTATCGTGCTATAACTACATTATGTTGGTTTCCTGATTTCACGGTGCCAACAACTACTATTTTATTATCTTCTTGAATGGCGATTCCATGAGCACGTGACATTTGTCCTATACAAGTAAAGACAACGCCACTTTTGCCAAAAGTATGATCAGGTGATCCATCTTTATTACAACGCATTAACATAAGTTGGCTATCAGAGGTTTGGTCGGCATAGTCGCCATTATTCTGGTGGGCGTAATTGTTATAGTCAGCATTCTGGTTAGCAGAATAGTTAGCATGTTGGTTAGTGTAGCTAGCGTTTTGGCTAGGATAGTTGTAGCTATTATTTTGGTTGGCAGAATAATGAGCATTTTGATCAGCGTAGCTAGCGTTTTGGTTTGCATAGTCATAGCTATTATTTTGGTTAGCAGAATAATGAGCATTTTGATCAGCATAACTAGCTTTTCGGTTTGCATAGTCATAGCTATTGTTTTGGTTAGCAGAATAATGAGTATTTTGGTTAGCTTGGTTGGTATAATTATAGTCGGTATTTTGGTTAGCGTCATAGCCAGTATTCATGGCATAATTAGCAGTTTGGTTAGCTTGGTTAGTATAGCTAGCTTTTCGGTTGACATAGCCAGCTGCGACTATTTTTTGGTCTTTTTGTATAGCAACAGCATTGATTGCACCATTCATATTAGTTTTTACCACACCGTTGTCGCCAAATAGAGTATCTGGGGCTCCATTTTCATAATGACGAGCTAGAGCAATTCTTCTGTTTGATTGACCGCCAGCAACTATTTTTTGGTCGTTTTTTTGAACTGCAACAGCATGAAAAGAAGAAGAAGAAGCACCCATGTTTTGTGTTACTATACCATTACCGGTGGCCTTACGATAACTATAATTACCAGAACTATAATTACCAGCACCAAAACTCATATCTTTTGAACCATCGTCGTTGTATCGAGTCATAACAGCTTGATTGTCTTGTGCTCCTGCAACAACTATTTTATTATCATGAGGTTGTGTGGCTACTGAGTGTGCAATACATTTAGAACCCATTGAATGAGTAATAGATCCTTGTCCATTAGGGCCAAAATCAGCGTCAGGAAATCCGGCCATATTTTTTGATGCAGGCATATTTTGCCACCCAGCACCACCTTGCCATCCCATATTGTTTTGTGATTCAGTATTATTTTGCCAGCTATTCATATTCTGCCATGCAGCATTATTTTGCCATGCAGTATTATTTGGTTTTGCGAGATGATGACTCTGTTTACGCGTTAGCGCAAGATTAAAAGCCTCATTAACAGCATGCTGATTAACTTCATTATCGTAATCATAAGAAACTTGTACTTCAGTTTGCTCTTCAACTTGTACTTCAGCTTGTACTTCAGCTTGTACTTCAGCTTGTACTTCAGATTCAGTATCTTGCGCACCTTGTAGGGCAACACAAAAAAATAGTGTTGGAACTACATATAATTTTTTTTTTATATTCATAGCTTTCATAACGTGTATCCTTTTATTTGTTGGATTATTTTGTTTTATACAATAATAAGCAGTTAATAAAAATAGTTTTATGTCTTAAAAATGACTTTGTTTTTTTTATCCTTCTTTTGATAGTTATAATATTTTTTTTACTCTATTTATTAGTACTAAAAAAAGAATCAAAATAGAAAGAGTCTGTTAACTTTTGCCATCAATTTACTCTTAACTATCTTTGGCGAGAACTAGTTCAAGTAGCGAGCAATAGCCCATTGATTAGTTGTTGTTGGGTGATTAGAAGAGTAACTACCTGCTAATACTATTTTTTCACTATCGTTTTGCAGAGCTCCAAAGACAGGCAGCCTATTTCGATTAAAATTATTACCGAGCTTTAATGGCTCGCTCCAAATTCCTTGGTGTCCAAATCTTGGATCTAATGTACCATTTTGGTTAAGACGGATAAGAGAAAAATAGTTATACTCGAGAGAGTTAGTCATAGCCATTGTATGCCCCATTACTATAATTTTGTCATTTTTATCTAAAGCCACTGATGTTGCATAAGCGATATCGTTTCTGTACAGTGTAGGGGTGATGGTAACAATACCATCAGTTCCAAAAAAGCCATCTTTTGAACCATCAGGATTTAATCGAATTATAGTAAATTGACTTTTATCATAGGGTGAAATACTGGAGCCAACAATCACTATGCTACCATCTTTTTGGATTGCAACATCATAAGCAAAGCTGTTATTTTTTCCTACGGAGAGAATGACAATGCCATTTGATCCAAAACTTTGATCTAGTGAGCCATCTTCGTTATTGTATCGTGCTATAAGCATTGAGGTTATACCATTGTTGTTTGCGAATGTGCCAACAACTACTATTTTATTATCTTCTTGAATGGTTATTGCATTAGCTTGGGCGAGTCTTTCCACCGGAGTTATGACTACTCCCTGTATGCCAAAAGTGTCATCGAGTAATCCATATTCGTCATAGCGTATCAATAAAATTTGCCTGTCGGTAGTGTTGTAGTTGCTATAGCCAGTAGCTACCACTTTATGATCTTTTTGTATCGCAACAGCATTAAGTTGGCCAATTATATTAGTTTTTATAATGCCATTTTCACCAAATAGAGTATTTAAGGTGCCATTGTCATAATAGCAAGCTAAAAGACATTTGCCTTGTGCGCTGCCAACGGCAATTGCTGTTTGACCTAATTGTTGAATTGCAACTGCATTAAAACGAGCATTTTTACCTAATGATGTTTGAATTATTACACCAGGACCATAAGGAACAGTAGCAAAAGTTTTATCTAATACATCAATAGTACCATCATCATTAACGCCATGAGCATTGTATCGGGCTAAAGTAGGATAATCGTCTCTTACTCCTGCAATAACTATTTTATTATTTTCTTGTATGGCAACTGCTTTAGGAGCAGAGTTATAGCCTAATGTGCTAATAACGTACCCGCTTTTATCATGGACAAAATTAATATCAAGGAATCCAGGCTTGCTAGGTGATTCAGGCATATTGTATGGCTCAGCCATATTTTGCACCCCAGTATTGTTTGGTTTTTGGCTTGGTTTTGCGTGATGAGGAACAGGTTTACGTATTTGATTGAGCTCAAAAGTGTCAAAAGCTTGCTGGCTAACTTCGTTATTTTCACAATTTCGAGAAACTTTTATGTCAGATTCTCTGGTGCTAGGTTGTGTAGTATCAGGTTCTGTAGTGCTAGTACCCTGTAGGCTAATACAAAAAAATAGTGTTAAAAGTACGTATAATTTTTTTTTTATATTTATAGCTTTCATAACTCGTATCCCTTTATTTATTTTTTGGGTTATTTGTTTACTGGATTATTTTGCTGTATGCGATAATAACTAATGAGTAAAAGTAGTTATGCCAAATAACGAGCAACAGCAACTTGGCTACTTACTGCTGTACTAGTAGGGGCATAATTACCAGCGAGTACGAGTTTGTCTTTATTGTTTTGCAAGGCACCAAAAACGGGCAGGGTGCTACGGTTAAATATCAGATTATTATTTAATGTATTACTTCGAATACCCTGTACGCCAAATGTTGTGTCTAAATCACCATATGTATCATAACGAAGAAGAGTAAAGTAGTTTATAGTATCAGCATTCACATATCCCATTACTACAATTTTTTCATCGCCGGTTAGAGGATCGTCGATTAGGGCGACTGATCGAGCATAAGCTGCGTGAGGTGCGCCTCTTGGTCTGGTGATTACAATTCCTCCGCCTTGCTTACCAAAAGAACTGTCTAATGTACCGTCAGCATTTAAGCGTATTGTAGTAAATACAGCAGCGCGATCACCTAAGTGGTGGCTCTGACCGACAACGACAATTTTTCCATCTTTTTGGATAGCAACCCCATAAGCAGAGCTGCCAACATTTCCTATAGTTATGGCTACAATTCCTGTTTGATCGTCACCAAAGTCTGTATCTAGTTCACCATTTTCTGTATAGCGTACTATAACCATCTGGTATTTTTCGGTTTTGGCCCCTGATCCGACTACTACTATTTTATTATCAGGCTGGATGGCTAATGCATTGGCATGAGCCTCAGCTCCTATTCTGGTAATTCTGATACCAGGTTTTGGAGTATGAAATGTTGGTGCAAAATTTGTGTCTAATATGCCAAAGCGGTTAAAGCGAGTTAAGACTATTGCTCCAGTATTATCATCGCCAGCAACGATTATGTTGTCTCCCTGCAAAGCAATGGCAGTAATTTCTCTAGCTTGGTTGTTTATATTTGCAAATCCGGTCCCTTGGTCTCCAAAGAGAGTGTCGAGGGTACCATTTTCATAATAGCGAGTCAGAAAAAAATTATTTCCTGCTTTTCCAGCAGCAACTATTTTTTTATCTTTTTGAATGGCAATTGCATGAAAAGAAGAATTGTTGGTGTTATTGATTACTACACCAGTACCATTAACACCGCCAAATTTTATATCCAAAGAGCTACCATTATCATGATATTGTACTAACACTGCTTTGTTTTCTCTTGATCCAGCAACTACTATTTTGTTGTTGTACGGTCGTATAGCAACTGCTTGAACTTCCAAACTAGTACCTATCAAATCACTAATAAAATATCCTCCAATGCCAAACGTAGTATCAAATGATCCATCCGTATTTTGTTGTTCTTTTTGTGCATACATACTCTGTTTACGGATTAAATTAAGGTTAACAGCATCCAAACTATTTTGAGCACTCTGATCTAAATCGCAAAAGATAATGCTCTGTATGTGCATGAAAAACAGTAATACAGGAAGTACGTATAATCTATTTTTTATATTTATTTGCTTCATAAACTGTACCTTCTTTCTGGTAATTTATAATATTTTTTAATTAATTTAAGTAGCGAGCAACAGCCATTAGACTAGCTGTTCTTGAATATGTACCAGAATACATACCGGCTAGTACTAGTTTGTTCTTATCATTTTGTATAGTACCCAAAACTGGTATTTCAGCTTGATTGAAATCAGTACGAGTAAATCTTGTTAATGCATTGCTTTGGCTTCCTCGATAATTACCAAATGCTGTATCTGGTGTGCCATTTGGGTTGAAACGTGCAAGTGAAAAAAGGTTAAAAGGGTGAGATCTTATATACCCCATTACTATAATTTTTTCATCTTTATCTAGAACTACTGATCTGGCATAAGCATTATCACTTGGATTGTTTGTAGGAGTGGCGGCAATAATACCATTAGTTCCAAAAGAGGTATCGAAAAAACCATTTTCATTTAAACGAATTATAATAAATAGACTTCTATCATTTTGTGAAATGCCGGAACCAACAATTATTGTTTGACCATCTTTTTGAACAATAACATCATAAGCAATGCTATTGTTTTTTCCTACCGGAATAGTGATAACGCCTGAACGATCTGGTCCAAAACTATGATCTAAGCTTCCATCATCATGATATCGCGCTACAACCATGTTGTTCTGGTTTCCGGTGTTAATGGTGCCAACAATTACGATTTTATTTTCCCCATGAATGGTTGTAGTGGTGATTGCATTGGCGCGAGAAAATTTTCCTGCATGAGTATAGACAACACCTTGTGAGCCGAAATTAGTATCAGGTAATCCGTTTTTGTCGTAACGCATTAATATGATTCGAGTATCGGAAGCATTATAGGGATTATAACCAGCAACGACTATTTTGGAGTCTTTTTGTATTGCAACAGCGTTAAGTTCGCCATTTATGTTAGTTGTTATAATACCATAAGTGCCAAAGAAAGTATTTAGGGTGCCATTTGGATTATAACAAGCGAGCATACATTTACCGTTTGCTTTGCCCACTCCTATTATTCTTTGATCGGGTTGTTCTTGTATTGCAACAGCATTAAAATGAGAACCTTTACCTAATGATGTTTGGATTACTACACCTGGACCGTAATTATTAATGCCAAAACTTTTATCTAATACACCAATAGTACTGTCGCGATTAACATTATTATCATTGTATCGAGCTAGAACAGGATAATCATCTCTTACTCCTGCAACAACTATTTTATTGTTTGGTTGTGTGATAACTGCTCGAGGCTCAGATTTAAAGCCCATTGGATTAATAGTGTATCCTGCAGGGGCAAAGCTATGATCAAATGCTCCAGCACTATTTTGTGGCTCAGGTATAGTGTTCCAGTCGGGCATATTTTGCGATTCAGTATTGTTTTGTTTTGGTGGTTTTGCGTGATGAGGAGTGGGTCTACGTATTTGATCGAGTTTAATGCCTTGTAGGTTAATGCAAAAAAATAGTGTTAACAGTACGTATGATTTTTTTTTTATATGTATAATTTTCATAACTCATATCCCTTTATTTATTTTTTGGGTTATCTGTTTATAGGATTATTTTGCTTTATGTGACAGTAACTAGTGACAGTAACTAGAGATAGTAACTAGTGAGTAGCCAAATAACGAGCAACAGCAATTTGATTATTTGTTGCATTGATCGCATTAACATAATTACCAGCGAGTACTAGTTTTTCTTTATCGTTTTGTAAGGTGCCAACAACTGGCAGGGTACTGCGATTAGGTCCATTAATGGTTACTCCCGTAATTTGAATGCCATTTACCCCAAACGTGGTGTCTAAAACGCCATACGTATTATAGCGAAGAAGAGTAAAATAGCTTATAGTATCAACATTTACATATCCCATTACTATAATTTTTTCATCTTCATCGAGAGCCACGGATCGAGCAAAAGCTGGATAAGGTGTGCCTTGTGGTCTGGTGGTTACAACGCCGCCACCTTGATTGCCAAAAGAAGTATCTAATGAGCCGTCTGCGTTTAAACGCACGGTAGTAAACACAGCAGCACCATCGCCTAAGTGATGACTTTGGCCAACAACAACTATTTTTTCATCTTTTTGAATTACAACGCCATAAGCAGGGCTTGCTTCATTGCCTATGATTATAGTTACAATTCCTGTGTTGTCAGGTCCAAAAGTTGTATCGAGTTCTCCATTTTCTGTATAGCGCACTATGGCCATTTGGGTTTGGTTTCCTGATCCAACTACTACTATTTTATTATCTTGTTGGATTGCTAGTGCATGAGCACGAGCTTCAGCTCCTATTCTCGTAATCCTGATACCAGGTTTTGGGGAATGAAAAGTTGGTGCAAAATTTCTGTCTAATATCCCATCGCTATTAAAACGAGCTAAGACCATCGCTCCTGAGTTATCATTGCCGGAAACGATTATATTGTCTCCTTGGAGAGCAATAGCAGTAATTTCTCCACCTTGATTTTGGATGTCGGCTTTTCCGTTATTACCAAAATCTGTATCTAGATTTCCATCTTCATAATAGCGAGTAAGAGCGAATTGATTTACTTCTCTGCCAGCAGCAATTATTCTTCTATTTTTTTGAATTGCAATCGTATTAAAAGCAGTAATACCATTGTTATTAACCACTACACCAGCACTGCTGACGCCACCAAATGCTCTATTCAATTCGCTATTATTAGTGTATTGAATCAAAACTGCTTTATTTTCTCTTTCCCCTCCAACTACTATTTCATTGTTGTGTGGTAGTGTGATAACTGCTCGAGCCTGGGAACTAGTGCCAAATTGATTAACAGTATATCCTCTTCCGTTAGGGCCAAAACTGTTGTCAGGTGATCCATCAATGTTTTGTAATTTAGGGTTGTGGTATGATTCTGCTATATTTTGCCATTCAACGTTGTTTTGTGATCCAATATTATGTGGTTTTGGGTTATCGTATTTTTTATGTATTACCGCGAGATTAAAAGCGTCAAGAGTATTTTGGTTTACTTGATTATCGTGATTAAGTGCAACTTGTGTCTCTGTTTGAGTATCAGGGTGTGTAGTATTTGATTGCGTAGTCTCAGTACTCTGTAAATTCATGCAGAACAGTAATGCCGGAAGTATGTATAATCTATTTTTTATATGTATTTGCTTCATAAAATTCACCCTTTTTTTGGTAGTTATATATTTTTAATTAGTTCCAGTAGCGAGCAACAGCCATTAGACTAGCAGTTCTTGAATATGTACCAGAATACATACCGGCTAGTACTAGTTTGTTCTTATCATTTTGTATAGCACCAACAACGGGTATTTCAGCTTTATTAAAATTAGTAGGATTAAGTCGTAGTGTATAACTTTGATTTCCATTGTTGCCAAATGTTCTATCTTCTGTGCCATCTTGGTTAACACGAAACAGAACAAAAGAGTTATCTTTGTTGTTATTAGCTATTCTATATCCCATTGTTATAATTTTTTCATTTTCATCTAGAACCACTGATCTGGCAGAGCCATAATCACCGAATCTACTGTCTTCAGGCATTGTTATGATAATGCCTTGATGATTACCAAAAGGAGTATCGAATGAACCATTTTCATTCAAGCGAATTGTCATGAATTGATTTTGAGTGGTTACGGTTGTGCTGATAGAGCCAACAATCACTATTTTATTATCTTGTTGGATTACAACATCATATGCAGAATTAACAGCTCTTTTTGTGTCAAGGATGACAATGCCTGAACGATTTGGTCCAAAACTTTCATCCGGCATACCATTTTCATGGTATCGTGCTACAATTATATCCGTTGAACCGCCACCTAGATTAACTTCGCCAACAATTACGATTTTATTTTCCCCATGAATGGTTGTAGTGGTGATTGCATTGGCACGAGAAAATCTTCCTACATGAGTATAGACAACACCATCTGTACCGAAACTATTATCAGGTAATCCGTCTTGGTCATAACGCATTAATACAATTCGAGTATCGGCAATATTATAGATATTATAGCCAGCAACGACTATTTTATTGTCTTTTTGTACAGCGACGGCATTGAGCTCACCAATCATATCTGTTCTTATAAAGCCTCTGGTGCCAAATTGAGTATCTAAGGTACCATTGTCATAATAACGAACTAAAACACATTTACCTGCTGAAGCGCCAACGGCAACTATTTTTTGACTGCATGATTCTTGCATTGCAACTGCATTAAAAAAAGAAGTGCCACCTATGTTTTGAATTACTATACCAGCATTGCCAAAATCTGTGTCTAATTCACCATTGTTGTTATAGCGAACTAGCATAGCCTGATTATTTCTTATTCCTGCAGCAACTATTTTGTTGTCTTCTTGTGTGACAACTGCCCGAGGAGCAGAGTTGGTGCCTACGGTATTAATAACGTACCCCTGCCCAGCACCGAAAGTAGAATCAAAAGAACCAGCATTATTTTGCTGTGCTATGTAATAATTATTGTATGGTTCAGTAGTATGTGGTTTTGGGTTATGATGGTGTTTGCGGTTGATGTCGAGATCGGGAGAGCTTTCGGTGTTGGTTTGTGTAGGCTCGGTACTTTGCAGAGTAATATAAAATAGTAATGCGGGAAGTACGTATAGCCTATTTTTTACCTGTATCTGTTTCATAACTTGGTACCCTTTTTTGGTAATTTATAATATTTTTTTACTTTATTAGTACGAGAGTTAGTTTAAAAAGCGAGCAACGGCAAATTGATTAGTTGTTTCTGGGTGATTAGGAGAATAATTACCAACTAATACTATTTTTTTGTTGTTGCCTTGTAGAGCGCCAACAACTGGTAGTTGATTTCGATTAACCGCATTACCGGACATTATTGGAAGGATTTTCGTTGCTGTATACAATCCATGGTCCCAGTAATCACCGAATGTTCGATCGAAGAACCCGTCCTGGGTAGTACGTCCTAGGGAAAAATAACTTTGACCATCAATTATTGTATATCCCATTGCTATCATTCTTTTATTTTCATCTATAGCCACTGATCTGAGATAAGAATTATTGTTTTCTGGGGATGTAGGAAGAGTAGGAGAAAAGCGAAGACCACTCCAAGCCGTACCACGGTCGCCTAAATAATATAAATTAAACATACTTTTGTTGAAATGAGTTTCTGAAGCAGCAATTACTATGTTTATGTCGCCATTGTTTGGAACTTTAACATCATAAGCAAAATTATTATAATTTAGATTGTATGGAATAATGATATGAGTGCCTGAGTTATTGTGTCCAAAATTTCGATCTAGCGCGCCATTTTCATTATATCGTGCTATAACTATAACATTGCGATTGTCAGTTTTCACGTTGCCAACAACAATTATTTTATTATCTTCTTGTATAGTGATGCCATGAGCACGAGAAAATTTTTCTACAGGGGTAAAGACAGCGCCTTGTGTTCCAAAGCCAAAAGTATCATCAAGAGATCCATTTTCATTATAACGTATTAACATAATTTGAGTGTCAGAAGTGTGAAGAGTATTATAACCAGCAACGATTATTTTGTTATCTTTTTGTATAGCAATAGCATAGAGTTCGCCAGGTATATGGGTTTTTATAATACCTTGATTTCCGAATTTGGTGTCTAAAGTACCATTGTCATAATAACGAGCTAAGAAACATTCCCCATTCGAGCTGCCAGCAGCAACTATTTTTTGACCGCATTTTTGAATTGCAACTGCATTAAAATAAGAAGTTTGACCCATATTTATTTGGATTACTACACCGGGACCGTAATTACCAAGTCCAAAATTAGGGTCTAACGAACCATTTTCATTATATTGAACTAGAACAGGATAATCATCTCTTATTCCCGCAACAACAATTTTATTATTTTTATGTATGGCTACTGCGCGAGCTTGAGATCTAGAGCCCATTGTATTAATAACATATCCTTGCTTATTAGGGCCAAAACTAGGGTCAGGAGAACCGGGATGATTTTGTTGTGTTGGGTAATTAGTATCATATGATTCAGCGCTATTTTGCCAATTAGACATATTGTGCGATTCAGACATATTCTGTGATACAGTATTATTGGGCCAACTAGAGCTATTTGGTTTTGGTGGTTTTGTATGATGAGGAGTAGGTCTACGCATTGAGTCTGTATCAGAATTATCAAGAACTTGCTGATTCACGAGATTATTGTTGTGATTAGAATAAATTTCTGTGTCTATTTGTGTAGTGTTAGATTGTGTAGTGTTAGGTTGTGTAGTGTTAGGTTGTGTAGTATTTGATTCTGTAGTTTCAGTACTTTGTATATTAATACAAAACAGTAATACTGAAAGCACATATAATCTGTTTTTTATATCTATTTGATTCATAAATCACACCCTTTTTTGGTTATATATTATTTTTACTCTACTTATTTGTACAAAAAAAAGACTTGAAATAGAAAGATTTTATTTAGGAATTTTTAATACGCTGCGCTATAGTTACGCTTTGCTATAGTTAAGTAGATGTTATGTTTGACGTAAAAAAGAGGTAAAGAGCGAAAAACTCCTTACCCCCTAAACTTTAAAGTTTATGAGAACTAGTTCAAAAAGCGAGCAACAGCAAATTGTCGATCGGTTGTTGTAGCGCTAGCAGAATAATTACCTGCTACTATTAATTTGTTATCATTATTTTGTATTCCGCCAACAAAAGGAGTTGTTGTTTTATTTCCATTAAAATTGGTATCTATTAATAAACCGTTTACAATCCCTCTGGTACCAAAAGACCAATCTAATATACCATTGCGGTCGAATCGCGCAATAGCAATATTGTTGTAAGGACCAGTCATTGTATATCCCATGATTATAATTTTTTCATTTTCATCGAGAACTACTGATCTCGCATAAGAATTATCATTATATGCATCGCTTCCAGCGTGAAGAGTAACAGTGCCATCAATGCCACCACCAAAACCATTATCTATTTTACCATTTTCGTGCAAGCCAATCATAGCAAATACATATTTATTATATATTTCAATAGCGGTACCAACAATTATTATTCTACCGTTGTTTTGGACAGTAACGCCATAACCAGCGCAGTTTTTGTTTCCTATGCCAAACGTGATCCAGCCTGAACGATTACCATATTCTCCAAAACCTGTATGATCAAGATTGCCAGAGGCACCATGATATCGTGCTACTAATATTTTATCTTCATTATTTTGATTGTCTGAGTTGCTAACGCCAACAATTACTATTTTGTTATCTTCTTGAATGGTGATTCCATGAGCTCGTGAAATTGTTCCTGCAAAAGTACGAACAACGCCATTTGTACCAAAGCCAGTATCAATCGATCCATTTGGATTATAGCGTATTAACACAACCTGAGTATAGCCGCTTCCGTTGTAAGTCTCATAGCCAGCAACTACTATTTTACCATCTTCTTGTATAGCAATAGTATTAAGTTCACCAGTTATAGTTGTTATTATAAAGCCAGTGCCGTTAAATGTTGTATCTAAGGCTCCAGTTGCAGTATAACGAGCAAGAGCGCATTTATTTGTCGATGATCGACCGGCAGCAACTATTTTATTATCTGATTGCATAGCAATGGTATTAAAAGCAGAAATGCTATTGTTATTAATGACGGTACCGGTACCACCAAAAGTTGTATCGAATGTACCATTTTGATTGTATCGGACTAAAACGCCTTTATTTCCTTTGATTCCTACAACTACTATTTTATCATTTTGTTGTATGGCAACACCACGAGCTTCAGAGTTTGCACCTTGGGGATTGCTAATAACGTACCCTTTTCCGTTACCAAAAGTAGAGTCAATTAACCCGTCATTATTCAGTTGCAAGAGTCCATTGCCATCTTCTTCTACTCCCGTATTAGTGTTATCATTAGTATTGATGTTATGATGATGGTGATTGTGTTTGTGTGAGAGCGCACAATAAGAAACTTCTATGTCGGCTGGCGTAGTATCTGGTTGTGTAGTTTCAGTACTTTGTATATTAATACAAAACAGTAATGCTGAAAGCACGTATAATCTGTTTTTTTTATGTATTTGATTCATAAATCTCACCCTTTTTTTGGTTATATATTATTTTTACTCTACTTATTTGTACAAAAAAAAGACTTGAAATAGAAAGGGTTTGTTTTTATGTTGGCGGGTAAAATTATATAAGTAGCTGAAGCGTATTTTGATCTGCATATGTTTGACGCAAAAAAAAGGGGCAAAAAGTGAAAAACCATCTCTTTGCCCCAAACTATACGATGTTGATGAGAACTAGTTATGATAGCGAGCAACGGCCATTAGGCCACTTGTTGGTGAAACTTTATCAGAATACATGCTAACAACTATTAGTTTTTTCTTGTCTTGTTGTATAGAACCTATCGCAGGTATGGTGATTTTGTTAGGTTTATTATTTAAAGTTAATAGGCTATTTTGGATTCCTTGATTACCAAATATTGTATCTAGAGAAGCATTTTTGTTGTAACGTACAAGAGAAAAATAGTTGTCATTAGTAGTAGTTATTGTGGATCCCATTACTATATATTTTTCATTTTCATCTAGGACTATTGATTTAGCATAAGCATTATCATTTGGGGTACCTGTAGGGGTGATAGTAGGATTTTCCAATCCCCATCCAAACGTTTCAGGCCTTAAACGCAAAGTAGTAAATATTTTTTTATTATTGTGTAAAATGCTGGAACCAACAATAAATATTCCGTTATTATTTGCAATAGCATCATAGGGAACATAGTCACCAGATCCTATTTCTTTTGTCATGAAGTTGCCGTACCAACGATAGGGCATGACGTATGGATCATTGTATCTGACAAATATATTATGGCGCTGACCATTCATATTGTACGTTTTTATCGCTATTTGTTGATTTGTTCCTGGAGGGTTAAATGTGCCAATAATTGTTATTATATTATTTTGTAAAACAATTTTAATGCCACGTACCCAACTTGGAATAAGTAGTCTATCCGGATTATACAATCTAGTATAATCCGTTATAGGGGTAATAATAATACCGTTTGTGCCAAAAGTATTATCGAGTGTTCCATCTTCATTATAACGTATTAACACAAGGTGATCACCTCGATAAGGCCAAATTTGAGGATATCCATTTTCGTACTGAGGGTTTGGATTTTGAGTGGTTGTATTTTTATAACCAGCAACTAGTATTTTACCGTCTAGTTGTACGACAACAGAATTAATTTCGGCTGCTAGATTAGTTTTTATAATACCTTTATCTCCAAATGTCGTATCTAAGGTACCACCTTCATGATAACGAGCTATAATGCAATGATTCGCTGAACCACCAACAGCAATTATTTTTTCATTGCAACATTGTTCTTGAATTGCAACGGCATTAAAAGAAGATCCTTTGCCTAATGATGTTTGAATGGTGACTCCTGGACCATAGGTACCAACACCACCAAAATCTTCATCTAATTCGCCTTTCTCGTTATATCGAGCTAAAAAGGCATAACCGTCTCTTGCTCCAGCAACAACTATTTTATTATCTGATTGTGTAACAACTGCTTTAGGAATGGTATTGAAGCCCATTGCATTAATGACATATCCACCCGTCCCAAAACTAAGATCAAGTGATCCAGGAGCATTTTGTTGTGCTTCAAACATATTTTGTAGTGTAGACATATGGGATGATCCGAAACCATTTGGTTTTGGTGGCTTTGCGTGATGATGGGTAGGTCTACGCATTGAATCAAGTTCAAAATCGTTAAAAGCTTGCTGAGTAAGCTGATTATCGAGATCAGGAGAAGTTTCTATGCTCGTTGGCTTAGTATTTAGTTGAGTAGTTTCAGTAGCTTGTAGGCAAATACAAAATAGTAATGTTAGCAGTAAGTATAATCTGTTTTTTATATTTATTTGTTTCATAAACTGTACCTTCTTTTTGGTAATTTATACTATTTTTTAATTAATTTAAGTAGCGAGCAACGGCCATTAGGCTAGCTGTTCTTGAATATGTACCAGAATACATACCGGCTAGTACTAGTTTGTTTTTATCATTTTGTATAGCACCAACAACGGGTATTTCAGCTCGATTTAAGCTGGTAGGACTAAGTCTTAATATACTGCTTTGAGCATTTCCTCGATTGCCAAATGCTGTATCTAGTACACCATTTTGGTTATAACGTACAAGAGAAAAATAATTATAACCACCTTCTATTACATATCCCATTACTATAATGTTATCATTTTTATCGAGGACCACTGATCTTGCATAAGCCTCATGCGTTAGGTTGCTAGTAGGAGTGACGGTAACAATCCCATTAGTTCCGAAAGAGGTATCTGGTAAACCATTTTCTTTTAAGCGTATTATAGTAAATAGGCTTTTATCGTTTTGTGAAATGCTGGAGCCAACAATTATTATTCCACCATCTTTTTGGATTGCAATATCATAAGCAATACTATGGTTTTTTCCTATTTGATTAAGAATGATAACGCCGTTTTGTCCAAAATTTGTATCTGGTGTGCCATTTTCATTGTATCGCGCTATAACTATGTTGTTTTGGTTCCCTGTTCTGACTGTGCCAACAGCTACTATTTTATTATTTTCTTGAATGGCGATTGCGTTAGCTCGCGCAAGGTTTCCCGCGGGAGTAATGACAACACCATTTCTGCCAAAAGTATTATCAATTGCTTCATTTTTTTCATAGCGTACTAGTAAAATTTGAGTATTTGAAACGTTGTAGATGGCATAGCCGGCAACTACTATTTTATCGTCTCGTTGTATAGCAACGGCATTGAGGTCGCCATTTTCATTAGTTCTGATAATGCCTTTATTGCCAAATGTTGTGTCTAAGGTGCCATCGTGATAATAACGAGCGATAATACCTTTTCCTGCTGCGGCGCCAGCAGCAATTATTTTTTGATTGCAATCGCATTGTGGATCAATTGCAACTGCATTAAACCAAGAATTTTTACCTAATGATGTTTGAATGGTGACACCTGGACCATAGGTACCAAAACCTCCAAAATTTTTATCTAATTCGCCATTGTTGGTGTAGCGAACTAAAAGAGGGTAGTCGTCTCTTATTCCGGCAACAACTATTTTATTATCTTTTTGTACAGTAACTGCTCGTGGCTCAGATTTAAAGCCCATTGTATTAATAACATATCCTATTGTTGCATTTGCTCCATTGGTATGAAAACTAGCATCAAATGATCCAGCGCTATTGTTCGATATACTATTATTTTGCCATTCAGCAGTGTTTTGTTGTGCTACGTAATCAGTATTATATGATCCAGCATTGTTTTGCCATTCATGCATATTGTATGATTCTGTCATGTCGTATGGTGCAGCATTATAACTAGTATTGTATGCCCCGGTATTATCTTGTTGTGATGCGTAATTAGTATTGTATTGTCCAGCACTATTTTGCCATTCAGTATTATTTTGCCATTCAGTATTATTTTGCGATCCAGTATTATTTGGTTTTGGTTTTGGTTTAGGTCTATTGGGCCTTTGATTATGTATGCGCATCAGACGACTGGGGTCCAAGTCGTCAAAAGCTTGTTGAGTAACGTGGCTATCGTCAGAATAAATTTCTGTGTTTATTTGTGTCGTGTTAGGTTGTGTAGTGTTCGGTTGTGCAGTATTTTGTTCTGTAGTTTCAGTTCCCTGCAGGCCAATGCAAAACAGTAACGCCGGAATCGTGTATAATCTGTTTTTTGTGAATCTTTGATTCATAAACTTTACCCTTTTTTTATAGATATATATTTTTACTCTATTTATTTGTATCAAAAAAAGACTTGAAATAAGAAGGGTTTATTTTTATGTTGGCGGGTAAAATTATATAAGTAGCTGAAGCGTATTTTGATCTGCATATGTTTGAAACAAAAAAAGGGGCAAAGAGTGAAAAACCATCTCTTTGCCCCAAACTATACGATGTTGATGAGAACTAGTTATGATAGCGAGCAACGGCCATTAGGCCACTTGTTGGTGAAACTATATCAGAATACATGCTAACAACTATTAGCTTTTTCTTGTCTTGTTGTATAGAACCTATCGCAGGTATAGTGATTTTATTAGGTTTATTATTTAAAGTTAATAGGCTATTTTGGATTCCTTGATTACCAAATATTGTATCTAGAGAAGCATTTTTGTTGTAACGTACAAGAGAAAAATAGTTGTCATTAGTAGTAGTTATTGTGG
>Ga0207658_10000884_pt1 | contig 24961 bp, 20 predicted proteins | sample KBSS33metaG_FD_184322 | JGI IMG/M metagenome (GOLD analysis project Ga0207658, IMG submission 184322) | Switchgrass rhizosphere microbial communities from Kellogg Biological Station, Michigan, USA - KBS S3-3 metaG (SPAdes) (version 2) | ecosystem: Host-associated > Plants > Roots > Rhizosphere...
AAACGCACCATCAACTACTCCGGGAAATAAACTCGACACTCCTCCAGCAGCTCCGTCCGCTGCTCCTGCACCGGCTCCGTCACAAACAACAGGAATGCTTTCACCACAAAAAGCTCCATCTCAAAAATTCACTTCAGTAGAAAAAAATTGGTTTGCTGATGGTGAAAAACTTTCTGCTGAACATCAAAAACAAGATGCGGAAAATCGTGCCTTTGTTGCTCAAAATCGCGATTACTTCACGCTTGATGAACAGTCGAACGAACCAAAAAAACCAGGATTTTTAGCAAAAGCTACAACCTTTGTGAAAAATTTATTCAAAGAAAAAGAGCTAACTCCTGAACAAAAAGAACTCGCAGAACTCAAAAAAAGTATTCCAATGAAAGGATTTTTCCGAAACCTTTTTGGTTAAAACTTTTGGGTTAGACGAAATGGACAGGCTATTTTTTCCCGAACCTTCCTTGGCTTTTCGCTAGCAACAAAGCCAAACGATACAACGCCCGAATTCCAACCATTGAATCCCAATCGTCGTTCACACCAGGGGCAACTTCGCAAAGATCGAACCCGATAATTTTGCGACCGCTTTTCATTAAAGTTTCGAGCATGTAAAAAACCTGTTCGAACTCGAGGCCGCCCGGAACGGGCGTGCCGGTGTGAGGACAAAGCGCAGGATCCAATGCATCAATATCAAAACTAATATAAACATTTTTTCCCAAAAGTTTCACAATATCTTCACTGATTTTTTTCCACGTATCGCCGCTGTACAAACGACGTTTAATTTCGCGGTCCGGAAAAGAAACCATTCTCCCTTTTGAATTTTTAATGCGATCAGCTTCTTGTTGAGAATAATCACGGATTCCAACTACGACCAACTTTTCAATCGCTTTCATTTTTGTAGAATTGTATTGAATCGAAGCATGAGAAAACTCAAACCCTTCGTACGCTTCTCTAAGGTCCGCATGCGCATCAATATGCAAAATCGAATACGAAGGATACTCTTTCGTCAAAGCCCGCATAAACCCAAGTGGTGCACTATGCTCACCACCCAAAACTCCAACCAACTTTCCTTCCTTCAATAATTTTGCAGACTCTTTTTCCATCCATTGATTCAATTCTTCGCCACCAGCATTAATCTGTTCATAATATTTTTGAACTTTTTTATCATCCTGACTTCCACCATTCTCCAAATTCTCAATACATTTCACAGCCAGTTTGCGGAGCTCTTTATTTTTCTGAACCCAGTACGGAGAAATCTTTTCCATTCCAATTCCAAGTTTCCAGGCATCATCAATATCCGCATCATAAAAATCTACCTGAGTTGAAGCATCAAGCATTGTTTTCGGACCATCAGCCGTTCCCGGACGATATGAAACTGTCACTTCCCATGGCATTGGAATAATCACCACTTCAGATTCCGCATTGGTAAAAGGCAGACCAAACAATTGACCATTCAAAAGACCGATATGACTTGGATCAAACGAAGCAATTTTCTTTTGTTTGCTGGCAAGATTTTTCTTATCCATAAAATGATTTTTAGCGTTAGAATAAAACGAAAATAACGTTTTATACCTTAGCAAAAATCACCGTTTTTGCAAACAAAATTTAAGAAGCAACTCTCTTCACTCCATGCGCTGGTTCAGGTGCTGCTGCTGATGCCGTTGGAACTGATTCTTGAGTGGAAGTTTGTTCAGTTGAAGAAACATCACTCGGATTTCCAAGATGAACCAACGTATAATATTTACCGCTTTTTTGAGGTTGGAACGAAGTCGCATCAGCAAGATCTTTAAAAAGCAGATCATTATTTCCATTCGCAGGATCTTCAACTTGAAGATAAAGAGCATAACTATTCGCATCCAAATATTCATAAACTGGAGTAGCACAAGAAGCTACAAAACCAGGAAATTTTGCAACAAACTGAACATAAGAAACCTTGTAAGCAGGTATATAACCATCAAGATATGACTGATCAATAAAACCTCTGCCACCAGTAAGACAATCTGATTTAGCAGGATAAATTCCTTTCTCAGCATGATACTTTTCAATCGTATCCATCATCGCATTCAAATTTGCAATTCTTTCATTGTCATTATTTGTAGCAGGCAACGAACTATTTTGCGTCGTTGTTCCACCCGTAATAAACCCAGATGCAGGAATCGCATTTGAATTATCAGTCACCTTTTCATAATTTGATGAAATTGGAGTCAACGAAGAAACATTCATTGTTTTAAGAAAATTCTGCGCCCCAAAAATGAATAACCCTCCAAGCACAATATATGGAGCCAAAACAATCACAATCGCTCCAATCAAAACCCCTGGATGCAATTTCACAATCTTATTTTTATCATTCAAACGATCTGCCAACACCTGATAAAAAGTAATGCTCATTGCATAAACCAACACTGCAAAAATCACAGAAATAATACTAAATAGAGTTGTCACAGTAGTAACATGTACTAATGCGCCAACAATATTAAGAATGAATGGAATAAGAGAAAATCCAAAAACCATCAATACCGTAAAACTAAACACTAACCACCATTTCCCTTTCGTGATCCCCACACTTTGATCCAAAGCTTCTTTTGCCGAAAGATTCGGTTCTGCCATCAATCGTGGAAATGCCAAAACTGTTCGAAGTGATCTGATCCAAACAAAAACCACAATTGCCACACTCATTAAACCTAAAACAAAATTCACAATAACAAGTAGCAATTGCGCTGAATTTCCCATTGAAAAAGCGAGTGTATTTGCAAGTGGGAATAAAATTAAAACCACAAGTTCAAGCCACAATCCTGAATAAACAAAAATTTTCAAACAAAGATACAGCGACTTTCCAACATTCTTAAAAGCAAAACCCATAGATTGCCCAAGCGAAACTTTTTGATCAGCAATCACAGCTGCCGCTTGATTTCCCAATGTTCCATAAAACACAAATTCAAGCACAACCACGCCAACTAAAAACAAAAGCCCAACAACAATCATGGCTACCATTCCCATCGGAGCGATTACAACGCCCAAAAATCCAAACAATAAAAAAACAAGACCTAAAACCACAAAATTAAGAACGGTAAGCCCAAAAAAGAGCAACCCTTTCTTTTTCATCACATCCAACGTTCCTTTCATAACCGACATAAATCCCACTGTTTCAGCCGTCGAAGTTGCGGGAGTTGGGATTGAACTCGAACTTGGCATTGATGAAGCAATGGATGACACAGGAACAGCTGACGCTGGAGTTGAAGTTTGAGCAGAATTCATTCCTGAAACCGAATCTCCACTTTCGCCAGCCGGTTTGTTCGTTACTGAATCTTGCGGATCCTTCGGCTCCTGACCCGGAAGAGAAAAACTATTGTTATCTAACGCCATAAAATTGCTTTTAAATAAAAATAAATTATATAATTATACCATATTTTCACAAAAATATCAATTATGGCCTGCATATTATAAATAAGAGTCCGAACCCGTTTTATTTCTTAAAAACGCACTTTTGTGCTAAAATATAAAGAAATTCAAACTTTATTTATGGAAATTTTGGTGGAAATCATGACGTGGGTTATTGTTGCTGGAACATTTTTATTGCTCGCAACAGCAATGGTGAGCCTTTTTGTACAAGTTCCGTACGTTCCTTCAAAAATGAACGTTGTCCGCAAAATGATCAAAGTGGCCAAACTGAAAAAAAACGATGTGGTTTACGACCTTGGTTGTGGTGACGGCCGTCTCCTTTTAGAAGCCGCAAAAGCCAAAAAAATTCAGGCCAAAGGATACGAAGCAGCACCGATTCCTTTTTTGATCGCTCAGTTCAAAAATCTCATTCAAAACGCTCACGTTAATATTTATGCCAAAAACTTTTTCAATGCGAACCTTAAAGACGCAAATGTAATTTTCTGTTATTTAGGCCCAGAAACCATGGCCAAACTTTACAAAAAAATGAAAAAAGAATGCAAAAAAGGCACCAGAATTATCAGCAATACTTTCAGCATTCACGAAGCTGAACCAATAAAAATCTGGGCAAAAAATTCAAAAACAAAACTACCCAATATTTATCTTTATGAAATCTAAAAATTCTTCTGTAGCTTTGGAAGCTCCAATCAAATCAAAAGCAAAAACCAACAAAGTGGTCGATTTTATCGCATTTTTCCTCGTTTCCATTTCTGGAGTTGTGATTATTGCGACAGCTACGCAAACTTTCCAAAGTCCTTGGGCCATTGCCTTGGCGATTTTGATTATCATTCCAACGATTATTGCGATGGCAACCGGAGCACCATTTGTTCCAACCCCAATGGATCGTGTGAAAAAAATGATCGCATTAGCCAAAATCAAACCGGGAGAAAAAGTGTACGATATCGGCTGTGGTGACGGAAGAATGGTCTATGTTGCAGCAAACGATTACAAAGCAAATGCCACAGGTTTTGAACTTTCTCCACTTGTCTTTTGTTTAGCTCGAATCCGCAAATTTTTCTGGGGATCAAAAGCCAAAATCCAGTTCACAGACTTCCGCTACAAAAACCTAAGTGATGCAGATGTCATCGTTTGTTATCTTTTGCCTGAATCTTTGGCTCGTCTTCAGCCAAAACTTGATGCTGAATTAAAAAAAGGCGCTCGTGTCATTTCTTACGCTTTTCCCATTGGTGATTGGAAAGTAACTCATCGTGAAGAACGTGATCGTGACCACAATTTAGCCCCAATTTGGGTCTATCATCGCTAAAAATAGCTGTTTAAAATTCAGGAAGGATTGACAGAATTTTCAAGCCGTGATTAATTAAACCCTCAAATTTTCACGGATTTTTCATGAAAAACTCAATCAATGGAAACAATGTTTTCCAACTCTTCCCAGCAGAACCACAAAAAACTCGCGCCAAAGAAAACTTCAACCCAGAAGGCGAAACACCAGTAACAGAAGTCATTCCAACTCAATCCGGAGAATATTTAGAAAAAGTTCGTACAACAATCCAAGCACATCTTCGTGCCAAGATTGAAAAACCGCCTTTTCTCTATTTGGTAAAAAATCCTGAATCAGATGCGAATGCTCAAGAAGACTCCGAAATTATTCCTATGGGCTATCGTGGAAACAAAGTAGAACCAATAGATCCGATGGCACCTCATTCCAAATGGTTCAAAAAAAACTAACCAGAAAACGTTAAACATGAAACGCCGCAAACGGTAAATGGGCGAAAAAACTCACGAGAAAAAGCATCAAACTCACCAACGCATAACAGATAAAAGCCAACAATTGCCCCAGAGGAAAAAAGAGAACCGAAACCACGAGTGCAAAAAAACTGAAAAGCATAATCCACGGAACCAAAGGCAACACAAAAATATTGGCGATCGGCGCAATGAGTGAAAACCGGCCAAACTGATAAAACAGCAAAGGCGTGGTAAAAACCTGAGCTGCCAACGTGACATAAAACCCTTCCCGCATGAACGCGGGAATTTTGTTGAGCCAAGTGAAACGGGGAAATTTTAATTTCAAAATCGTAAAAGAACCAGCTAAAACTTTTTGCTCCCAAGCCTCAATTTTTGGCATAAAAAGCAAAATTCCCAATGTTGATAAAAACGAAAGTTGAAAAGACAGATCAACCAAAATCATCCGCGGACTGAACAAAACCATAATCGCTGCACTCAACAAAAGCAGATGCACCGCACTCCCCTTGCGACCAACTGCTTGAGCAACAAGCGCTATACATCCCATCCAAGCGGCGCGGAGGACGCTTGAAGAAAACCCGGTAAAAACCACTAACGCCATTACTCCCAAAAACATCCCGGCATACCGCCAGCGCCGCGCCGCTCCTTGGCATAAATACCCAAACACTGCGATCATCATCGAAACATTATATCCAGAAATGGCCAACACATGCGTAAGTCCAGCCGTATTAAAATCATCCAAAATATTTTGTGGAATCGATCTTCGCTGCCCAATTAAAATTCCGGCAACCAAACTGGCTTGCGGTTCAGCAAACAGTCCATTAATCCGCAGGATCGTCCAAGCTTTTATCGTAAAAATATTCACCCAAAAACCTCGCCACAGCGAACTCATAATATTCGCAACCACACCACTCGCTGTTATTTTTTTAATCCTCGGCTGCGTGCAATACACAAAAATATCGCTTTCCGCCAAATACGCAGCGTAAGAAAACGTATCAAAAACCGGCGGGGTTTGAAGTTTGCACCAGACATCAAGTTCATCACCATAAAAAAATTCAGGATAACGATCAGCCTTGATCATAATTTTTCCGCTGACAACTTTTTGCATATCACTCAAACCTCCTGCGCTTTGCGACAAAAATATTCGTTCAGCATTCACGACCAAATTTTGCCCATCGCTTCGCACATCCGGTTCACCAATAATCTTCACAACCACATGAATTTTCTGCGCTAAATCACGATAATAACCAATATCATCCGGCCCAAAACCTGGACTCGCAATCAAAGGTTGAAGAGCAATATCCACCAAAACAATCAAAATACAGCCAAATTTCACCCATTTGGAACGTTGAATCACAGGCATCAAATAAAAACTTTGACCTCACTTTATCAACCAAAAATGAAATTATGATGAAATATTGCTTAATTAAAGCTAAAAAATTGACTCTTCCTTCTAAAAATTTTATGATTTGAAACTTTCTCTTATCTTCCTTATTCATTTCTATTACCCAAAAATCCTCTATGGATAAACTCATAGAACATCTTAAAAGTATCGGCCTCAATGAAAAAGAAGCAAAAATTTATATTTCTTTAATAAAACTCGGGCCGCAACCTGTGAGTGTCATTGCCAAAAAAATCAGCATGAACCGATCAAGTTGTTACAATCTTTTAGATAAATTACGCCAAAAAGGAGTGGTTGAAAAAGTGATTCAGGAAAATAATATGTTGTTCCGTTCGGTTGAACCGGGCCATGTTTTAGACCAGTTGAAAGGCAAACGTTACGAACTCGATTCTCAAATTCAAAATTTAGGTTTAGTTTTAAAAGATTTTAATGAACTCAAAAGTGGCTATGAAGTAAAACCACGCGTTATTTTTTTCCAGGACGAAACCGGACTTCAAAACGTTTTAGAAGACACCTTCAGTTCCAGCGAACCGCTTCGTTGCTACGCTTCGCTTGATGAGCTTTCTTCAATGCTCCCCAATTACATGCCAAGATATTATAAAAAACGCATCAAACAAAAACTCCGGGTTCGAGCGCTTTATCCAGCAACCAAAAAAAGTTTCCTCCACAAAAAACGCGACAAAATTGAACTTCGCCAAAGTAAACTCATTCCCAAAGAGTTCGATTTCCATTTAGACATCATGGTCTACGACAACAAAGTTGTGATGACTTCATTAAAAGAAAAATTCGGTGTTTCCATTGAAAGCAAAGAAATGGCTGATGCCCAGAAAAAAATCTTCGACCTCATTTGGGTGGCGATGGAAAAATTCGATAAAAAAACCACGGCCAAGTTCGAAAAAAAATTCAAAAATGATGTAGGAAAACAAAATTCCTAGACAACAAAAAGAGCTCCCTTCTTATACAAAGTCAGGAGCTCTCTTTAAAATCAAAATGATTTCCTTTTAAAATTTCAAATTAATAATCACCGTTGTCACCAGCGTTAGCATCAATTGCCTGCTGAGAAGCGGATGTCGGATCCATAATTCTGGACTGATCATCACCAGTTGTCATTTCTTCGCTGCCCATCATAGAACCGCTATCAAGAGTGCTCATATCGCCACCCATTGAAGCACCACCCATCAAACCACCCATGAGTGATTCAACTGGGAAATCTGTTGCGCCAGCTGGAGCTGTAACTGTAACCGGTTGGTTGAATGCCCACATTGTGCCACGGATTGTAACTGTTCCTGTTGGATCGCTTGCAGTTGGATGAGTGAATTTAAGATCGCCTGAAACCTGATCCAAATTGCCACTTGCGCTATCAACCCAAAGATTACCTGTGAAATCAAATTTAGCCATTGCATCTGTCATGTCTTTCTTATCAGAATCAGTCATTGCTGAACCTTGTTCTGCTGAAGCCTGAGTCATGAAGTTCATAACAGCAGTTTTATCTAAATCAGCTGTATAGTGGTAACTTGATAAACCTTTCACATCTTCTGTTCCAACAAATTTAATGTTTGTGAAGAATTGAGTATTTTCAAATTCATCCTTAAGTTTTTGTTGTGCAGGAGTGAGAGTTTGTTGACTGCCACCTTCTGGAAGATTAGCTGTAAATTCTTTCAAAGTATCAGCTGGAATTGGCAATTTCCACCATTTTCCAACATACATATCTGTGAATTCCTTAGGAATAGCTTCGCCACCTTGCATATCAACTTTAGACAAAGTGAAATACAAAGTATCTTTGTTCATACGGAGTTCAGCTGAACCTGAAGCGCTTTGAGCATCAGCATTGCCAGAACCGTCAAACTTAAGATTAATTTTTGGATCCATCAAATCTTTAAGATCTGAAGAACCAGCAAGAGTAACATTAAATTTAACTTTGTTTGGTGTTTCACCCTGTGGACCCGTTAAATCACCATTCACTGCCAATTCAAATTGGTTTGATGTTACGTTTGTAAGATTTTTCATAGCGTCCTTTACAACTTGTTCAGGAGCTTTTTGGGGAGCAGCTGCTTGTTGACAGCCGGCAAACACCAACGCTGTAGACATAGCAATCACACCACCCGTAAGGAGAGACTTTCTGTTCATTAGAGTGTGATAAAAAAATAAAAAGTAATCGCCGCTATAATAGAGGCTAGTTATCAGAGTGTAAATTGACTGAGTTGCTGAAATATTCTATAATTTAGTGATATAATCTGTTCATGAAAAATATGCACTCAACGAAAACCAAACCGGTGTGGCAAAAATTTGCAGTCCTTACCGGACTCACATTTATTATCGTGCTCGTTTTAATCCTTCCGTATAGCGGACTTTTTCAAGCAGACTTATCTCAAACCTTTCAACTTCATAGCGGCAACACTACCGAAACCAGTTCAACCCAAAATATAAATGCTACGAATGGTGGATGCCAAAAATTAGACACCATCACACTTCCACAAAATCCTCTTCCAGCAAACACTTCAGCTGCAATTGCTTTAAATACAACTCCAGAAAATTTTGCAGGACCATTCACGTATTCTGCCAGCAGTGGAGAATTTAATGACGGACAAGGAAACGTTGGTTCATACATTCAAACCTCAGCCAAAAAAGTTGATTATTCTGGTGGTGATGATGGAACATCTTTGACGATTCAAGCCAAAGGCGCAGAAAATGCGAACTGTTTAGTAACTATTCCAGTTGTTCAAACCTCAAGTATTGCATGTGCAGGATTAAAAATTGTGAGTGATCCAGATCCTTTGCCAGCAGATCAAAGCGCAAATTTAACAGTTGTTCCTACTCCTGATAATTTTAAAGGAACCTATCTTTTCCAAGCAGACAGCGGCAATTTCCAAATGCAGGATGCCGATGTTCAAGCGAATGGAAACAATACAAAAACTCTAGTTACCAAGAGCACAAATGTGATCTATAATGGTGGAAAGAGTGGCGAAAAAATTGTTGTCAAAGCATTGGGCGACAACAATGGCGTATGCATCGCCACCATTTCAATTACCAAATAAACACCATGCACAATTCACGAAACCTTCCTGGGAACGCTGTTCGCCGTCTTTTAAGTTCGACGCTTATTGCGACAACCATCTTTTCAAGTCTTCCAACGGCGCTTGCGGCAACAGCAACTTCCACCACCACAGCAACCACTTCAACTTCAGCCCAAACATTTAGTGATGTTTTTGCAACCAATCGAAATAAAACAGCAATCGAATTTTTAGCGAAAAATAATATTATCAGCGGTTATCCTGATGGAACTTTTCAACCGGACAAATCAGTTTCCCGCGTAGAATTTTTGAAACTCGCACTCTTAAGTTCAAATGTAAAACTGGACGCAACAACCCCAACTGGATTTAAAGATGTTGATGAAAATGCTTGGTACGCTCCATATTTACGCAAAGCAAAACAAAAAGGCTGGGTTCAAGGTTATCCAGACGGAACATTTAAACCAGAACAAAGCGTCAACAAAGTGGAAGGACTTAAAATTATTGCTCAAATTCAAGGATGGCAACTTCCAACAACATTTCAAGATGCATTTAAAGATACACCAGCAGCTCAATGGTATGCGCCATATGTTTCATATGCCAAATCCCACAATTTCCTTGAAGAAACCGGAAGCTTTTTCGTTCCATCCGGAAGTCTTTCCCGTGCCAAAACAAGTGAAATTCTTTTCCGCGCCCTTGTAACAATGGCAACAAACAGCCAAAACTACAGCACGAATCTTATCAATGAAGTTCCGGCAAATTTACCAAACCCGACCCCAAATCCAACGCCTTCTCCAAACCCAACACCGTCTCCGACTCCAGCGCCAACACCAACCAATTTCACACCCGTCGCTTTCGCTAAAAAATCCAAAACATTTTTCGACAACATTACCTTAAATGAAGATTTCCCAAACACATTTTATGAAAACGAAATCTATCTCTTTCAGGGAAAAATCAATAGCGGAAGTTATGACGATGCCTTTGTCTTTTTGAGAGATGACGTTGATCAAGATTTTGAAAACACTTCCGATCAAATCGAAAACGGAACATTCACTATTCCGGTCGTTTTCAGACGGGTTGGAAACTTTAAACTTGGCGTTATTCCAGGGAATGTAAGCCAAAGTAAATATGTCGAAATTTCCGTTCTTCCTTCGTTGCCAGCAGCATCAGCCATCGGAACTTCCAACACACCAGTTGCTGTTCAAGCGCAATACAAAAACCAAAAAACCACGTTCAGTTGGAACAACGGAACTGACAATTTATCAGAAATAACATTCACTCAAGGAAACCTGAACAAAACATTTTTCTCACGTCAAAACATCAAATCCTGGGATGCGGTCTACAATGAATTCCAAATCTTTAAACCAGGAACCATCACCTATAAAGTTTCAAGCGCCAAAGCAAAACAAACCCAACCTTTGGTCATTGATTCTCCTTGGACAAGCAGCGGAGACCAAACTATTACTGTATCTCAACATACCTTTAGTGAAACTCATCCGGACCAGACTTCATACACAACCTTACCCGAAATGCTCACGGCTCCAGGCCCAATAACCATGACTGGAACAGCACTTGAAGACATTTACAAAGAAGCAGAAGTTATTCGCCCGGACGGAAAAGTTGATACGCTTCAATTACAAACCACATCCCCTACTTCCACCTATTTTGGATCAACAGTTATTAGTGCTGGTGGAAAATATACATTTAATTACACCACAACCACCAAAGGAACATATATCTTAGAAATTAACGGGAAAAATGGCTTGGCAACAATCAATACTCCAGTTTTTGTAAATGAAGGAATTCCACTTATTCCAGATTTTTTTGATCTCGAAAACGCAACGGATCCGGACACAATCACCAACAACATTCTTGCGAACAATTTATTCGGACTCATCAACCAGGACCGCACTAAATCAGGAGTTTCAACTGTTACTTCAGACGCATCCTTAAATGCCCTCGCCCAAAAATACGCAGATCAAATGGCAACCCAAAACTTTTTTGGACACATTGATCCATCTGGAAAATCACCAGATGATCGCCGAACTGCTGCCGGAATCACCACAGAAGTCGGTGAAAACCTCGCAAGCGCCCCAAATCTTTTATATGCTCACAACGGTTTAATGCGAAGTGCAGTTCACCGCATGAACATTGTAAATGGCGATTGGCAACGCGTTGGTATTGGATTGGCAAAAGCACAAGACGGTTATCTTTTAGTTGTTGAAGAATTTTCTACCAACCCACTCGATGCAGCAACTTTATCAACAATGAAAGCCGACATTATCAGTGGAATTAACGCAAAACGCCAAACCAGCGGAGTCTCACTCATCAACAATGATGCTGGGCTCGCCAGTGTTGCTCAAAACTGGAGCGCTACCATGGTGACTCAAAAGTTTTTTGACTTCAATGCACCAGACGGAAGTTCATTGCCTTCCAACGTTCAAAAAGCCGTAAACAACCGTGCGGTTCAAATTTATATTCTTGAAGGGCAAAACAAAACCGATTTAATGAACGAAATCTTTAGTTCCACTCAAGCCGTTTCTTCAACCTGGAAGACCATTGGAGTAGGTTTACAACCCAATAACGACGGCATGCTTGAATTAACATTGCTGCTTTCTACCTAAAATGAAAAAATCAACTATTTTTTCCTAAAAAAACGTCTACAATAGTGGGGACGTTTTCCCGTCACTTTTGTGTACTTTTTTTAGTTGCCATGGACTTTAAAAGCAAAAAAATTAGCGATCATAAAGACGATCACCATTCTGAGCAACCAACCCATTCAGCTCATGTGGCAAAAAAACCTACTATTCAGGCTCAAAATAAAATAACAACTCCCAAAAAAGATAAAAGTAACAAAGAAAAATCCCAAATGATCACGATTGCCATTGGTATCCTCGTCATTGGTGTTTTAGTTTTTGGAATTTTCAGTTTAATTAAAAGCTTGGATTTCTCAGGCATTATCTTTTCTTTTGGCAAAAGCTTACGAACCGACGCCAACGGCCGAACAAACATTCTTTTAACCGGTATTGGTGGTGAAGGCCATGATGGTGGCGAACTCACAGATACGATTATGGTTGCGAGCATTGATTATACGAACAAACAGGTCACCATGCTTTCCATACCTCGTGATCTTTATATTAAAGACGAAAATACCAGTGGCGAACGTATCAACCAGGTTTTCATTGAAGGCAAACAAAAAACGAACTTACAAGGAGGTATCAACAATCTTGTAAGCGTTGTCAGTGGAATCACAGGGTTACAAATTGATTATTATGCAAAAGTAGATTTCGGCGGATTCACCAAAATCGTAGATAGCTTGGGCGGCGTTGATGTGGTTGTCGATAAAGATCTTTACGATCCGTACTATCCATTGGGCGAAACCACACATTATCAAACCTTCTCAATCAAAGCCGGTCCTCAACATCTTGATGGCGCAACAGCACTCAAATTTGCACGCAGCCGTGAAACAACCAGTGACTTTGACCGAGCACGTCGCCAACAAAAAATCATCACTGCAATTAAAGAAAAAGCTTTAAGTTTAAACATTTTAACGGACCCATCAAAAATCCAGGCGCTCTATGATTCTGTAAAAGACAGCATCGATACCAACTTCACCGTTGATGAAATTATTGAACTCGCGAAAGTTTCCAAAGACTTCAACAAGGACAACATCGTTTCCCATGTGTTGAGTGACAATCCAGACAGTTGTGGTGGATTCCTTTATTCACCAGCCCGCGATTTCTTTGCGGGAGCTTCAGTATTATTGCCTGCAGGAAAAAACTACGACAGCATTCACGAAATGGCTGATCTGATTTTCAATCATGATGATGTGCTTAAAAGCGATCCTCCGATTCAAGTTTTGAACGGAACAAAAACTCCAGTTGCAGGAGATGTGACAAGTTATTTAAGTCGTGATTGTTTCAATGTGGTTTATTACGGCAATGCAGCAACAAAAACTGTCGCAACAACAACCTTATATTACCAACCTGGTCCAAAAGGAGAAAAACCTCCTATCCTTGATTTAATCGCAAATTTCTTACCTTATCCTGAAGTTGCTGGTATTCCTGCAGACTATTTAAATTCAGATAAAAAAGCTGGAACTCAAGTTGTGATTGAACTAGGTGCAGACTATCTTAAAAATCAGTTAAAAGATCCTTTTAACGTTCTCCCCTATCTAACTGCGCCAAAAGCAGCTACAACTGGAACGCAACAGTCGTCGGCTTCAACCAAAACTACTTCCGGATCGACTCAGCAAAAAAATTAATTCATCTCGTTTCGTTGTCTTAAGCCATGCTCACCGCACTTCTTAGTTTATACGCATCATCCAAACTTTTGGGAGCAGAACTTCCTGGAAACACTGTGGATGCTTGGGACAGCAACTCTTTGCTTGAAGCAACAGCGATTCCGGCACACGACACTGCAAACCTTGAACCAATTTTACAAGCCAAATCTGTGATAGCTGTTGATTTAAAAAACGGCATGCTTTTGTACGAGCGCAACGGTTACGATCATCGTCCAATCGCCAGCATTACCAAATTAATGACCGTCACCATCATTTTGGAAGAAAATAAATTAACTGATGTTGCCACTGTTTCCAAAGCAGGATCAGAAGTTGAAGGATCAAAAATCTGGCTCGCCCCAGGAGAAAAAATCTCCGTAGAAAATCTTCTGTACGCAGCACTCATTCCTTCTGCCAACGACGCGGCGTATACACTTGCCGAATACAACAGCAACGGCAACGTTCCGGATTTCGTAGCCAAAATGAATCAAAAAGCGGAAGAGCTCGGTCTCCACGACACACATTTTACAAACCCGATCGGACTTGATGAACCTGGAAACTATTCAACTGCATATGACCTCGCCATTTTGGGACGCTACGCCTACAATAAAAGTTTTGTAAAACGGGCAGCCGTCATGAAAGAAATGACGATCAGTTCAACAAACGGAAAACTCACTCATGAACTCAAAAGCACGAACGATCTTTTGGGAAGTTATTTAAAAGTTCTTGGTTTAAAAACAGGAACAACCGATTTAGCTGGCCAATGTCTCATCGCTATTATTGAAGACACCAAAGGCGATGACATTTTAACAGTGGTTTTGGACAGCCCTTCGCGCTATGATGAAACCAAATTACTGGCTGACTGGGTCTTCCGAACTTTCAGTTGGTCCTAAATTCACATTATAAAAAATCACACCCACAAAATCCCCCAACCCTCCTTCCTCTCAAAAAATTTACTCACCATTGAACCCACATGAACGGCGATTTTACCGAAACGATACGTAACCTCTCATTGATTTTTGGTTCGCAGATTGCGGCATTTTTAATCACGCTTCTGATTGCGCCAAAGTTCATCAAACTTTTGCACAAATATAAAATCGGCAAACAGTTAAGAGAAATCACATCCAGTGGAGAAAAAGCGACCATCTTCCAGGAACTTCATTTTAAAAAAGCGGGAACACCAACCATGGGCGGAATTTTAATTTGGGGCGTAACCTTAATCGTGGTGATTCTTTCCGGAATTTCGACCCAGCTCAATATCACTGAACATTCATTGTTCAGCCGTGAAGAAACATGGCTCCCCCTTTTCACATTATTGGCCACAGCAATTTTAGGAGCCGTTGACGATTATTTAAACCTCAAAGGACAAGGCAAAAGCAAAGGCCTGAACATTCGTCCAAAATTCCTCTGGCTTACGATTTTAGCAACCATGGGAGGCCTATGGTTTCATTACCGTTTGAACATCGATCAGATCCATATTCCAGGCATTGGTGATGTTCCATTGGGCATTTGGTATATTCCTTTGTTCATCTTTGTTATTACCGCAACTTCCAACGCGGTAAATATCACTGACGGACTTGATGGACTTGCCGGCGGACTTTTAGTCATCGCCTTTGGCGCATTCGCAATTCTCGCCTTTGCACATCATCTGTTTATTCTCTCAGCTTTCTGCGCAGTAATCGTTGGAGCTCTTCTTGGATTTTTATGGTTCAACATTTTCCCCGCCCATTTTTATATGGGTGATACGGGAGCAATTTCTTTAGGCGCCACGCTGGGCGTCATCGCCATGATGACAGATTCAGTCGCCGTTTTGCCTGTCATCGGTTTTGTTTTTGTCATCGAAACCGTTTCCGTTATCATTCAACTCACTTCCAAAAAATTCTTCAAACGCAAAGTCTTTAAGATTGCACCACTTCATCACCACTTTGAAAAATCAGGATGGAGTGAACCAAACATTGTTATGCGTTTCTGGATCATTGGAGGCTTCTGCGGAACGCTTGGAGTTATTCTGGGACTTCTCGCCACACACTTCTAATCCAACGGTTAAAATCGGATTTAATTCAAACCGTGTTGGCATTGTTGCGAACCTGAGCAGGCATCAGTGTGATTTTGCTGATCCTTTGCTTCAGTTTGTTGTTGGCTTGAAGGCAAAACTAAACCCCCGTTTTTTGAACCAACTCTTGAAGGAATAAGCAAAGATTTCACATTAGAAACCTGGGTTTCTTGCGACTGCACCGGCGGAGTCGCATCTTCTTCAACCAACGTAAGCACACCCAATTGAGCAGGCAATCTTCCGTCTGTAGTTGAATTTTTACTATATTTCACCAACATCTTATTCAACATCGAAACAAACGAATCATCGTAAGCACCATTCACCAAGTATGTTTGCAACAAATCACGAAGTTCCTGAATCAAATCCAATGGCAAATCACCATTAATTTTTTCCATTGCTCCCATTAATTTTTCCAAAAGTTCCTGACGCAAAGTTCGCACAGATTCCAATAATTCCGGCTGATTCGTATAAATAGATTTTTCAATCGAGGTCAAAACTTTAATCTGTTCAATCTGTTGGTCAAAAAGTGATACCAATTTATCTTGAAGTTCAGAAGCATTATCAACATTTACCTTCAAAACCAAACTATCCAATTGCGTCTGATAACGAACCAAAACCAATTTCGCTTCATCAAAATTTCCTTTCGCCACCAAATCCTGAATTTCCAAAAGTTTATCTTCAGATTGAGAAAGTTGCATTTTCGCTTTATCAACGTCACTGCTCGCCAAATAAAGTTGGGTATTATCCAACTCTTGTTTCACCGGATATAACGAATCTCCAGGCAATAAAGTCGCCAAATTTTTGCGTTGTTCAGCCACTTTAGATTCAATCAATGAAAGCAAAAGATTGGCATTCAAAGGATCGGTTTTCTGGAAATCAGCATAACGAAGCATAATACTTCGAACCGTAGCTTCAAATTCAAACACAAGCTGCATACCTTCACGACCTTGTTGTCTCATCAAATAGGTCTCACCCAAAAGTAATCGACTATATTCATCCAAGAAATGAAGACGTTGTTGTTCAATATCCGGATTGCTCAAAGGTTTTGAAGTATCAGAATCCGCAGTCTGCAAAACATCCGTCATATTGTCGGAATTGTCTTCAATATCTTGTTCGTTCTCTTGAACAAGCACTTGAGTATGAACTTCATCTTTTTGCAAATTGGATTGAACCCATTGAGAGTTCATATTTGCCTGTAAATTTTGTGGAACCGGAACAATTTTTGTAACGTTCGAACCGTTTTCTTGTAAAACCTGAGCCTGGAATCCAGCCAACACCGGACGTGTTGCAGAAGTGAAATTATTACCCATTCCAAAATCCACAACATTATCAAAAACCGAGAGCGTCGTATTATAAATATGTGTCTGTAAATCAAACGCAGCTTTCTTGGTAACGATCGCCGCTGTGTCTTCCGTAGAAATCATAAAATGAGAATCATCGTCGATCAAATTCAAAACGCGAGTCCAAATATGTCCATCCTGAAGCGTTAATTCCACCTGCGTTGCCACAGGATTAAACGGTTCAGAATACAAACGGTTCACTTCAAGTTGAGTATTTGCATCAAGACGACTCACGCTGTCATCAAAGAAACGAACCGTCACAAAACTCTTATCTTTTGTAATCAACACATCACCTTCAACTAACGCAAAATCTTTTTTAGCTGCGAGCAATTGTCCGCCACGTAAAACAAAAACCTGGCCGGAAAGATCATCAATATACGTTAAACGTGCAGCATATGTGAGCGGAACCTGAAACGGAAAAATCAAAACAGAAGTCACCACAAAAAACAGCAACATCGCGCTGCTCATGGCAACTTTCCAAAAACGTGCACTTTTAAACGGACTGAACGATAAACCAAGCCAATGAGATTTTTGAATAAAAGCGAACACACGTTCCTTCATCGCAACACGTTCCGGAATGCTCAACGAAGTTTGCTGACCAACTTCAGAAATCTGCGAACCTAAAATACGCAAACTTTGCGGCAAAAATTCCTGTTTTTCTTGAGGATGAATGGCATTTTCTTTTGTTGAAACAATATTTTTTTGAACAGAAGTTTGATTTTTAAGTTCACTAAAAAGCTGACGTTTAAGCGCTTGCTGCTGTTTCATTGGCAACTGAATTTTGCTGACATCACGCAATTGCTGTTCAAGCTTTTGCATTTCTTCATCGTTCGAATCAAATTGTTGTCGGTTCCAAAAAACCATAAGTATATTAGTAAGCGCTTTCTATTACGGAAAAAAAACGATTCCGTTACAAATTACATTTTAATATTCATCTCTTCCATAATCTTTTTAAGAGATTGTAAAGCTCTAAACTTCAAAATACGCAGACTGCTTTCACTTCTGCGCATAATTCGGGCAATTTCCCGATGTTCCAATCCGTTCACATACCTCAAAACAAGCACATCTTGATATTTTTTCTTCAATTTGGATAACGCAGTGCGCAAAATCTCCTTATTGAGCTTATTTTCAGCCATAAACTTAGGATCAGAATGCTTATTTTCATCAGGAAGAACAACTTTATCCACATCTACGTGTTCCCGTTGCATTCGATAATGATCCACCACCAAATTATGGGCGATCTTAAAAACCCAAGAAGAAAAAGCACCTTTAAGCTTACTGTAAGCCTTTAAATGTTCCCAAACCTTCAAAAAAACCGATTCGGTGATATCTAAAGCATCTTCTTTAGGAACTTTAAAATAAACATAACGATAAATCGGTTGAATAAAAATATCATATAACTTAGCAAAGGCTTCTGTATCACCAGATTGAGCCTTTTGTACCAGTTCGTTAATTTGCGGTTCTAAACTTTTTAAATCTTGCTTTTCCATAACCCCGTGTCAAAAAAAACTGCCTCCAAAATATGCATTTTTCATGCTCCTATGAAGATAACTCAAAAGTAGCGTATTTGTTACAAAAAAGGAAGATGATCAATAGCCTAAAACGGCTTTCTGAAAACAAGAAATTGTGCTATAATAAGAAGATAAATTTAAAGACCTCTATGACAGGTGAAAAAACAAAAGATCCAGAAAAAAAAGCTCCCGAAGCGGCGGATCAACCCAAGCCAGCAGAAAAAAAGAATGATCCCGAAAAAAAAGAAGGTGAAACCCATGGAAAAACCCGTGCTGACCTCAAAAATTTTATGAGTCAGGAAGGTTTAGATGATCTTCAAAAAATCCAAAAACGCCAGCAAGACATTGATGGCGAACAAAAAAAACTTCAAGAAGACGCCAAAACCAAACGCTCCACCGAAAGTTGGACGAAGAACACAGCTGAATCCCCTTTGCTTGATCCACGAAGCATCATCAACGACCAAGTTGAAGAAAAATTTAAAGAGTACCAGTCACAATTTGAACAAGCCGGGCTTGGTGATTCAACGAATCTTGGCATTCTCAAACAAGTCGCCAAAGATCTGATTTACGAACACTACACCAAAACAGGAAAAGATAAGGATGTTACAGCAAATTACGTCAAAAATGTGCTTGGTGAAAAACTCAAATTCCTCATCCAAACACTTCAAGATATTTACGACAGCCACAAACATCCATTCAACAAACCTGTGGATGTGTTGGAAGCTTTCAGCAAATTCACTGATCTTGGTTTTATCAAAAACGGCATTTTGCAGCCAAAACAGTTTAAGGACACATTGATTATTGAACGTGCCGACTGCGAAAGTATGCTGGGAAGTTTTGGAAAATCACTTGGACTCAATCTGGAATTCAAACAACTGGAAGGACAAAAAACCGATATTTTAGGCAAAAAAATCGAACCAGAAACTTTATTTAAAGAAAAACGCATTACTTTAGAAAAAAGAAAAATCACGCTTCCAAAAGACACCAAAGATTTGGACACAGCATTACAAACCGAAGTAGCCAAATCACTTCCGCCGATTGCGGACAAAGAAACTCAACAAAAAATTGTTGATTATTTAATCGCTGAACTCAAAAAACAAAATCCAAAACCAGAAGAAACTTTTGAAGTTTCTCCTGATGGTAAATGGACAAAAATTGATGTAGCTGCAGAAAACAAAACCCAGGAAAAAGCGAAGGAAGAATCCAAACAAACCGCGGATGCCCAGTTGGCTGATGCGGCAAAAGATAAACCCGCAGCAGCTCCAGGAGGAATTATGGGAGGAATTTCCGGTTGGTTGAAAGATGCCATGAAAACCTTAATGGATGTTTTCAAAGACATTATGGGTTATATCAAAGGCTTTTCTTCCTCATCTGAGGCAGGCAACGATCTCTTAAAAGAATGGAAAAACATTCAACCAGAAGAAAAAGAACAAATCACCAAATTCATGGGTGCAAACAAAAAATACTTCTTCCGTTTTGATAACATCAATAAAACTTTACTCAAAAACCCGGACGAAGCCCGAAGAGTTTTAGCCGCAAAGAAAAGCGACAGCAAACCAAACGAATCCTGGGAAGACTGGATGGGCCGCCATTTAAACAGACAAGAACAAGACGACATCAACAACAGCACCACCATGGACGCCAAAGGCGTTGCCGATCGTTTAATCAGCGTGAATGGACCGGGAGATGCGCCTGCGAAACCAACTTCAAACCTTCCACAGCCAGCTGTTCCTGCTGAAAGCCCATCACCAAAACCCGCTCAACCAAATGACCCAGCCGTTCCAGACGCAGGTCCTGCAAAACCGGCTGCACAAGATAAACCAGCGGATGCTCCCCCTGCAGACCAATCCGACCAAGATTCCCCACCAGCAAACCCGTAAGTTATTTTTTGAAATAACTTTGCACCAGTTCCACCTCTTTTTTGGAACCAATAAAGATAGGGGTTCGTTGATCGAGCTTTTCAACTTTAATATCCAAAATCGGACCGTCAGCGCAAATCGCCATGCCTCCGGCTTCTTCAATTAAAATTGCCATCGGAGCGCATTCATACAAAATGCGTAATTTACCATTTGGCATTTCGGTGTAGCCAGGATACGTAAACACGCCTCCACCTTTTTTCAAAATCTGATTAACGTCCGGAACCATGCCGCCGGAATAGCGCAAAGTGTATTCGTTTTTGAGCCAAAATTGCATCAAATCAACATACCATTGGACGTTTGCATCAGAACACGCACGCAAATTTCCAGGAGCAAACATTTTTTTACTTTCGCCAATTTTCACATCTTCAACATTGACCACAAACATCTTCTTTCCCCAATCATAAATAAATTCTGTCACACCATGACCAACCGTGACCATAAACGTCAAACGCGGACCATAGACAGCGATTAACGCCGCAACCTGTTCCGAACCTTTGCGTCCCAAAAAACCTTTGCCTTTATAAACTCCAACAATCGTTCCCACAGCCAAATTTACATCAACCAAAGAAGAACCATCCAAAGGATCATACGCCAAAGAATACCCTTCATCACCGGCCGGACCATCAATCGAATCATCCAACTCTTCCGAAGCAACCATTGCTACATAAGGATGTTTCGTTAATGCATTTGTAAAAAGATCGTTAGAAAACACATCCAACTTCAACTGACCTTCCCCAAAAACATTTTTAGAACCAGCCGCGCCTTCCAAACCACCACGCATCGCTTCAGCAATCTTTGGCAAAATATCTGTCACGGTTTTCAAAACATCCATTAAACCTTTTTCAACTCCATGGCGCTGAAGATATTCTTCAAAATTCATAACAAAAAACTAACGGAATAGTTGCCGCAAGAGTAACAAAGCCGAATCAAATATTCAAATCAAGAGCCGTTTTTTCAACACTCTTAGGTTCCTTCAGCTTTAGCGAGAGCAGAATCACCACGTACAAACGTAATATCCTTTGCCTTCACCATACTTTGAATACGAGCACTCGCCAAAATTGATGGCATCGATTTTGCATTATCAATATTCATACTGCTCACCTGATTTTGATCCTGTAATTGCTGACGATCAGCTTCCAAACGAGCAACCGCATAACCTTTGGTCGCAACTTCATTAAAATGCATCAAATAAAGCACACTCATCATCACAGCCACAAAAACCAATCCAACAATCAATGTCATTGGTCCGAACTCAAATTTCCATTTCATCGCAGTAATACGAGTACGACGTGCAGGACGAACTGCAGAATTCATATATTCTTGACGGTAAGGACTGCGAGTAAGGAGAAGCTGTGACATGGCTGCAAGAACTGTTAAAAGGTAAGAAGAAGAGATTTGATGTTTGTTTTTGTTTTCCGATGACGCTAGAAAAGCCGTGAGGAAAGGAAGCGGACACTGAAATGCAGGAGTGTCTGGCTTTTAGGAAAATTTATAATTTTTCTGCAACACGCAGTTTTGCGCTTCGAGAGCGCGGATTTTGAGAAATTTCCGCATCTGTAGGAACCAAAGGTTTTTTGGTCACGATGTATAAACTTGGATCCAAATGCGTAGTTGTAAGTTTGTCAGGTTCATTAATGTAATCGAGGGCACATTGCTTAAAAAACTGTTTCACCACACGATCTTCCAATGAGTGATAAGCAATCACGGCCAAACGTCCATGTTTGTTCAAAACTGCAACAGCTTGTTCTAAAGTGCTCTGCAAAACGTCCAATTCATGATTCACTTCAATTCTTAAAGCTTGAAAAACGCGAGTTGCTGGATGAATGTGTCCTTTGCGTCCAATCAATTTTTCAATAAAATTCGCGAGTTGAGTTGTAGTTTTAAAAGCACGAACTTTTCTTTGTTTCACAATTTCTGCAACGATTTTGCGAGCAAACGGTTCTTCACCATATTGTTGAAAAATGCGAACAAGTTCCGTTGATGGATAACTGTTAACAACTTCAGCAGCTGTAAGCGCTTCATTTTTATCAAAACGCATATCAAGAGCGCCTTCACGCAAGAAAGAAAAACCTTTTTCAGCATTATCAACTTGCGGAGAAGAAAGACCCAAATCCAACAAAATCGCATCAACTTTAGAAATATTTAATTTCGCCAATTCAGCTGAAAGATTTGAAAAATTCGAGCGAACAAAAACCGCACGGTCTCCAAATGACTGCAAATTTCTTTTTGCCACAGCCATATTATCGTCATCAACATCAAAACCGATCAATTTGCCGTCTTGAGCCATTGCTTCCAACATTTTTTTGGAATGACCACCAAGACCAAGCGTTCCATCAACAACAATTTTTTTGTTAGCTAATTGCAAATTCTCCAAAATTTCCGCAACCAAAACCGGTTCATGATTAAATTCTGGAACTTCTGACTCAGTTGAAGCTTCTTCAGCAATCAAATTCGTAATTTTTTGAGCAACGTTTGTCTCCTTCGGACTCTTCTTTTCCACTTTCGCCAGCTTGTTCGTCTTTTTCACATCAACTTTTTTTGAAGCCACCTTCTTTACAGCAGGTTTCTTCATTTTTTTAGCCTTAAGTTGTTTCTTAACAGCTTTTTTAGGAGCTTTCATTTTCTTCGCCATCTTCTTTGAAGCCGGTTTCATCTTTTTGACTGTCTTCTTTGGTGGAGAAACTTTTTTAGTAACTTTCTTCGCAACCATTTTCTTCACAGTTTTCTTTGGAGCACTCTTTTTCAAAAAACGACCCATGAGTTTTTTCATGAGACTTTTTTTAGCAGGAGCTTTTTTCACTGGTTTTTTTTTCAATTGGGAAGCCTTCTTTTGTGATTTTGATTTAGTTTTGTTCTTCATATGTTCAAAAGTTGTGAACGGGAGATGTATAACTTTTTTATACTGAGGAATTAAACTAAAAATAGGGAAATTCGCCCCTTAAGTCAAACAATTAACTCCGGAGGGTGCAAAAATTGTATACGGGCAACGATTAATCAGCAGGCTTTATGGCTCTCCATAAATCAAAAACCAACTTATCAAAAAATATTGCGGCCTGAAAGCTTTATTGCATAATATTTTTATACTTAAAAACAAATAACCGCTTCAGCAAAATAAAAAACATGAAGAATAATCCACCATGATCACAAAAGTGGAACAGCACACACAAGCAAAGCGAATATTGAGACAAAATCAAATAAAAACCTTCCTACAATCCAAACAAAAACCTACAATGCAGACATGCCTCCAATTCCAAAAGAACTCATCGTCTTCTTAACCTCAATGCTCCCCGTTGGCGAACTTCGCGCAGCGATTCCATTGGGTCTCTTTTTAGGAATATCACCTGAAGGTTCATTCTTTTGGGCAGAGCTTGGAAACATCCTGATGATCATGCTCATTCTCAAAATCCTGGGCCCGATCTCAACCTTTTTAATGAAACATTCCAAATGGTGCGAAAAAATCTTTACCAAACTTTTCCATCACACCAGAACCAAACATTCCCAAAAATTTGAAAAAATGGGTTCTGCCTTCATTATTCTTATGACTGCCTTACCAATTCCTGGAACCGGCGGATGGACCGGAGCCCTCATCGCCTTTTTATTCGATCTCCCCTATTGGCAATCCGTGGGACTTATTTTAGTTGGAAACATCCTTTGTGGAATCCTTGTAACCTTTGGTTTTGGCAGCGCAATGGAATTCATTAAAATGTTCTCCAAATAATTAGCCAAATAAAAAAACATTGATATACTGTCCGCGAATATTTCATAACGATCACATATGAAAGCACGAGTTGGTATTAATGGTTTTGGACGCATTGGAAGACAAATGTTCCGCATTGCGATGAAAAGAAAAGACATCGAAGTTGTTGCTATCAACAATTTAAGTGACAACGCAACTCTTGCTCACCTTTTAAAATACGATTCCAGTTACGGCACTTTGCCAGAAGAAGTAAAAATCGACGGACCAAATACAATTGTGGTTGATGGAAAAAAAATCAGCTACTACCAAGAAAAAGATCCATCAAAAATTCCTTGGGGCAACGACAAAGTTGATATCGTGTTAGAAGCAACTGGTGTTTTCAACGACGCAGAAAGTGGCAAAAAACATATGCGCGATACTGTTAAAAAAGTTATTTTCACTGCTGCTGCAAAAGGCGTGGATTGGATGGTTTGCATGGGCGTAAACGACCAAGAATATGATCCAGCAAAACACAACTTAATCTCAAACGCGTCTTGTACAACCAACTGCATGGCTCCTGTTGTTAAAATCCTTCACGAAAATCTCAAAATCAAACGTGGCACTATGACAACTGTGCATT
>Ga0207658_10000889_pt1 | contig 24893 bp, 17 predicted proteins | sample KBSS33metaG_FD_184322 | JGI IMG/M metagenome (GOLD analysis project Ga0207658, IMG submission 184322) | Switchgrass rhizosphere microbial communities from Kellogg Biological Station, Michigan, USA - KBS S3-3 metaG (SPAdes) (version 2) | ecosystem: Host-associated > Plants > Roots > Rhizosphere...
GACGCGACGATGAGCGCCCCTTCGAAACCTTGCAGCGCACGTTGCAGCACCAGGGTCGTGTCCAGGTCGAGGTGATTGGTCGGCTCATCGAGCAACAGCATCCGGGCCGGTTCCTTGCACCAGAGTGCACAAGCCAGCGCGGCCTTCAGGCGCTCGCCCGCGCTGAGCAGGCCCATGGGCAGCAACACGCGTGTCGCGTCCAGCCGCAGCAGGGCCAGGCGGGTTCGCAGGGCGCTGGCGGGCAGCGGGCAGTGGAGCGTGCGCAGGTATTCGAGCAGCGAGCTGTGGGGCGGCAGTGCGTCGCCGCCATCCTGGTCGAGCGCGGTGGTTCGGACCTGTGTCGTCGCGCTCCCTTGCTGCGGCGCGAGCGCACCGGCGATCACGCGCAGCAGCGTGCTCTTGCCGCAGCCGTTCGAGCCGGTCACGGCGACGCGTACCGGCCCGACGAGCGTCACATCGATGATCGGGCCGCCGACGTGCGGGAGGCGCAGCCCCTGCAGCTCCAGGACCAGCTTGTCGGCCGGCACGCGACTGGCGGGGAGTGCCAGAAAGATGGCCGGCGGCTGCCCCGCCCGCTCGGCGGCGGCACGCACCGCGCCATCCAGCGATCGGCGCTTGTCGGCATCGCGCCGCGCGTCGCATGCGGCGGTGGCTTCGGATGTTTCGCGAAGGCAGTTGATCGTCATCGCGGGCAGATTGGCCGTGCGTGCGATGCGACGGCCGCGTGCCTGCCGCCGCTGGCGTGCGTCTTGTGCGCGCCTCTGCTTGGCGAGCGCTGCGTCGCGCTCCGTGTGGGCATGTTGCAAAGCCGCTTGGGCGGCAGACGCATGGCCGTCTCGCTGGGCCTGGTACAGCGTGTAGTTGCCGCCGTACAGGGCCAGCCCGCACGGGCTCAGTTCGGCAATGCGGTCCACGGCACGCAACAGCTGCCGATCGTGGCTCACGACCACCACGGTGCACTTGGCGGCTTCCAGCCAGCCCAGCAGCCAGGCGCGGGCCTCGGCGTCGAGGTGGTTGCTGGGCTCGTCGAGGATGACGCTGTGGGCGTCGGCTGCCATGGCGCCTGCCAGGGCAACCCGCATTCGCTCACCGCCGCTCAGGCCGGCGACCGCATCGGTGGGCTGCAAGCCGGGCAGGCACGCGTTGGTCAGGGCCTGCGCCACGCGGGCGGGCAGGCCCCAATGGCCATCGGCCAGGACCAGGTCGTCCGGCGTTGCCAGCCCGGCGGCGAGCCGCTCCACGGCTGCGAGCACCGGGCCGAGTCCCATCGCTTCGCCGACGCTGCGCGTGTCCTGCGGCAGCAGTGGCGGGGCGACGAGGTGAACGCGGCCGCTGCGGAATGCCGTGCCGGCGGAGGGCCGACGGCCCGCGAGTATCTGCGCGAGCACGCTCTTGCCCACGCCGTTGCGGCCGACCAGCCCCAAGCATTCGCGGCCGATGGACAACTGCAGCGGTGCTTGCCACAGCGGCCTTCCGTCCGGCAGATGCCACTGGACATCGTGGAGCTGAAAAGAGGAGAGACCTGGTGACGCAGGGGCAGGCGCCCCGGGCGCGGTGCGGCCCGTCGAGAACAATGACATTGCAAGCTTTCCGTTCGAACGAAGACAGCCACGCCGCAGGGGGCGTGGAGCGGCATCCGGGGAAGGCTTACATCGGCATGGGCATCGTGCTCGGGCAGTGAAGGGGCGCGATCTTAGCGAGCGGCTCTTGCCGCGTCAACGCGGCCACAGCGCGTTGATCGGTGCGAAGGGCAGGTTTGCCGAACCCCTTCGCAAGGCCGAGCGCGACGATCTCGCCGCTTGCCGCCCGGCGCGAGCTCAACTCAGAACGCGGCGTCCTTCAGCTTCGTCAGCGCACACGTCTTGGACCGGCCGCAGACCGCACTGGCCGCGGCACAACGGCACGGCGAAGCGTTGTCGGTAGTGCTGCAGTTCTCGATCGCCCGACAGCAACCCCGGGGCTTCGTCGAGCAAACCTCTCAGGCGAGCACCGAACGTCGCCACGAAGCTCAATTTGGAGCCGGGAAGACCGATACAAGGTGGACAAATCGTCATCCGTCCGTCATGTCACATACTCCCCCATCGCCCGAGCTACCCGGCGCCGAAGTGCTGCCCTCGCGGAGCTGGCATTTGGGGTTTCCGGCCGCCATCGAGGCACGCTACGAGGCCGACACGGGAGCGCGGCGAAGTCAGGGCCTGGTGATGGCCGGGCTGGTCGCCCTGGGCATATACGACCTCTTTCTGGTCAACGATTGGCTGAGCCGGCCCGAGGTACTGCGCACGGCCATCCTGTGGCGCCTCGGGGTGGTCAGCGTCTACGGTCTGCTCATCTTGGGCTTGATACGGCGTGGCCTGCCGCCGGCCTGGCGTGAGGCCGCCATGGCCAGCACCACGGTGGTGGCGATGTTTGGCTCGTGCATGATCTTTCGCGCCACGACGTCGGGATCCGGAATCTACGATCCGTTTGTCTTCAGCTTGATCTTCCTGGCCGGCAACATCATGTTCCAACTGAGGTTCGTTGCGGCCTTGCTCAGCTCGTGCACTGGGTTGCTGATCGCCGCGGGTTTCCTGTTTGCCTCAGGCGGCTTGCCGGACCCCGCAAAACCATTTGCCATGGGGCTGATGGCGGCAACCGTTCTCTTCACTGCGATGGCCTGCTTCCGGCTCGAGCGGGCGGAGCGTCAAGGTTACCTGCTGATCCTGCGGGAGACTACACGCAGCGATGTGGCACTGAAGGCCGCAGACAAGTTTGCCACGCTATCGGAAACCGACGCGCTGACTCAGCTCGCAAACCGTCGCGCCTTTGACGCTGAACTGCCGCGACGCTGGAACGAAGCGGCAAAGCACGGCCAAACCATGGCAGCACTGTTGATTGACATCGACCACTTCAAGCGGTTCAACGATCGTTTTGGCCACCAGGCTGGCGACGACTGCCTGCAGCGGGTTGCGAAGCTGATGCGCTCGGCATTGAGAGACGAAGACTTCATCGCTCGCATCGGAGGGGAGGAGTTCGCTGTGTTGCTGCGATCCAGCAGCGAGATCACCGCGACGCAACTCGCCGAACGTCTGCGACATCAAGTCGAGCACGCCGCCATCCCCCACGACGGCAAGGACGGTCAACGGGTGGTCAGCATCAGCCTCGGCGTGGCCTTGACCGACCCGCCGCATGAATTGCAACCGGTCGCACTGATCGCCGCGGCCGACGCCGCGCTTTACCAGGCAAAAGAGCAGGGGCGCAATCGATACGTCCTGCGAGAAGAGGGCGCAGTCACTGCCTCAGGAGCGAGGCCGATGAGTGAATGCCTTGTCGGGTCCCGCGCGGACCACGCCCAGCCCGGGCCTAGACCCTACGCGTCCAACCCGGGCCACGCAGCAGTCCAGAGCGTGACTTCGCCCTGCACCGGTAACGGCGCCTTCGCGGCGATTGGGCGACTTTGTGATCCGCTTCAAGCTGGGCGAGCAACTTGAGAAGCAGCAGTTCCGGCACGAACGACTGCTGTCGCCGTCTCTGACTCCTTCGGTGGCGTTCGCGAAGGTCAAATTCCAAGGTGGCGGTCGCTCGCTGAGACATCCACCTCCGGCTGCCGTGGGTCGGGGTGGTCAGTTCGTTCCCGCGAAGACTGGTTGTTCAGCCGGTAGGCCCCGACCCGACTCAGCTCAGTGCCCGCCGGGCGTCACCGCCGTCAGCAGACATCACCGCCTTGCTGCGGCCACTGCGTTTGGCCTCGTACAGGCTACGGTCCGCGCGGGCCAGCGCGGTCTGCACCTCATCAGTGGCACTCATGCACAACCCCAGGCTGATCGAGACCGTCAGCCCCGGCGCCAGCCTCGACCAGTCGTGCTCCATCACCGAGAGCAGGATGTCGGCTGCCCGCGCCTCGGCCACCTGGGAATCCACCTGATCAAGGACGACCACGAATTCGTCCCCGCCGAGGCGTGCCGCCAGATCAACGGCGCGCACATGTCGCGCCAGGATCGCACCGAGCCGACGCAGTACTGCATCTCCGATGTCATGTCCGAGGCGGTCGTTGATCTGCTTGAAGTGATCAACATCGATCATCATCACCGCCACCAGACTGGCGGGGGTACCGGATGGCGCCGGCCGCTCCGCCAGGCCGGATACGTAAGCCCGGTAGGCGCGTCGGGTCGCGAGGCCAGTCAGATCGTCGGTGAGCACCTGGTGGCGCAGCCGGCGGTGCTCGGCTTGCTGGCGCTCGGCCTCGATCGCACTGCACAGGGCGCGGTCGCGTGCGAGCCGCGCTTCCCAGCGCAGCCGCGCCAGCTCCTCGGCGTAGCGGCGCGCGACCGCAGGAGTCTTGCATCCGGCGGTGGCGAGCCGGAATGCGAGCAGCTTGAGCTGCGTCGGCGCAGGGAATCCAATCTTCTCCACCACGGGTTCGGCGCGGCGCGCTGCGCGATCGAGTTCGCCTGCGAGGTAATGACGCACTGCGTCGGCAATCGCCAAGGTGGCACGGCTGGAGCCGCCGGCATCGTGGGCCAAGCGGGCGGCCTGGTCCAGTTCGGCAGTCCTGGGCACCCCTGCGAGCGCTGCCAGCAGGCTGCGATAGCCGCATATCTCCCCCATCCAGGCCACCGGGATCTCCCATTCAGCCAACGAGGCTGCCTGAGGCAGGGCTTGGGCTGCGCGCTGCGCCGCTGACTCCCAATCGTCGACCTCTGCAAGTGCGCAGCTCCAGTCGATCATGATGTCCAGTCGGTTGACTGCGATTGCCCGCTGCTGGCAGCGCACCACGGGCAGCCAGATGGACGCGGTCTCGCCGTCCCATGCGCGCTCGGCGAGGTCGTAGTGCCGGCTGGCAAGCTCCCACAGCCCGCGTGTGTGAAAGGACAACGCCACTTCGATGTGCGCCGCGCAGCGATGGGCTGCGTACCCGCTGTCGTCGTCGAGCAGCACCACCGACCGGGTGAGTGCGTCGCCGACGCCCGTCGGCGCCACTGTGGGGCTGCCGATGGCCTCACCAAACATCGAGGTGGAAAGTGCCAGCGCCACCAGTGCGGGGTCGCGCGTGCACTCGGCACATTCCAGCATTGTGCGCAGCGGCGCGCTACCGTCTGTGCCTTGGTGGCGGGTCTGCAACACGTACGCCCACTGCGTGAGTGCTCGCAGGTCTGGCCAGTCACGTTCGAGCGCAAGTGCATCCAACTGCTCGACGGCGTCCATGGGCGCATCGGGCGCCTGCACGCTCTCGATCAGCCGATACGCCTTGACCAGCGCTTCGACGCGGGGATTGGTCTGAGAACTCACTGGGGAAACATTTCCGGAATCGTAAGCACGTCTTCGGCGCGCAGTGCTCGCTACTGAAGCGGCTCTGCAGCCCGAAAGCGTGCAAACTGGCCTGCGTCGTGTCGCGCAAAAGAAAGGTGCGAAGGTCGTCTGAGCGTTTGGGCGACCGTGTGCTGCATGCGGCCCATTCGTGGCCCACCTAGCCCAAGAGCAGAGGGCCCGCTCACTGGCGGGCCCTCGATTTCATTGGTGCCGGCGAGAAGAGTCGAACTCCCGACCTTCGCATTACGAATGCGCTGCTCTACCAACTGAGCTACGCCGGCGTGGTCTTCGCAGACCCGACCCTCACGGGCCGTTCGCCACAGCACGGCCGCGGCAAGGCAGGGATTCTAGCCGATGGCGCGGCGCTACTTCAGCTCGAAGGCCGCGAGCTTCTTCGCGACCGCGACGTTCTTCAACGTCACGTACACCGGCAGCCCGTTCTTGTAGCTCGGGTAGTCCTCGCCCTGGATCAGCGGCGCGAGGTAGCGCCGGCACTTGTCGGTGATGCCGAAGCCGTCTTTCGTGATGAAGTCGCGCGGCATGAACTTCTCGACGTTCGCGACCTTCGCCAGCGGCGCTACGCCGATCTTGTAGCGGTACGGCGCATCGGAGACGCGGTCGATCGTCGGCATCACCGCGTTGTGACCCTTCAGCGCGAGCTGCACCGCCTTCTGGCCGAGCTCGTAGGCCTGCTTCACGTCGGTCTTCGACGCGATGTGGCGCGCCGCGCGTTGCAGGTAGTCGGCCACGGCCCAGTGGAACTTGTGGCCGAGTGCGCGCTTGACCATCGCGGCCACGACCGGCGCGGCGCCGCCCAGCTGCGCGTGGCCGAAGGCGTCGCGCGCGCCTTGCTCGGCGAGGAATGTGCCGTCGGCGTGATGGCAGCCCTCCGAGACGACGACGGTGCAGAAGCCATGGTCATTGACGAGCTGGTCGACGCGCGCCAGAAACTTCGCCTCGTCGAAGACGATCTCGGGGAACAGGATCACGACCGGGATGCCGTGGTCTTCGACCAACCCTCCGGCCGCGGCGATCCAGCCCGCGTGCCGACCCATCACCTCGACGACAAACACTTTCGTCGAGGTCTTCGCCATCGAGCGCACGTCGAACGATGCTTCCAGCGTCGACACCGCGACGTACTTCGCGACCGAGCCGAAGCCCGGGCAGCAGTCGGTGATCGGCAGGTCGTTGTCGATCGTCTTCGGCACATGGATCGCCTGCAGCGGGTAGCCCATCGCCTCGCTGAGCTGACTGACCTTGAAGCAGGTGTCGGCCGAGTCGCCGCCGCCGTTGTAGAAGAAGTAGCCGATGTCGTGCGCCCTGAAGACCTCGATCAGGCGCTCGTACTCGCGCCGGTGCGTGTCGAGCGACTTGAGCTTGTAGCGGCACGAGCCGAACGCGCCCGAGGGCGTGCCGCGCAGTGCCGCAATCGCCGCCGCCGATTCCTTGCCGGTGTCGATCAGGTCTTCGGTGAGCGCACCGATGATGCCGTTGCGCCCGGCGTAGACCTTGCCGATCTTGTCCTTGTGGACGCGCGCGGTCTCGATCACGCCGCAGGCCGAGGCGTTGATCACCGCGGTCACGCCGCCCGACTGTGCGTAGAACGCGTTCTTCTTCTTGCTGGCCATGGCGGCGCTCCTTTCGAGGTCAGTGCGTGAGGGCGTTCGTGACGATTTCGCGCACGTTGGCCGACAGGTCGGGCTTTGCGGCGACGCGCGCGATCGCCTCGCGCGCCGCGCCGCGGTACGGCTCGGCGAGCTGGCTCCAGCGGTCGAGCACGCGCGCGAAGCGCGCCGCGAGCTGCGGGTTGATCGCGTCGAGCTCCATCACGTGCTCGGCCCAGAACACATAGCCGGCCGCGTCGCTGCGATGGAACGCGGCTGGGTTGCCCGAGCAGAAGGTCGCGATCAGGCTGCGCGCGCGGTTCGGGTTGCGCACCGAGAAGTCCGGGTGCTTGAGCAGCTGCTTGAAGCGCGCGAACACCTTGCCGCCGACCTCGGGTGCGCTCGCCTGCAGCGCGAACCAGCTGTCGATCACCAGCGCCTCGTGGCGGAACAGCTCGTGGAAGCGGTACAGCGCCGGCTCGGTGTGCGGCGCGTGCGAGTGCACCAGCGCCGCCAGCGCGCCGAGCCGGTCCGTCATGTTGGCGGCGTCCTTGAAGCGCTGGTAGGCGCGGCCCGGCCAGACCGAATCGCCGCGGGCGACCGAGTCCAGGCACAGCATCGCCAGCGCCCGGTTCGCGAGTGCGCGCTTGCCGGCCGAGAGCGCGTCGGGCGCGTACGGGCCGGGCACCTGGTGCGCCTCGAAAGCCCATTCCCAGTCGGCGCGCAGCGCGGCGGCGAGCTGCTTCACCACGCTCATGCGCGCGGCGTGGATGCGCGGCGGGTCGACCGGCTGGAGCTGCTCGGCCAGATAGCCTTCGCTCGGCAGGGTCAGCACGAGGTCCTTGAACGCGGCGTCCAGCGTGGGGTGGCGCAGCATCGCGCGCATCGCGTCGATGAACGGCGCGTCCAGCTCGAACGGCGCCTCGGCGCGTGCCGCGGCGAGCAGCCGGCCGAGCGCGAGCCGCTGGCCGGCCTCCCAGCGGTTGAACGGGTCGGTGTCGTGCTGCAGCAGCAGCAGCAGGTCGGCATCGCCCAGGCCGTCGACCAGGATCACCGGCGCCGAGAAGCCGCGCAGCAGCGAGGGCACCGGCTCGACCTCGACATCGACGAAGGTGTAGAAGCTGCGCGCCTCTTCGAGCACGAGCACGCGCTCGGTCGCGACGGTGCCGACGGGCTCGTCCTCCAGGCGCAGCGGCAGCGCGCGGCCGTCGCGGCCGATCAGGCTGACCGCGAGCGGGATGACGTACGGCTCCTTGGCCGCGTCGCCGACCGTCGCGCCGGCCTGCTCGACACCGAGCGTGTAGGTGCGCGACGGTGCGTCGAAGCGGCCGCGTGCGGTCACGCGCGGCGTGCCGGCCTGCGAGTACCAGCGCTTGAACTGCGGCAGCGTGCGTGCGAGCGCGCTGGCCGGGTTCGCGTCGGCGATCGCCTGCGCGAAATCGTCGCAGGTCACGGCCTGGCCGTCGAAGCGCTCGAAGTACAGACTCATGCCCGCGGCGAAGCCCTCGCGCCCGACCAGCGTGTGCATCATGCGCACGACCTCGGCGCCCTTCTCGTAGACGGTGGGCGTGTAGAAGTTGTTGATCTCGACGTAGCTCTCGGGGCGCACCGGGTGCGCCATCGGGCCGGCGTCTTCCGGGAACTGCACCTCGCGCAGCTTGCGCACGTCCTCGATCCGCTTGACGGCGCGCGCGCTGGCGCCGCCCGCCATGTCCATACTGAATTCCTGGTCGCGGAAGACCGTCAGGCCCTCTTTCAGGCTGAGCTGGAACCAGTCGCGGCAGGTGATGCGATTGCCGGTCCAGTTGTGGAAGTACTCGTGGCCGACGACCGACTCGATGCCGGCGTAGTTGTCGTCGGTCGCGGTTGCCGGCGAGGCCAGCACGTACTTGGTGTTGAACAGGTTCAGGCCCTTGTTCTCCATCGCGCCGGAGTTGTAGTCCGCGACCGCGACGATCATGAAGCGCTCGAGGTCCAGCGGCAGCTTGAAGCGCGCCTCGTCCCAGACGATGGCCGCGATCAGCGAGTTCATCGCGTGCTCGGTCTTGTCGAGGTCGCCGCGGCGCACGTAGACCTGCAGCAGGTGGTCCTTGCCGGCGCGCGTGCGGATGTGCTGCTGGCGCGCGACCAGGTCGGCCGCGACCAGCGCGAACAGGTAGCTCGGCTTCGGGAACGGGTCGTGCCATTTCGCGAAGTGGCGCCCGCCGTCGAGCTCGCCCTGCTCGACCAGGTTGCCGTTGCTCAGCAGCACCGGGTACTTCGCCTTGTTGGCGCGCAGCGTGACGGTGTAGACCGCCATCACGTCGGGGCGGTCGAGGAAGTAGGTGATGCGCCGGAAGCCCTCGGCCTCGCACTGCGTGAAGAAGCCGCCGCTCGAGGTGTACAGCCCCGAGAGCTGCGTGTTCTTCTCGGGCGCGCAGGTGTTGCGGATCTCGAGCGTGAACGCACCCGCCGGCATCTCCTGCAGCGAATCGATCACCAGCATGCCGTCCTCGTGCCGGAACGACACCGAAGCGCCGTTCACCGAGACGCGCGTCAGGTTCAGCTCCTCGCCGTGCAGGCGCAGCGGCTGGGCCGCGACCTCGGTGTTGCGCTCGACCTGCATCTTGGCCACGACCATGGTCTTGGCCGGGTCGAGGTCGAAGCTCAGGTCGACGCTGCGGATCCAGTAGGCCGGCGCGGCGTAGTCGCGGCGGTGGATCAGGGGGGCGGTGCCTTCACGCATCATGGGGGCCTCTCTCTTGTTATGCGCTCGTGTGTGGGCCGTTGTCGATGCGGTCCGAGCAGGTGAGAAATCGTGGTGTCGAACGGCGGGCGCGCTGGCTCAGACGCCTTGCTTCAGGCTGGCCTCGATGAAGGGGTCGAGATCGCCGTCCAGCACCTTCTGCGTGTTGCTGGTCTCGTAGCCGGTGCGCAGGTCCTTGATGCGGCTTTGGTCCAGCACATACGAGCGGATCTGGTGGCCCCAGCCGACATCGGTCTTGGTGTCCTCGAGCTTTTGCTGCTCTTCCATGCGCTTGCGCATCTCGTGGTCGTACAGGCGCGAGCGCAGCCGCTTCCAGGCGACGTCGCGGTTGCTGTGCTGGCTGCGGCCGTCCTGGCACTGCACGACGATGCCGGTCGGGATGTGCGTCAGGCGCACCGCCGAGTCCGTCTTGTTGATGTGCTGGCCGCCGGCGCCGCTGGCGCGGAAGGTGTCGGTGCGCACGTCGGACGGGTTGATCTCGATCTCCACCGTGTCGTCGACCTCGGGGTAGACGAACAGGCTGGCGAAACTGGTGTGGCGCCCGCCGGCCGAGTCGAACGGGCTCTTGCGCACCAGCCGGTGCACGCCGGTCTCGGTGCGCAGCAAGCCGAAGGCGTAGTCGCCCTCGACCTTGATGGTCGCGCTCTTGATGCCGGCGACGTCGCCCTCGGTCTCGTCCTCCATCGTCGTCTTGAAGCCCTTGCGCTCGGCGTACTTGAGGTACTGGCGCAGCAGCATGCTGGCCCAGTCGCAGGCCTCGGTGCCGCCGGCGCCGGCCTGGATGTCGATGAAGCAGTTGCTCGGGTCCAGCGGGTTGCTGAACATGCGCCGGAACTCGAGCTCGGCGACGGTCGCCTCGAGCTTGTTCGCGTCGAGCTCGATGCCCTTCAGGCCGGCTTCGTCGCCCTCGTCCTTCGACATCTCGAAGAGTTCGGTGTTGTCGGCGAGGTTGCTGGTCAGGTGGTCGATGGTCTCGACGACGTTCTCAAGCATGCGCTTCTCGCGTCCCAGTTCCTGGGCGCGCTTGGGCTCGTCCCAGACCTTCGGGTTCTCGAGCGCCGCGTTGACCTCGTTGAGCCTCAGTGCTTTGCGGTCGTAGTCAAAGATACCCCCGGAGGTCGACCGTGCGCTTCGTCAGGTCGGCCAGGGAATTGCCGATGGCGTTGATGTGTTCGATGTCCATGATGTGCTGTTTCTTTCATTGGGCCGAGCGCGACAGCTCGAAGCGCGCGATTTTACGTTGCGCCGCGCCGACCCTCTCAGGCGCCCAGGAACGCCTCCAGCAGTGCCGCCAGCGCCTCCGGCTGGTCGTGGTGCAGCATGTGCCCGGCTGGCGCCAGCACGTGGCGCTCGACCTGGCGCACCACGTTCAGTCGTTCGTGGAACTCGGCCTTGGTGTAGCGCGTGCCCCACCAGCGCGTCACGTCGGTCTGGTCGCCCTCGACCCACAGCACCGGGGCCTCGATCAGCTTCCAGGTCTCGAGCACTTCGTCGCGCTGGTAGAGGTAGGGGCTGATGCGCTTGTGCGCCGCGTCGGCGAGGATCTCGAAGCGACCCTCGGAACCGTCCTTCTCGACCTTGCGCGACCAGTGCTGCGCCAGCCAGGCCGCACGGTCCGGCGGCAGCAGCGGGTTCGTCTTGCGCAGCCGCGCGGCCACCTCGGCCAGGTCGGCGTAGTCGCGCAGCTCGGCGGGCTGCTTCAGCTCGTCGAGCCACTGCACGATGCGCTTGGGCGACTGCGACGGCCTCGTCGCCGGCATGCCGAAGCCCTCGAGGTTGACGAGCCGGCGCACGCGCTGCGGGCGCAGCCCGGCATACAGCATCACGGCGTTGCCGCCCATGCTGTGGCCGAGCAGATCAATCGGCTGACTGTCGGCGAACAGCGCATCGAACGCGGCGTCGAGGTCGCCCAGGTAGTCCGGCAGCCAGTAGGTGTCGGCGCCCGGCGCGTCGCTCAGGCCGAAGCCGCGCCAGTCGAACGCGAGCACGTGGCGATCGAGCGTGAGCGCGTCGACGACGAACTGGAACGACGCGGCCACGTCCATCCAGCCGTGCTGCATCAGCAGCGACGGGCGCTCCGGCGTGGCCAGCGCCGGGTCGCCCCATTCGAGCACGTGGTGGCGCAGGCCGCGCCAGCTGACGAAGCGGCTGCGCGCGGCGCGGCGCGTGGTGTAGGCGGCGGTGGTCATCGGCGCACTGTACGCGGCGCGGCGCGGTGGCGCTGTCGGCGCCGCGACAGCCGGTGCGAGAATGCCCGGATGAGCACATCCCCCCGCTTCACGCTGCGCCCCGCCGAGCTGCGCGATGTGGGCGCCATCGTGCAGCTGATCCGCGACCTGGCCGAGTTCGAGCAGCTCACCCACCTGCTTCAGGTCACGCCCGAGAAGCTGCGCCCGCAGCTGTTCGGCGAGCGGCCGGCGGCCGAGGCGCTGGTGGCCGAGACCGGCGACGGCAAGGGTGGCGGCGAGGTGGTCGCGTTCGCGCTGTTCTTCACCAATTTCTCGACCTTCCTGGCGCAGCCGGGCCTGTACCTCGAAGACCTGTACGTCAAGCCCGAGCACCGCGGCAGCGGCATCGGCCGCGCGCTGCTGAAGCGTCTGGCCGCGCTCGCCGTGGAGCGCCAGCACGGCCGCTTCGAATGGAGCGTGCTCGACTGGAACGAGCACGCGATCCGCTTCTACCAGGGGATGGGTGCGACCGTGATGCCCGAATGGCGCATCTGCCGCGTCACCGGCGACGCGCTGCAGGCGATGGGCGAGGTGGCATGACGGATCGGCACGCCGAACTGCACCGCGATTTCCGCTGGCTGGTACCGGCGGACTTCAACATCGCCGAAGTCTGCTGCGCGCGCTGGGCCCGCGACACGCCGGACGCGATCGCGATCCGCTGGGAGCACGAGGACGGCCGCAGCGCGTTGTATACCTACCGTGAGCTGCAGCGCGAGGCGAACCGGCTGTCGAACGCGCTCGCGCAGTTGGGCGTGGTGCGCGGCGACCGCGTCGCGATCGTGATGCCGCAGCGCTTCGAGACCGCGGTCGCGCACGTCGCGCTGTACCAGCTTGGCGCGATCGCGATGCCGTTGTCGATGCTGTTCGGGCCCGAGGCGCTGGAGTACCGCTTGAACGACAGCGCCGCGCGCGTCGCGATCGCCGACGAGAGCGGCATCGCGAACCTGCGCGCGGCGCGCGCGGCCTGCCCGGCGCTGCAGACCGTGCTCGCGGTCGGCGACGCGCAAGGGCAGGGCGATCTCGACTGGCGCGCGGCGCTGGCGCGCGAGCGTCGCATGTTCGCGCCGGTGCGCACGAGCGCCGACGATGCCGCGGTGCTGATCTACACCAGCGGCACGACCGGCCCGCCGAAGGGCGCGCTGATCCCGCAGCGCGCGCTGATCGGCAACCTGAGCGGCTTTGTCGCGAGCCAGAACTGGTTTCCTCAGGACGACGCCGTGTTCTGGTCGCCGGCCGACTGGGCGTGGACGGGTGGGCTGATGGACGCGTTGCTGCCGACGCTCTACTTCGGCCGTCCGATCGTCGCCTACCAGGGCCGCTTCGCCCCCGAGACCGCATTCGCGCTGATGCAGCGCCACCACGTCACGCACACTTTCCTGTTCCCGACCGCGCTGAAGGCGATGATGAAGGCCGTGCCGGCGCCGCGCGAGCGCTTCAAGCTCGAGTTGCGCGCGATCATGAGCGGTGGCGAGGCTGTCGGCGACGCGGTGTTCGGCTGGTGCGAGCAGCAGCTCGGCGTGACCGTGAATGAGATCTTCGGCCAGACCGAGATGAACTACATCGTCGGCAACTCGCACGCGATGTGGCCGGCGCGGCCCGGCAGCATGGGCAAGCCTTACCCGGGCCATCGCGTCGCGGTGATCGACGACGACGGCCGCGAATGCCCGGTCGGCACGCCGGGCGACGTCGCGCTGCACCGGCGCGACATCCACGGCACACCCGACCCGGTGTTCTTCCTCGGCTACTGGAACAACGAGGCCGCGACGCGCGCCAAGTACGTGGGGGCGATGGACGACAGCTGGTGCCGCACCGGCGACATGGCCGTGATGGATGCCGACGGCTACCTCTGGTACCACGGTCGCAGCGACGACGTGTTCAAGGCCGCCGGCTACCGCATCGGCCCGAGCGAGATCGAGAACTGCCTGGTCAAGCACGCCGCGGTCGCGAACGCCGCGGTCGTGCCCAAGCCGGACGCCGAGCGCGGGGCGGTCGTCAAGGCCTATGTCGTGCTCGCGCCCGGCTTCGAGGGCACGCCGAGACTCGTCGACGAACTGCAGCGTCACGTGCGCGGGCGGCTCGCGCCCTACGAGTACCCGAAGGAGATCGAGTTCATCGAGGCGCTGCCGATGACGACCACCGGCAAGGTGCAGCGCCGGGTGCTGCGGCTGCAGGAAGAAGAGCGCGCCAGGGCGCTCTGACCGGCGACGCGGCTCAGCGCGTCGCCAGCGTCGCCAGCAGCTTGCGCAGCGTGCTGATGCTGCGGAAGGTTGCGCGCCGCCGCAGCACCTTCTCGAACCCGGTGTTCGAGAATTTCGAGTCGCTCTGTCGGGCCGTCGACAGCCAGTACAGCTCGCGCCCGTGGACGTGAAAGCGGTCGACCGAGCTGGCGAAGCCCGCGATGAGCTGCTGCGCCGCGGCGTCCGGCGCGTCTGCGATGAAGCCGACCACGTGCGTCGCGGCGGCGGCGGTCTCGGCGGCACCGAAGGCGGGGTGCGCGACGATCGCGGCCAGTTCGGTCTCGGTGCGGACGAAGGTGTGGATCTCGAAGCCGAAGCGCTCGTCCAGCTGCATTTCGATGCGCCGCTCGAGCGCCGCGAGGTCGCGCGCCCGGGTCTCGAAGATCACGTTGCCGCTGGCGATGAAGGTCTGCACCTTGGTGAGGCCGAGCGCCTCGAACGCGGCGCGCAACGCGTCCATCTTGACGGTGCGCCCGCCGACATTGACGGCGCGCAGGAAGGCGATGCAGCGTGGCATGTGCGCCAGCGTAGCAGGGTCTGCGGTCGCCTCCGTGGTCTGCGCTGCCGAGGCGGTCGCTGGCTGGTTTTCGCGGCGCCCTATAGTCCGCTCAGCTTTCCGGAGCGCCTTGCTCCGGATGGATCGCCACCCTGAGGCCGCGACCGGAGAGATGCCAGTGCCAAGCCTCCCTTTGAGATCATGACGAGCGCTGGCCGGCCGGCGCCGGCCCGAGCTCACGTGCTCACGCTGAACGCCGGTTCGTCGTCGATCAAGTACGCGCTGTTCGCGCGCGACGAACTCGCGGCGCCGGTGTTCGCGGGGCAGGTCGAGGGCATCGGGCTGCCCGGCGGCGTGGCCACGCACGACGCCGCGATGGCGCGCGTGCTGGATGAGTTGAACGCGCGGCAGGAGCGCGTCGTCGCGGTCGGCCACCGCATCGTGCACGGCGGTGCCCGACTCGTGCGCCCGGTACGCATCGACGACGCGGTGGTCGCGCAAATGAGCGAGTTGATCCCGCTGGCGCCGCTGCACCAGGCGCACAACGTTGCCGGCGTGCGCGCGTCGCGCAACGCGTTCGCGGGCGTGCCGCAGGTCGCATGCTTCGACACGGCGTTTCACGTCGGGCAACCGGAATTGAACCGGCGCTTCGCGCTGCCGCAGGCGCTGTTCGACGCGGGCGTGCGGCGCTACGGCTTTCATGGGCTGTCGTACGAATCGGTCTTCGCGCAGTTGTTGGCCGACGACCCGGTGCGTGCGCAGGGCCGTGTCGTGATCGCTCACCTCGGCAACGGCGCGTCGATGTGCGCGATGCATCACGGGCGCTCGGTGGCCACGACGATGAGTTTCTCGCCGCTCGATGGTCTGCCGATGGGCACGCGCTGCGGCCGGCTTGACGCGGCGGTCGTGCTGTACCTGATCCAGCAGCAGGGCCGTGGCGTCGACGAGGTCCAGCGCCTGCTGTTCCGCGAGTCGGGACTACTCGGGCTGTCGGGCGTGTCCAGCGACATGCGCGAACTCGAAGCCTCCAAGGTGACTGCGGCCGCGATGGCCATCGACTACTTCGTCGAGCACGCGCTGCGCGAACTGGCCGGCATGGCCGCCGCCCTGCGCGGCATCGACACCCTGGTGTTCACCGGCGGCATCGGCGAGCACGCCGCCAATGTGCGTCAGCGTATCGTCGACGGTACCGCATGGATGGGCCCCGTCGATGTGCAGGTGCTGCGCGCCGACGAAGAAGCGGTGATCGCGCGGCACACGGCCGCGCTGGTGTGACGCTCAGCTCAGGAGTCCAGGTGTTCAAGTTCCTTTCCCGCGAGCCGCTGCACGATCCGCTCGCCGCGCCGAAGCCGGGCGCGGTGAACGAGGTCAAGACCACCACCTGCTATATGTGTGCGTGCCGCTGCGGCATCCGTGTGCATCTGCGCGACGGCGAACTGCGCTACATCGACGGCAACCCGAACCACCCGCTGAATCAGGGCGTGATCTGCGCGAAGGGCTCGGCCGGCATCATGAAGCAGGTGTCGCCGGCGCGTCTGACCCAGCCGCTGCTGCGCAAGCCGGGCAGCGAACGCGGCGCGGGCGAATTCGAGCCGATCTCGTGGGATCACGCTTTCGAGCTGCTGACCGAGCGGCTGCGCAAGATCCGCGCGAGCGACCCGAAGAAGTTCGCGATCTTCACCGGGCGCGACCAGATGCAGGCGCTGACAGGCCTGTTCGCGCGCCAGTTCGGCACGCCGAACTACGCCGCGCACGGCGGCTTCTGCTCGGTCAACATGGCCGCGGGGATGATCTACACGGTCGGCGGCAGTTTCTGGGAGTTCGGCGGGCCCGACCTGGAGCGCGCGAAGCTGTTCGTGATGATCGGCACCGCCGAGGACCATCACAGCAACCCGATGAAGATCGCGCTGGCCAACTTCAAGCGCGCCGGCGGACGCTTCATCTCGATCAACCCGGTGCGCACCGGCTACTCGGCGATCGCCGACGAGTGGATCCCGATCAAGCCCGGCACCGACGGCGCGCTGTTCATGGCGCTGCTGCACGAGTTGATCGCGAATGACCTGATCGACCATGCGTTCCTGAAGCGCTTCACGAACGCACCGCAGCTCGTCGTGCTCGACGACTGCGCGCGCCAGGGCCTGTTCGCGTTCGACCCGAACCCGGAGAAGGGGCCGCCGGGCGACGGCCGGCATCCGCACAACAAGCTGGTCTGGGACAAGGCGAGTGGTCGCATCCTCAACGCCTACCCCGAAGGCATTGCCGACGGCTGCGATCCGGCGCTCGAAGGGCACTACGAACTCGCCGATGGCACGAAGGTCGCACCGTCGTTCCAACGGCTGCGCGAGCGCGTCGCGAGCTGCACCCCGGAGTGGGCCGCGGCGATCACCGGCATCGACGCCGACCGCATCCGCCGGCTCGCGCGTGAGATGGGCGACACCGCACTGAAGCAGGCCTTCGAGCTGCCGATCCCGTGGACCGATGCCTGGGGCACGCGGCACCCGACGACGTCCGCGCGCCCGGTCGCGTTCCACGCGATGCGCGGCCTCGCGGCGCACTCGAACGGTTTCCAGACGGTGCGCGCGCTGGCGGTGCTGATGAGCGTGCTCGGCACGATCGATGCGCCCGGCGGCTTCCGCCACAAGGCGCCGTACCCGCGACACATCGTGCCGAACTACCGCGCGTTCAACTCGCCCGAGATGATCCAGCCGAACACGCCGCTGAACGCCGCGCCGCTCGGCTTTCCAGCGAATCCCGATGAACTCGCGATCAACCCCGACGGCTCGCCGATCCGCATCGACCACGCGTTCTCGTGGGAGCACCCGTTGAGCGCGCACGGCCTGATGCACAACGTGATCACGAACGCGGCGAAGGGCGACCCGTACCGCATCGACACGCTGCTGATCTTCATGGCCAACATGGCCTGGAACAGCTCGATGAACACGATGGCGGTGCGCGAGATGCTCAATCGACAGGACGAGGCCGGCGAGTACATGATCCCGTTCCTGGTCGTCTGCGACGCGTTCCAGAGCGAGACCGTCGCGTTCGCCGACCTGGTGCTACCGGACACCACCTACCTCGAGCGCCACGACGTGATGAGCATGCTGGACCGGCCGATCTCCGAGTTCGACGGCCCGGTCGACTCTGTGCGCGTGCCGGTGCTGCCGGTGACCGGCCAGTGCAAGCCGTTCCAGGAGGTGCTGATCGAACTCGCGTCGCGCCTGAAGTTCCCGGCCTTCACGACCGAGCAGGGCACGCGCAAGTTCAAGGACTACCCGGAGTTCGTCGTCAACTTCCAGCCGCAGCCCGGCATCGGCTTCCTGATGGGGTGGCGCGGCGCGGACGGCGACAAGCAGCTGCGCGGCGAACCGAACCCGAACCAGTGGGCGATGTACGCGAAGAACGACTGCGTCTTCCAGTACCACCTGCCCGAGACCATGCATTACATGCGCAACTGGAACCGCGAGTACCTGGACTTCGCGAAGGACAAGGGTTGGCGCCAGAAGAACGATCCGGTGCAGCTCGCGATCTACAGCGACACCTTGCAGAGTTTTCGTCTCGCCGCGCAAGGCAAGAGCGCGGGCCGGCAGCCGCCCGAGCACCTGCGCGAGCGCATCGAGACCTACTTCGACCCGCTGCCGTTCTGGTACGCGCCGCTCGAAGAAGCCGCGACCGACCTGGCCGCGTACCCGCTGAACGCGATCACGCAGCGGCCGATGGCGATGTACCACTCGTGGGACTCGCAGAACGCGTGGCTGCGCCAGATCCACAGCCACAACTACCTGCAGGTGAACCCGCTGACCGCGCGCGCCGCCGGCATCGAGGACGGCGGCTGGTGCTGGGTCGAGAGCCAGTGGGGCCAGGTGCGTTGCATGATCCGCTACAGCGAGGCGGTCGAGCCCGGCACGGTCTGGACCTGGAACGCGATCGGCAAGGCCGACGGCGCCTGGCAGCTCGCGCCCGGCGCCGACGAGGCGCGCAAGGGCTTCCTGCTGAACCACCTGATCAGCGAGGAGCTGCCGTTCGCAGGGAGTGCCTCGAAGACGATCAGCAACTCCGATCCCGTCACCGGCCAGGCGGGCTGGTACGACGTGCGTGTGCGCATCCGGCGCGCCGAACCTGAGGAGCCCGAAGTAACCTCCCCGCAGATCGCGACCGTGCCGGCCGCGCCCGGCGTGCGCGGTCACGCGGCACGCGTGCTCACCTACTTCGCCGGACGCAAGACATCATGATCCGCTGGCTCCAAGACCTGCTGCAGACGAATGCCGTCGCCGACGCGCCCGCGCGCACCGCGCCGTCGGCCAAGCCTGCACCGCCGCCCAGCGCGCGCGCGTTGCCCGGCGAGACGCTGGCCAAGCAGCTCGCGCTGGTGATCGACCTGAACGTGTGCGTCGGCTGCCACGCCTGCGTGACCTCGTGCAAGGAATGGAACACCTCCGGCAGCGCCGGCGCGCTCGCCGACGAGAACCCTTACGGCGCGAACCCGACCGGCACCTTCTTCAACCGCGTGCAGACCTACGAGGCTGGCATCTTCCCCGGGACCGACACGATCCACTTCCCGAAGAGCTGCCTGCACTGCGAAGACCCGCCCTGCGTGCCGGTGTGCCCGACCGGCGCGAGCTACAAGCGCAAGGAAGACGGCATCGTGCTGGTCGACTACGACAAGTGCATCGGCTGCAAGTACTGCGCGTGGGCCTGCCCGTACGGGGCGCGCGAGCTCGACGAAGAGCGCCAGGTGATGACCAAGTGCACGTTGTGCGTCGACCGCATCTACGACGAGCACCTGCCGCCGCAGGACCGCAAGCCCGCCTGCGTGAAGGCCTGCCCGACCGGCGCGCGCCTGTTCGGAGACGTGAAGGACCCGGACTCCGAGGTCTCGAAGGCGATCCGCGAACGCGGCGGCTACGCGCTGATGCCCGAGTGGGAGACGCAGCCGGCGAACCAGTACCTGCCGCGGCGCGTCACCGAAGTGGCGGGCGGCGCGACCAAGGTCGAGCCGAAGCTGGGCGGCTTGGCATGAACCCGGCGTTCTCGGTCGTCGTCTTCACCACGATTGCCGGCGCCGCGCAGGGGCTGGTGGTCACCTTGGCGCTCGCGCAGCTCGCGGGCGTGCCGCTCGGCGCGGGCTTCACGACCGGTGCGCTGATCCTCGCCGAAGTGATGCTGCTGATCGGCCTCGGCGCCTCGTTCGGCCACCTCGGCCGGCCCGAGCGCGCCTGGCGCGCGGTGCTGATGTGGCGCACCTCGTGGCTGTCGCGCGAAGTGATCGTGCTGCCGGCGTTCATCGGCGTGGTCGGCCTGTGGTGGCTCGCGCTGCGCGCCGGCATCGCCACGCCGCTGCTGCCGCTCGCGGCGAGCGTGATCGCGGCGCTGCTGTGGTACTGCACCGCGATGATCTACGCCTGCCTGCGCTTCATCGAGGAATGGGCGCAGCCGCTGACGCCGGTGAACTTCGCGCTGATCGGCCTGTCGTCGGGGCTGGTGCTGGCCAGCGCGCTCGCGGCCTTCGCCGGCGAGGCCGCGCTGCTGCGCCTCACGGGGCCGTGCGCGCTGATCGTCACGCTGCTGGCCTGGGCCACGCGCGCGCTCGCGCTGCGTCGCAACGCGGCGCTGAAGCACCGATCGACGCTGCAGTCGGCCACGGGCATCCGCGCGCCGAACCTGGTGCAGACCTCGATGGGCATGTCGTCCGGCGCGTTCAACACGCGCGAGTTCTTCCACGGCCGCACGCTGGCGCTGCTGAAGCAGGTCAGGCTGGGCTTCATCGTGCTCGGCTTCGCGCTGCCGGCGCTGTTCGCGCTGTGGGGCGTGGCCGGCGGCACGGCGCTGCCGTGGGCGCTCGCGCTCGCGTGTCAGGTGCCGGGGCTGCTCGCCGAGCGTTGGTTCTTCTTCGCGCAGGCAAAACACCCGCAGAACCTGTACTACCAGGTCGTGTCCTGATCGAATCGGCCGCCGTGCGGCCGGCGGAACAACGGGCGGATTCGGCCGCTTCTGCGCGCAGCGCGGCGGCGGGGTCGCTGGCATTCTCGGGAGAAGAACGCACCCGAAACCCCGCCCGACGAGCGCCTCGTCCCCGATGGAGTGAGATGGCCGCCCTGACCGAAGAACAAGCCCGTGCCTACATGCACAAGTTGCTCGCCGCGATGAGCCAGGCGGGCGGCTCCGACCTGTTCATCGCCTGCGACTTTCCGCCGAGCATGAAGTCCAACGGCAGCATGCAGCCGCTGACGGCGCAGAAGCTCAGCGCCGAGGCGGCGCGGATGCTCGCGCACGCGATGATGAACCAGGCGCAGCGCGAGGAGTTCGAGCGCGAGATGGAATGCAACTTCGCGATTTCGATCCCCGGGATCTCGCGGTTTCGCGTCAACGTGTACGTGCAGCAGCGCTGCGTCAGCATGGTGATCCGCACCATCGCCTCGGAGATCCCGAACTTCGAGAAGCTCGGCTTGCCCGAGGTGCTGAAGGAGGTCGTGATGGCCAAGCGCGGCCTCGTGCTGGTGGTCGGCGCGACCGGCTCCGGCAAGTCGACCTCGCTGGCGGCGATGATCGATCACCGCAACCGCTCGTCGGCCGGTCACATCATCACCGTCGAGGACCCGGTCGAGTACGTTCACCCGTCGCAGAAGTCGCTGGTCACGCACCGCGAGGTCGGCATCGACACGCTGTCGTGGCGCCACGCACTGAAGAACACCTTGCGGCAGGCGCCGGACGTGATCCTGATCGGCGAGATCCGCGACCCTGAAACCATGGAGCACGCGATCGCCTTCGCCGAGACCGGCCACCTGTGCCTGGGCACCTTGCACGCCAACAGCGCGAGCCAGACGATCGAGCGCATCATCAACTTCTTCCCCGAGGAGCGGCGCAACCAGCTGCTGATGGACCTGTCGGCGAACCTTCGGGCGATCGTCTCGCAGCGCCTGGTGCGGCGCGAGGACGGCAAGGGCCGCGCCGCCGCGATCGAGATCCTGCTGAACACGCCGACCATCGCCGAGCGCATCTTCCAGGGCGAGTTCCACGAGATCAAGGCGATCATGTCGCGCTCGCGCGAGCTCGGCATGCGTACGTTCGACTGGGCGCTCTTCGAGCTCTACAACGACGGCCTGATCAGCTTCGACGAGGCGCTGCGCAATGCCGATTCGGCGAACGAGCTGCGCCTGAACATCAAGCTGAAGAGTCCGCGTGGCGAGCCGCCGCCGTCGGCGTTCATGTCCTTGGAGATCGACGAGGAACCCTCGGCCGCCGAGCTCGAGGAACGGCGCCACCAGGAGGCGCAGAAGCAACTCGACACGCGGCGCCGCCTCGAAGACGAGCAACTCGAGAGGCTGCGCGAGAAGAAGCGGCTGGCCGAAGCCACCGCTGCCGCGCGGCGCTGAACGTCGACTCGCGGCTCAGCGCCCTGGCGGCGCGTTCAGGAAGCGCAGCGTCGCGGCCCAAGTGTCGGGCGAGTTCAGGATGCCCAGGTGCGTGGTGCCCAGGATCGCGTCGTGCACGCCCTGGCCGGTCAGGTCGATCTCGCGCGCGCCACGCAAGCGGGCGCTGCCCGAGAAGTCGACCGGCTGGCCGAACGAGTCTTGCGCCGGCACGCCGGCGAGCACGCCGTCGGCCGTCGGGAAGTAGACGAAGCCGGTGTCGGCGTTGCGGATCACGAGCGTCTGCGTGGAACGCTGCGGTGATTCGCGGCCGTGGTTCAGGCGCAGCAGGAACGGCGTGTTCGGCGAGCCCAGCTCCTGGCAGATCGCGCTGGCCGGCGAAAAGCCGCCGAGCGACGGCGCCTGCCAGTAGTTCAGCGGCGACGGCGAGCAGTTGATGATGCCGTGGTTCGCACCGTCGATCGCCACCAGCTTGCGCACCACGCTGGGCGCCTGGTCGTCCTGGCGCAGCCATTCGCGCGCGATCACGACGCCCAGGCTGTGGCCGACGAGGTCGACCTCGCGTGCGCCGGTGAAGGCGAGCACCGCATGCACGAAGCGGCGCAGGTCGTCGACGTTCGCGGCCGCGGTGTGCGCGACACCCGAGCGCAGCGTCTGGTCGGCCAGCAGGTCGCACTGGTCGCCCTCGTAGCCGACGGCCCAGAGCTCGCTGGTCGCGTAGCCGTGGTCGGCCAGGTACTGCGCAAAGCCCTGCACATTGCCGTAGAAGGGGTTGCAGGCCGTCGGGAACGGCGTGTCGTTGTTGCCGTGCACGAAGACGACCGGCGTGCGCGTGACCGGCCCGGCGGCACCGAAGCCGAACAGCGGCGTGCCCAGCGACGCGTCGGCGATGACCGGGAAGCCGGCCGGCAACGTGTTGCCGACCGTGCCGGCGGCGTGCGCTGCGGCTACCGACCCCAGCGCCACAAGGGCGAGAAAGGCCCGCGATGCGATCCGCTTCAATGATGTCATTTGCCGCACTCCTGATGGTGAACTCGGCGCGAGGCTCGGCCGCCGGCGGCGATGATCGACGGCGGCAGCAACGCCGTCAATCGGGGCCGACCGACGTGCCCAGGGCCGTCAGGCTGGCACGCGCCCGTTCGCTGGCGCCGCGGCCGACGCGGCCCGCGATGGCCAGCGCGGCCGGCGCCGCCAGCATCTGCGCGAACGCGGTGCGCACCTGGCTCGCGGTCACCGCGTTCACGCGGTCGACGCGCTCGGCCTGCGACCGGACACGGTGCAGCGCGAACAGGTCGAGCGCGGCGTCCTCGAGGCGCCGCGTCGGCCGCTCGCTGGCGCGCAGCAGACGAACCGCGAGCTGGTTGCGTGCGCGCTCCAGGTCGACCGCGTCGGTCGCCTCGGCCTGCGCGCGCAGCGCGCGTGCGATCTCGCGCAGCACCTCGTCGAGCTTGTCCGCCTCGAACGAGGCCTCGACGACGAACTCGCCGCCGTGCGCGAGCAGGTCGGCCGAGCAGGCGGCGTAGTAGACCAGCCCGCGCTTCTCGCGCAGCTCGGCCATCAGCGGCGAGCTCATGCCTTCGCCGAACAGTGCGGCGGCGACCTCGCCGGCGGGATCGGCGGCCAGCAGCCCCGGCAGCGGCCAGCCGAGCACCACGTGGGTCTGGCTGCTGCCGACGATGCGGCGCGAGCGGATGCCGCCGCCCCACACCGGCGGCGCGATCCCGCTCGGCGTGCCGGGCGGCAGCGCGCCCAATGCGGCCTGCGCCGCGGCGAGGATCGCCGCGGGGTCGATGCCACCGGCCGCGGCGACGATCACGTTGCCGCCGTGGTAGTGCCGCTGCACCCAGCCAGCCAGGTCGGCACGGCGCACCCGCTCGACGTTGCGTCGGCTGCCGATCACCGCCTGCGCCAGCGGGTGCAGCCCGTAGCAGGCGTGATCGAACAGCCGGTAGGCCGTGGCCATCGGGTCGTCCTCGTCCTCGGTGTGCTCGTGCAGCAGCACCTGGCGTTCGCGCTCGAGCTCGGTCTCCGGGAACGTCGGCTCGCGCACCAGCTCGCCGAGCATCGCGACGAACTGTGGCGCGTGCGCGGCCAGGCCGGACATGTGGAACGCGGTGTGGTCCTTGTCGGTGTGCGCGTTGACTTCGGCCCCCAGGCGCTCGGCGTCCAGGTTGATGCGAGCCGCGTCGCGCAGGCCCGTGCCCTTGAAGGCCATGTGCTCGACGACGTGGCTGATGCCGTTCAGCGCCGCGCTCTCGTGGCCGCTGCCGGCGCGCACGAAGACGCTGACGCTGGCGGTGCGCAGCTGGGCCATCCGGATCGCGACGACGCGCACGCCGTTGGGCAGCACGCTGACGGTGGTGTCGGGGTCGTCGGGGAGGGCAGCCATAGCAACCGGATGGTACGTGTGTCGTAGAGTGCTCGCAGGCGCCGGCGAGGTGCCGGCTCGGAGGACGCATCATGGCCATCGAACTGAACCACACCATCGTTCATGCGCGCGACCCGCAGCGCTCGGCGAACTTCCTGGCCGAGCTGCTCGGGCGGCCCGCACCGGTGCCTTTCGGCCCGTTCCTCGGCGTCGCGCTCGACAACGGCGTCACGCTCGACTTCATCCGCGCCGACGCCGAACTCGTGATCGAGCACTACGCCTTTCTCGTTGGCGAGGCCGAGTTCGACGCGATCTTCGAGCGCATCCGCGCACGCGCGCTGCCGTACTGGGCCGACCCGCGGCACGCGCAGCCGGGCCGCATCAATCACCACGACGGCGGCCGCGGCGTCTACTGGAACGACCCCGACGGCCACTACCTCGAGATCATCACGCGCCCCTACGGCAGCGGCGCCTGATAAGAGGCGCCGTCACCGGCGCATCGGCGTCTCGTTGGTCAGCGCGAACGCGCTCGCGCGCTGCGGGTCGAGCGGCCGCACTTCG
>Ga0207658_10000899_pt1 | contig 24779 bp, 16 predicted proteins | sample KBSS33metaG_FD_184322 | JGI IMG/M metagenome (GOLD analysis project Ga0207658, IMG submission 184322) | Switchgrass rhizosphere microbial communities from Kellogg Biological Station, Michigan, USA - KBS S3-3 metaG (SPAdes) (version 2) | ecosystem: Host-associated > Plants > Roots > Rhizosphere...
AATGCGTCGTGCCCAATTGGCTGCGCTTAAAGGACGTCCTTATTTGAAGAAACTCGAAGAAGTGATTGGCGATTTGGTGACATACAATGAACCAAAATTGAAGCATGCATTTTTAAAGAGAAAGAAAGTTGTTAAAAATGTCGGATATATTTTTATGACTTCGAACCGTGGTTTTTGTGGAGGTTTTAACAGCAATGTGATCCGCAAAATGGCGGAAATCTTGCGTGATGAAAACGACAAAAATGAAACGATTTTGACGGTTGGTAAAAAGGGCCGTCAGGCGATGGAACGTATTGGAAAAGCTGTGATGGCTGATTTTGAAAAGGTTCCGGAACGTGCAACGTTTTTGGATACGGTTGGTATCAGCCGTGTGGTTGTTGATGATTTTTTGAATGGAAAATTGGACGAAGTTTATATTGTTTATAATCATTTTTATTCATCATTAAGCCAAAGACCGGTAGTTAAAAAGCTTTTGCCGATTGAACCTTCAGACATGAAAACTGATGGTGGAAAACATGATTATATTTTTGAACAGGATCGTGAAAAACTTTTGAACGAACTTCTTCATCGATATATTGAAACGGTTGTTTATCAAACAGTGCTTGAATCTTTTGCTTCTGAACACAGTGCGCGCATGATGGCGATGAAACAGGCTTCGGACAACGCTTCGGACATTATTACGAACCTTACATTGCATTACAACAAAGCGCGCCAAGCGAAGATTACGAAAGAAATTTTGGAAATTGTGGGTGGTTCGACGTCATAACTTTGTAGGATATAGCCTTGCGAGGGGAAAGTTCCCTTCAGGCAAGGAGGGGCCCCTACCCCTGAATGCCTTCTGGAAACTTTTCCCTGCAAGGCAACCAACTAAACAAAGTTACGCCACGGGAGAAAATAAAGAGCAGAGGGCTGCCGAAAAAGAGAGAACTTACATTGCTTACTAATAATTAAATCTTTATCAACATACTATGGCAAAAGGAAAAATTACTCAGGTGATCGGTCCAGTGGTGGACTTTGAATTTGCTGCTGAGGACCTTCCAAAAATTTTGGAAACAGTAGAGGTTATGCTTGGCGACAAAAGATTGGTAATTGAAATCCAGCAACAGCTCGGCGATAGTCAGGTTCGCGGGGTTGCTATGGATTCTACCGATGGTTTGGTTCGTGGTCAGGAAGCTATTGGAACTGGAAAATCTATTACTGTTCCAGTTGGTGAAAAGGCTTTGGGCCGCATTTTGAACGTTCTTGGTGATCCGATTGATGGACAAGGTGAAATTAAAGATGCTCCTCGTTGGGAAATTCACCGTCCAACTCCAAACTTTGTTGATCAGTCTTCACAAACTGAAATTTTTGAAACTGGTTTGAAAGTTATTGATTTGATTTGTCCGTTTGCTAAAGGTGGTAAGACAGGTCTTTTTGGTGGAGCCGGTGTAGGTAAAACAGTATTGATTCAGGAATTGATCCGTAACATTGCTACAGAACATGGTGGTTATTCTGTATTTGCGGGTGTTGGTGAACGTACTCGTGAAGGTAATGATCTTTGGATGGAAATGAAGGAATCAGGCGTTATTAAAAAGACTGCGCTGGTTTTCGGTCAGATGAGTGAACCACCTGGTGCACGTCTTCGTGTGGCTTTGACTGGTCTTACCATCGCTGAATATTTCCGTGATGTTGAAAAACGTGACGTTCTTTTGTTCATCGATAATATTTTCCGTTTCTCACAGGCTGGTTCTGAAGTATCTGCGCTCCTTGGCCGTATGCCATCAGCTGTAGGTTACCAACCAAACTTGGCTTCAGAAATGGGTGCTTTGCAAGAACGTATTACTTCCACCAAAGATGGTTCGATTACTTCTGTACAAGCGGTTTATGTTCCTGCGGATGATACGACTGATCCTGCTCCTGCAACAACATTTGCGCATTTGGATTCCACAGTAGTATTGAGCCGTGCGCTTACTGAACAAGGTATTTATCCTGCGGTAGATCCTTTGGATTCTACTTCACGTCAGTTGGATTTGAACGTGGTTGGTGAAGAACATTATTATGTTGCCCGTGAAGTTCAACGTTTACTTCAACGTTACAAAGATTTGCAAGATATTATTGCGATCTTGGGTATGGATGAACTTTCTGAAGATGATAAAAAATTGGTTGCTCGTGCTCGTAAAATTCAGAGATTCTTCTCACAACCGTTCTTCGTGGCTGAACAGTTTACAAACACTCCAGGTCAGTATGTTCGTTTGAAGGATACTGTTCGCGGCTTTAAAGAAATCATTGATGGTAAACATGATGATTTGAATGAAGCTGATTTCTACATGGTTGGTACGATCGAACAGGCTCGTGAAAAACATGAAAAGGCTATGGCTAGCGCGAAAAAATAATTATAGAGAATGGTAGAAGTGGGGTTTTAACGTTTATTATTTACACAAATGTTTCATTTATCCATCGTTACAGCTGAAGGTTCACTCTATGAAGGCGACATTGAAATGCTCGTTGCCCCTGCAGTGGACGGAGAGGTCGGTATTATGACGAATCATCATCCGATGGTCACTAAGCTCGGTCCGGGCGCAATGCGCGTTGTAAAGACCGATAAAACAGAAGAGGTGTTGTTTGTGAACGGAGGTTACCTTGAAATTTTGAATAATAAGGCAACGATTCTTGCTGATGCTGCTGAAAATATGGAAAAAATTGAGGTTGAACAGGCAAAAGCTGCGCGTCAAAGTGCTCAAGCAATGCTCAAAAATGTTACCGGTGAAGTTGACCGCGAAAAATTGGAAGAAGAGATCCGCGTTCAAACTTTGCGTGAACGTTTGGCCGAAGTTCATCAGTTTAAAAAGAGAAAGAATTAATTTGGAATTTTGTGACGTGGAAGTGGAATTTGTTTTGATTTTCAAAAGAGACCTCGGTTCGCAAGAACGAGGCCTCTTTTTTTGATGTGACTTGGTGATGGCAAACCGGGTTATGCAGCGTGTGCCATGTGATCTTCTGCGTTGTCATTCGCTGCCTTTGGGCTGGCTTCATTGACTTCTTCAAGTTCTGCCTCGCCAGGTTTACGTGCAGTCTTTTTGCCTTCAGAAAAGCCCGTGAGATTGTTGATGCTCGATAATGTTGCTGATACTTTTTCGATCCCCTGTTCGTTCAGCATTTGATTCATTTTTTTAGAGAAATTATCGTTAAAACTTTTAACATTTGTGGATTGAGCATCCCATTCACCTTTTCTTGTGGCAGGAATAACTTCATTTATTTTTTGGAACTCATCGCCCATTCCTAATTTCGATGCCATTCCTCCAATAACACCGCGAACTTCATCAATAAATCCTCTTAAGTTTCTTGAATCACTTACTCCGGGATATGTATTATAAGTGGAATCACTAAAACGTACTTTATTGGCATTTGTCTGATCTAGACGGCCTTCAATAGTGGCGTCAAAAATAACAAAGGACTTCATCATTTTTACAATGCGCGCATAATGGTCATTAATATCGGTTTGTATTTCTTTTAGATCGAGATCTCTCTTTGTACCTCCAGCCATTTTTTCGATCTGCTTTTTGCGATGAATAGAATTATCCAAATTATTAATTTCACGACGGATAAATTCGTTCAACCCAGCAAAAGCGTTCTTAATTCCGGCGTTGGATACCTGCTGACGGGCACCTCCAGCAATTCTCGTGATCTGATCAATCGTACCTTCATCAAGAAGTTGGACAAAAATATCCATATCATCATGATCCCAGGAACTTGGATCTCTTGCCGCTTTTTCGGCGCGTTTTGCCGCATATTTATCCCAAGCGATCGTATCACGAACAAAATCTGCGAACATACTTTGTTTGCCTTTTGGCCAATTATCTTGTGTCCAATAAACGTCGGTTGGTTTGCTGAGTGATCCTTTCTCAAGTTTTCCACCCGGGATGTCTGGTTTAATATATTTGTTTACCCAACCTCTAAAGGTGTTCAAATCAGGTCGGCCGGTTTTGTATCCTCCAATGGTTCCATCCGGATTTTTCTTTTCAGGATCCCAAATGCGATTCCCATCTACATCTAAACGATATTGAGCTGGACTGATAAAGAAATCGATGAGAGGAATTGTATTCAAATACGAACCTTCGAGTGTAGCTACACGATCCAAATGAAGCAGCGATTCACCTGATGAGTTCGTTGCACCAATTCCCATAACCAAGAAGAACATCTTATCTTCAAATGCCATTTTTCCTGCTTTCATGGCGTAATCCAGGTACTCTTCGTACTGACATGGATTGACGTAATCGCCATTAATAAAGGCAAAAAGTAAACGACGTAATTCACCTGGTAATCCGAGTGGATCATTTTCCAGACGGGTCGCGTTATCTTCAAAATTTTTCTTAATGCTGTTGTATGATGAGTCTCCGCTGTTACGAAATTCGCGGAATGTATCCTGACCCCACCAGCCATCAATAATTTTTTCAATATCTTCAAGATAATGATCTGGGCGGATGGATTCACCCGAAAAATGTTCAAGTGCATGCCAAAAATGATGGTCGTCCCAGCGCATTTGGCCTTTTTTACACATAACAGTAATAGCTGCCTTGAGCGTATCTTTATCAGGTGGGTGATGAAGTTCGTGTTTGATATCCGCAATACCCATTGTTTCCATGGTGTGTACATGGTGATTTACTTCTTCATTTTCCGCGCTCTGGGCAAGTGTTTTAAATTCGGCACCCAATGCACTACTCCATTGACCAAACATCCATTGTCCCACTGTACCAATACGTTCTTTTCCTTTTCTATCCCAACGGCGTTTGATGAGGTCCAAGATTGTCTTTCCCATGTCAAAAAGATCGCCTGCTGACAGAAAATAGGTATTACGCCAAACTCTGCTTAAATAGCTCATTGGTTGGTGGGCGTGGTGATCTGGAGATTCCAAAACAGAACCTTCGGGTTTTGTGAGAATTTTTCCCTTTTTTTCCTCGATTTCACGTTCTGCTTTGGCTTTTTCCTTTGCCATTTCCAACTCTTTTTTCTTGGGATCTTCAATGTGGTCGGTGGCTTTGTGAGCTTCAGCATCAGCTGTTTTCTTTTCGACTTCATTACGTTTTACCCATCTCAGAAATCCTGTAAATGACATTGTTTTTCCTCCTTCAAATTCGATTTTCTTTTCTTTTTCGTGAACTTTTTTGATTACGAAATCACGATTAGTGCCATCATCGTAATAAAGCATTTCTCCATCCTTTACTTCAATTGGCGGATATTGGCCCGGTGGTCTTTCGTAAAAAGTGTTTTGTTTTTCTGTAAATGCGTGAAGTTCTTTGCGAAGTTTTTCGATACTTTCGACTTGTTTAAGAACTTCATTTTGTTTGAACCATTTGGCAAATTGGTCAAAACTGAACTCTTTTTTGGGTCCTTTTGGAGTTTGTACTTCTTTGTCGAGCGAAATTTTATGATTATTTTTATCAAGTTTTTTTATTTCAACTTTGACATCGGTTCGAGTCTCTTTTTCTTTATCTTTGAACTCAACCATTTCGTATTCAAACATCATTCCTTCTTTGATTTCTTGACCGATGCTTGCGTTGAGTTTTTCTACTGAATCGATATCTTCAAGTACGTCGTTTTCATTTGCCCATTCATTAAAATCGAGTGTACTGAATCTATCTTCTGCAATCTTATTTGTGTTTGGATTAATAGATTCTACAATCACAACTGGGGTATTTGTTTTTACTTTTCCAACAACATTTCCGTCGTCATCTTCTACATTGATTTCTTCAAATTTGATTTCTTTGATGGTTGCATAATGCGTTTTTTTCCCTTTTTTATCTTTATCCTCTTCATCGGTTTTAAATTTAAGGACTTGTCCAGCTGCAACACGAAGACCCGTAGATTTTTCCAATGTTAAGAGTTCTTGGCGCTGGCGGCCTTTATTTACAATGGTCTCGCCCATTTGATTGGTGCGTTCACGCAGTTCATGCATGGCTTTTTTCAAGCGTTTGTCCAATGCTTTAACTTTTTCACCTTCCTTTTTTTTGAGTTCAAAAAGTTTTTTAAGTTCAGGTGAATTTTCTTCCAATCCTTTAATATTTTTTGTAGCTTTTTTCCATTTTTTTTCGAAATCTTCGCTGCCAGGATCAAGCTGCAAGAGTTTTTTTGCATCTTTTTTACTTATTTTTTTATTTGTTACTAAATCAGCAAGATAGTCTTTTACCGGAAGCTGAACTTTAGCATCGTCCGTGTTGATGCGTTGAAACTCCCGACTAAGTTCGCCAAATTTTTCCGCATTTGCTTTTTCTTTTTCGAGATCAGTTTTTGCGATTTCTTTTTGAATTTTTTCAGAATTTTCCATTGCTGAACGAGCCATTTCTCCGATTCTTTTTTTTGTGACATCAACATCTTCTTCTTCATCTTCATCAGATTCTGCGGATTTTTTATCTTTGTCCTTTTTCTTTTTTTCTTCCTCCTTTTTTTTCTCATCTTCTTTTTCCTTTTTTTCTTTTTCTTCTTCCTCCTTTTTTTTCTCGTCCTCTTTTTCCGGTTCAGATGAGCCACCGGATGATTTTTTATCCGCAAAAACGAAACGGTTTTGTGAATATGAATCGTTTTGAAGACAGCTCAAAAGCTTTTCAGCAGAAAATGCTGTTCGAAAATTTTGTGAATTTTTTGAAAGTGCAAGTGTCATCATAGTAATCCTTGTTTAAGGGAAATATGTGCCCCGGCTGCATTCAAGTATTTAAAAGTGAATGCCCACTGAGCGTGTACGACCTTCTGGTGGTCGTCTGACCATTGCCTTAATGTCTTTGCCTGATTGTGTGATGAGAATTGGAACTCCGACGTGGCGGAGATGATCCAGGACTCGGCTGTGCAATCGTAACCTGTAGAGCCGGCCGCTCCGGTTGTGCTCTTAGAGCAGCGGTGGAGCTTGTTGGAGGATCTTGAATATTCTCGTGCTAATTCTATCATTGTTTGGTTTTTTGTCAATCAGTGCGGAATTTGATGGTGTTTATTTTGCTGGACCAGGAGGTTTTGGTGCTTGAATCCAATCTGTGCCATTGCTTATCCATTGTCCACCTGGAGAAAGTTGGCCAACTACGCCTGCGCTTGTTGGTTTTCCTTCGACTACTGGTGCTGCTGGAGCGGCTGGTTGTGGTGGTTGGGCCGGGGCTGCTGGTTTTCCTTTGGCTGGAGCAGGTGCTGGTGCCACTGGTTTTGCTGGTGCTGCTGGCTGCTTTTCCGCTTGGCCAATGGCTTGTGTGAGCAACGGAGAATTTCCAGCAACAGATTTAAGTTTATCTCTATTTTCTTTGCTTTGTGCAGCCAAATCGGTTGCAGCCATTTTAAGGACTTGATCTTGAGCATCTTTATACTCTTTGGAATCTTTTGCGGCTCCGCCTGCCATTGCATCGATCTTTTGCTGAATGGAATCTTCAATCGCTTTTGCGTTTTCAGGTTTAGCATCTGGGCCCACGTTTCTGGTGATATCAAATTTCAAGTTGGCATCCACACCGGATTTGGCGGCGTTTGCTTTATCAATTGGATCACTGATTACATCGAGTTTATCCTTGGCTGCTTTTCTTTTGTTTGCGTCAGGATCAGCGAGATCTTTTTTAATCTGAGCAAGATCTTTCTTTTGAGCATCGGTTAAATTGTATTTTCCCTGTTGTTTTGGATCTAAGAGTTCATTTTGCAAAGGAGAAATTCCTTCTTTTGCTATAGCACCCTTAAGATCTTTTGGCGGTGGACCACCTGCAACAGCAGAACCCGGATTAGCTCCTGATCTGCGTAAAATATCTTCCATTGCATCCGAAGTAACTGTTCCTGCCTGGAGATCTTTTATGAAAGCATTATAGCCTTTCTCTCCCTTACTATTGCTATAATTTGCAGCAGCAGTTTGGAATTTTCCTTTAATTTCACTATTCGCATTAATTCTATCCAAAGTGTTTTTTTGGAAGTTTGCATCTCCTAAACTGGTTTTTGATATTCCAGCAACAGACTGTGAATAATCTTTCCAGTTTTTAGCACCCTTAACTCCTTCAATTGCTTTGGTATCTCCGCCACCAAATTGTGGGAATGTTTGTTTGTAATGTTCATCTTCTTTTTGGCGCATCATGTTCGGAATTCCTTGGTGAAGTGCCATTGAAACATCACCAAGATTACCTGTAATTTGTTTGCCAGATTTGTCGAAACGGCCAGTTGGGAAGAGTGGAATACTTTTCACTGCAAATCCGCCCAGAGATTTTGCAGCACCTGAAACTGTGCTTTGAATTGTTCCTGTAATTCCTTCAGCATAGGTTCCTTTAAAGGCATGGAATACACCAACCCAAACAAATGCGACCATGCCAAAGGCAACGATCAATTCTTGGAGTGTGGAAATTCCTGATGTTAAAAGACCTAAACTTAAGGTTGGACTATTGATTAATTTATCACCGGTAATGGTTGCTGCTTGAAGACCACGAAGCATTACGAAACCAATGGACATTACAACGCCCACGATGATTGGCATGATCGCATTGGAAACAAATTTATTTAAGAGATCTCCGCCTTCACCCAGCTTTTCTTTTAAGGCTGGAACCACGAATGGAAGAACCATTAATGGTGAAAGTGCAATCATGACCCACAATGCAACGAGGCGAATCAATAAGGCCACAAAAAGGGCAATAAAGGCTGTTCCGTAAACAACGTAGAGTACGATCGAGAGTAAAATATTTGTTAAAAGTCTTGGCGCTGTTGGATCAGGACTGTTTGGATCAAGATAAACTTTATCTAAAAGATTGGTTTTTCCCAGTGTGATGGCCATAACCATGGCACTGTTGCGGGAAGTCATTTGGCTAAAATCTGATACCGTAGCTGGAGCCATAAGGCTTGTTGCACCTGAAGGAGGCGGATAAGGAACGCAAAGAGGTGCAGGTGCTGCAGTTGCGCTAGCACCTGGTTGTGTGGCTGCAGTAATAGCATTGTTATAGGTAGCTTGGGCCGCTGAATCTGGCGTGCCGGACATATTCACCCCGCCATAAATGGCTCCGCACATGCTATTGGCTTCATCAACTTTAAAAATTCCAACCATTGGTGCACCGGATGGACTTGGGTTGTTGCCAGCCAGTTCCGCTTGGACTGATTGAGGCAATGCAAACATGGCTGTGGTAAGGACATTTGTGGCATCCAAAACAATTTTCATACCAATAAATGTGAAATTTACGACAATTAATCCGATGACAAATTTTGGCAGAATGGTTTTGAAATGGTAGTTTTCACCAGCTCCTAAAACGTTATACAAAGCGATTCCCAATAAAATGAGGACGAAGAAAATATTTACGATGTTACGAACATTCACCCAAACTTCCAATAATCTTGCTTCCATTCCGGAACCAAAAAGAATGTCGTTTTGCATCAAACTTCCGATCATCATGAGCACGGGCCACAACAGTGTTTGTAAAAATTTCACCACCGTACTTGCTCCGTCCAAAAATGGTTGGAGAGTTTTTGATGATGAATCCGGGGCCGGACTTGGTGATGGCGATGGTGCTGGTGCTTGGGCATGAACGAGATGCGGCATCACGAGGATTGTCAGGAGGAGCAAGGCCATAATCAGTATGACTTTGCGATGTTTTTGCCAAAAGTTTTGTAAAGTATTAACCATAAAATTATCCGAATAAACGGGGTAAATGATGAATGAAAGCAATCAAAACGTTGTGTGCCACATTGAATGCGGTGGCCGCAGCGTTTTGGGTATCTTGGGTTCCAGAAAGTAAAGCAGTTGTGCCAAATGCAGACCCAAGACCGACTCCATTGGCAATAGCAATGATTTTAAAAGTATTATCTTTTGGTTTTTTCTGAGCTGGGACATTTGCGTCAATTGGCTGAAGGTCGCCGTTAAATCTTCCTGGGGCAACCGGAAGGCCTTCAGGATTTTGAGCAATTTTTTGTGGGCCATTATCCTGATCAGCTTTTTGTTGTTTAAATTTGGCTTTGGCATCCATAATTGTGCCACGAGGAATCATGGAAATAGGACGAGTTGGAGCGATCATAATATCTCCTTCGCCATTTTGTTTTCCCTTTGGTTGTTGAGGAGCATTGATATCGTTTGGAAGATTGAGTTGGTTTCCTTGTGCAGGAAGATAGAGGCCTCTGGCAACTGGTGATTGACCAGAAAGATTTCCTGGGACCACGAATTGTCTTCCTTTTGCTTCATCTGGTTCTTGCTGAGGAGCCTCAACTCGTATAAGTGGTTGTGGTTTGTTTGGCATTTTTTCCGGATGATCCTCCTCTTTTATTTTTTGAATATCATCAAAAAGTTGACGAGCCGTTTTCATTGAGTTATCTGCATTTTTAAAACTTTCGTCGAGTTTGCTTTCATCAATCGTGAAATGTTTTCCCACGTTTGGTCCGTCTTGAAAGGTAAAATCAAATTTTAAATTTTGTTCTGATTCTTTATTTGGGTCGGCATTCAGCGGGATATGGCTGTTCACAGAAACCAACAATGTATCGTTTCCTGATTTTACTTTCACTGTGGCGTGGCCATTCGGATCAAACATCACGTCGCCAATGACTTGCATTCCTAATTTTTTAAGATGATTCACCATGGCTTTTCCACGTTTCTTTTCAAAATTTTTGGTGAGATCTTCGTTGGTACTTTGTTTGTCCGGAACTTGATTAACAGGTTTGTTGCTGTATTGAGCCGGTTTTGCAACTGTTTGAGGACTGGTTCCGCCTTTGGCAATAGTTTGGAGATTTTGGGCTGAAGGAATTGCAAATCCTCCTCGCATTATTTGTGCGGTTTCATCATTTGGAGCAGGTAAAAATTCTACTGCTGATTGACCAGGTTTGAGTTCTGGAGCCCTGACGTAATTGATAAATTCGCCGGTTGCGGGATCTTTTACCAATGTCAGCAATCCTTTTTCTAAAAGGTCTGTGTCTTGTTTTGCTTCATCAGTTTTTCCTTCTGATTCTTTTGCTTTAATAAGTTCTTTGAGCTGTGTTTTTTCAAAATCTTCTGCAATGTTGTAGCTGATTAAAAAGAGATTTCGTTTCACATCCATCGGCCAGATTATCTGACCTTCTGCTCCTTTTTCTTGGCTTACGACAGGTAAAAAAGCACGAATACGATCCTGCGGAGTTGCTCCTCTGCTGCGAACATATTCAACAAAGTTTTTTAAAAAGTTTTCGCGATCTTGTTGTTCTTCCGGACCTGTAAATGGAACCCCGATATTGGCTCGGGCTGGATCAAAATAATAATCCATTAAATTCTTTTTTTCTCCAGCTTCAAGTTGGCCGTTTATAAAAAGTTTGTCCAAATAATCTTTTTTGCGCAACACGGTATCGGTCAGCATCTCTTCAAGAAGAGGCATTAAATGTTCATTGATGAATTGTGGTCCGAACTGTTGTTGCATATTTTTGTATTATTTTGGTTTTATTGTTTGTCCGGGAGAATTACTTTTGGTGGAACTGCAAGCGGTTGAATCGCTGGTACTGCGATTGGAGCAGCTGCAGGTGCTCCAGCAAAAACTGTTTCATTACTTGGTTTTAAACCCTGGCTTTCTTTGAAGTAATTGAGTTGGTGATTGAATTCACCCTGACTGTTGATTTCTAAAACTCTGATGACTTCGCTGATGCCATTAATTTGAGAAAGTGTAACTTTGGGATTATGGTCTTGCGCGGCTTGCAATAAAGCTTTTTGGCGATCATTGGTTTCCGCCTTCATAAGTTCGTCAACAGTGATGGCCAGTTCGCCTCCTGATTTTCCTCCGATTGATTTGGCTTTGCGGAGGGTGAGAATGGTTTGTGCTCCACCGTTTTCCAAATATGAACCGAATTCAGGATATGAACCGTAAATTTCGCCCATCACGTTGTAAGCATTTCGTTTTACTGAACTTAAATCTCCTTCTTTTTCGGAAATTTTTTCAATGGCGCGGCTGATCCATCCTGCTCCGATTCCATAATCGCCAGTGCCTTTTTTCATGCTACCGGTTGTCATTTCTAAGGCTAACGCGCCTTCACCAACAGCTGCCCAAAGATATGGATTTCTCAACATCATTCCAAAATCTCCGCCAGAAGCGAGGACGTTGGTGAGAATCCAAAAAAATGAATGAGCCATCACTGCTGCACCTACCATCGGAGTGCCGGCTAATCTTTCGAATTCGTTGTTCGCATATCTTCCGGAAATTCTTGTGACTTCTTTTTGAATTCCTTCCTGAACTTTTTTGGCTTCTTCAACGTAAAAACCGTTGTGAAGTTGGTTTTTGTAAATTTGATCAAATTGGGTTTGGCTGACGACATGTTTTTGTAATGCTAATCCAAAAAGCTCTTCGCCTTGGGCAACTGTTAAGATTCCTGTTTTTAAAAATCCATCAATCAGATCTCCTGTTTGGCCACTTTTTGGCGAATCCATATATTTTTCAACGAGTTTAAAACGTTGAGCCGGGTTCATAAATCCGATTAAAATTCCGGAAGAGGTTGTGTCAAAATTTTCCTGAGGTTTTGCATCTCTTGCGGTGAGCAATACTGGATTTATTTTATTGATGACAAGACTATAATCCGCATCGCTAAGCTCTTTACGCTCTTGAAGTTTGGTAAGAACTTTTTGTGTTTCAACATCTTCGATTGAAACTCTTTCAACCCCAACCATGATGTGTTTTAAAGAAACCGCTTCTGCTTCCGTGATGTAATCGCCTTTCACCAACATATTCAAAACCATTTCGATGTTGTGGAGGCGGTAATCTGCTTCTGACTCAGCTTTTTTGAGAAGAGTGGAAGCGAGTTCTTCGCGTTCGGAAAGGTTCTGAATTTTGGTGTCTTGATACTGTTTTTTGAATGTTTCGAACGTTGATTTTACTGCTCTTTTTTCATTTTCTTTCATGGTTCGGACTTCCACTAAAGCGATCTCAGCCATTTTGGAAGCAGAGATACGTTTTTCAAAAGCGTCATCGATTTTGCTCATGTTTTGATCAGCTTTTTCATCGAATTTTTCCAACACAGTTTTGTTGGTTTCATCAGCTTTTGCTTTATCTACCGGCTCTTCACGAGTCGGCAGGATTTGTGGCTGATTTTCTTTTTCGTTCGTCATAGTTTTTATTTATTTTGTTTTTTGTTTTTTTGAATTGTTTTTAGAGTTTGAGGAGGCGTAAAACGACTTCACTGAATGTTTCGTTTTTTCCTTCCCATTCCGGAATTTGTCCGCACAAAAATTCGCGGACAGGAACTGGATCTTCTTGATTCAGCTGGATGACCACATCAGAGAAAAAATGTTCTTTAACGCGAAGATTGAGGGTTTTAACGTGAGGGTTATAAATAATCCAAAAGGCCTGAATCGCACTATACGGGAAAATCATATTTCCAACTTTGATGCCCATTCTGGAAAGAGTAATTTTAATATCTTTTGGCGGATGGTTGTTGTGGAGATAGTAATACACAGCTCCAAGAACAATCACGGCAACTGCCATTGTTAAATTTGCGGTGAAAAAATCGTAGAGAATAAGCACTCCTGCAAGAATTGCAGCGATCATGTACCATCTTTTGGTTTTTGGATGCTGGACGTATTCCGGAGCGACCCAGGTGAAAACTGCTTTGTCGTAAAGCGCAAGCTGTTGCGGAGTTTGTAGAATCGACTTTGGTGTAAAATTCAGTGGTTTTTTATTTTCGTCATATGAATTTTCCTGATCGTCTGCGGTTTGTTCTTCCATCTGTTGCGCGACGTGAAGTTGGTTTTTATGGTTTTTTGTGTTTTTTGGCATGAAAGTTTTTGGTTATTTATCTAGTTATTTTAACACAAAAAGCCCTTTCCAACAATTCGGGAAGGGCTATGAGAAGCCAATAATGCTTGACGGATTATTTTAATGTTTTGTTATAACTTTTCGCGGAGGCCGTTAAACCATCTGTCTGCAGCTTTTTTGAGGTCCAAACTGATGAGATTTTTGGACCCGTTTTTGAAGGTAAGTTTTGGTGCTGTGGTTGTTTTGCCGATTTCGAATGGAACGAGTTTATTTTTTTTGCAGAGGGCTTCGAACTGTTTGGCTTTGGAAGCCGGAACTTCGCAGACGAATCCACCGGTTTCGCTGAACAGTTTCTGGTCGTTTCTGAGAGTTGTTTTTGGATCTTTTGCATTCGAACTTCCATCAACATTTTTGATGTCGATAGTTGCGCCGATTTTTCCTTCTGCCCATCCACCAAATGCCATTTCGCACACTGCAACTGCGACTCCGCCTTCACTGATGTCGTGGGCTGCTGAAATGAGTCCAGCTTTCACACCATCCACCATCACATAAATTTCTTTTTGAGCTTCATCAAAATCTGCTTGCGGAACGTTGGCACCTTGTTCGCCTTTCAAACGGTAATATTCAGATGCGCCGAGTTCGTTTTTACGTTTTCCCAAAAGGTAAATCTTGCTTCCGGATTTTTTAAATTGCATCGTGATTGCTTTGGTATAATCATCAATTTTTCCCACGCAACAAATGACTGCGGTTGGGGCAACGTGACCGTTTTTGCTTTCGTTATATAAACTTACGTTTCCGGAAATTACCGGGGTTGGAAATGTTGGGTGATTTTTCAGTTTGATGCCGTGACAAGCATCACGAATGCCAACAATGCCTTCTTTGAGTTCCCACATTTGTTCAGGTTTTTCTGGATTGCCGTAATTTAAACAGTCAGTAATGGCTTGTGGATAAGCTCCAACGGCTGCAACATTTCTCATGGATTCTACGACAGCATTTGCTGCGCCATGATATGGACTTAAAATTCCATGACGCGGATTGGAATCTGTTGAAAATGCCATGCCTACTTTTTTGGTTTTGGCATCAACGTCTTCATCCATTAACGGAGCCAGGATTCCGGCATCAGCAAGCCCTGCTTCCATTACTACAAATCCTTGAACTTGTTTATCATAACGTTCGTAAATTGGTTTTCTGCTCGCAATATTTTCGGATGCTAACAGTGCGAGTAATTCTTTATTGTAATCTTTTGGTTCAGGAAGATTTGGTTCTTTAAAATTGGTTTGTGGTGGAAGATAAGGGCGGTTGTAAAGCAAGCCATCGGTAATATCGTGCGATGATGCGTTCACCACTTTTTCGCCTTTAAAATTGAGGACGTAATTTCCTTCGGTAACTTTTCCAATCAATGAAGCGCGGGCATTTTCGGCAACGGACGGTAAATCCCATTTTTTATTGTAGTGATCCAAAATCATTTGAGTAAGACTTGGATGACACATCCAGGTGAATCGTTCCTGAGTTTCGCCACAGGCAATAACTGATGGAGGTAAGCCTTCAACAGCCACATGAACTTTTTCTAAATCAATGTCTGCACCGAGTCCGACTTTGGCAACTTGTTCAACCGTTGAACAACTGATTCCGCCAGCACCCATATCTTTGTAACTTACTTTGCTGATGAGATTTTTCTTTTGGAGTTCAGCAAATAAATCGTAAGTGGAAACTAAAAGATGACGTTTTAAAAATGGATTTGGTTCCTGGACCGCACCTTTATTTTTTTCTTTTTCAGATTCTTTTAAAATTCCCGATGCAAATGCTGCGCCGCCCATTCCGCTAAAGTCTGTTGGTTTTCCCACCACAATGATGTCCCACTTTTCTTTTGCTGCATTTGGAGAAACAAAGGAATGGATTAAATGTGATTCGCGAACAACACCAAGAGCAACTACATTTACTAAACAGTTGTCGTTGAAAGAAGGATCAAAATAAACATCACCGCCCAGGTTTGGAATACCCAAAGGATTGCCGTATCCGCCGATTCCGCTTACAACTCCTGCAGCAACTTGCCGTGCGGTTTTGTCTTTGATTTCGCCGAAACGCAATGGGTCCATGACGCCAATAACTTTTGCGCCCATGCAGGCGACATCACGAACGCATCCTCCAACACCTGTGGCTGCACCTTCAAACGGAACGATTTGTGATGGATGATTGTGGCTTTCGTGACTGATAACAAGCCCGTAGCGATCGCCTTTTACTTTGGTAATTTCTACAACTCCGGAATCTTCGCCAACACCTAAAACTACATTTGGTGCATCCAACGGAAGCATTTTCAAATGTGGTTTGCTGCTTTTGTATGAACAATGTTCTGATCCTTGAATTCCCCACAATACCGCTTCGGTAATTGTTGGAGGACGTTTTAAAATTTCTTCAATTTTCCGTGCTTCATCCACAGTGAGTCCGATTTTGTGTTTTTGAAGGGCTTGCTGCACTTCTGTTTCGGACATTTTGGAAAACTGGAGAGTTTCTTGCATGGAATTTGAAAGGAAAAAGTAGCTCTATATTAACGTGAAAATCCATAAATTTCCAAGATCAAATCTTTCATCAAAATGATTTGAGATTGCTTTTCTGATTTATAAACCTATAGCATGTTGAAAATTCCTTTTTCCCTTATCTCTTTTCTCTTTCGTATGCGCAGGATTATTTTTTCCATCTTGGTGGCTTTATCCATTTTTACGCCTGTTTTAGCGTTTTCGCCGGGACATGCTGAAGTGCTGCAAAATTTGAACATTCATTCAAGCGAACATTTTGTGGGAAATCTTATCGATTATTTTCAAAAAGGAACGGTAGTGAATGTGGTGGCTGTTGATCACGATTGGTGCAAAGTTGAACATTATAAATTTGCCAATGCCTATGTCCGCTGCGATTATCTTCAACCGACTGATAAAAATTACGTGAGACCTTTTCAGACGACTCCGACTCAACTCACGAAAACTTTTAATCAAGTTTTTTCTCCATCAGAGAATGCTTCGTTTGATGCAAAAAAAGTCGTTGGATATGTTTTTTCGGGAACCAGAACGACTGTTGTGAATGCCAACGTGAGATCAACTCCACGGATTGGCAATAACCGGATTGGATATATAAAAAAGGGAACAGATGTTGAAATTACAGCGATCCAAGGGAATTGGTGTCAGGTAAATTATAAAAATTTTAAAAAGGCTTATGTTTATTGCAGTTTATTTGGAATTGCCAATGAGAAAGCTTTTACAGATTCATTGCACTCTCAATTAGAAAATGGTCCTGTCAAACCTGAGCCTGCTCAAGCTGCAACAACGGAAACTGCTCTTTCTCCAGGACAAAAAAGCCTGGACGATCTTTATCATTGGTTGATGGACAATAACGAATCCGGACGTTTTTATATTAATAATTCAGGTGAAATCGGGTTGAAAAAAGCAGAAGCTTGGCAAGCAGATGCTACTATAGCGGCAATACGTTTTGATTTTCCTAAAGAACTTGAAGGATATTGTGTTTATAACTATGTGAGCGATTCTGATCCGGATCATGTTTTTCAGTATAATTGTGCTGAACCAGGCAGTGAAGGAAGTACGAAAATTGTGCCAAAAAGCCAGGTTTCTTATGTTGGACTCAGAATTTCTCATGATTTTCAGGTTCCAATGGCCGCAGTCGTAGCTCGAATGATAGATGCTCAAGGACGAGTTTGGCCTACACTGAAATCTTTTTTTGCTGACAGTAAAAAAATTCAAATGGAGTTTACTTTAAGTGCGGATGCCCAAGGAACTTTTTGGACCGGGAAGGTTTCAGATGAAAACGGTGCGTTGGTGAAAGTCAGAGTGGATGGAACTGACTCGAGCGCTGAATTGATGCTTTTTACAAACTGAATCATGAAGGAAAGGCTATCAATTCATGAATGGGTTTGACGGCGCATACCTGACGGAATGTGGGCGGCAAGAAAAACATGGAAGCGCCTGCAAAAGTTGTGGAGATATGCTGAAACTTTGGCATAAAAAAAGAAGGCTCTTATTCAGGGCCTTCTTTTGAGTTTTGAATTGGTTCGTTTTTAATTAACGAACGTACGGCATCAATGCCATGAAGCGTGCGTTTTTTACTGCGCATGCCAATTGCTTTTGATACTTCAATGATGTTCCAGTGTAGTAACGTGGAGTGATCTTGTTGTATTGTGAAACGTATTTTTTGAGGAGTTTCACGTTCTTGTAATCGATATAAGTGATGTTATTCACTGTAAAGAAACAAGGTTTGTTGTATTTATTCTTTGCCATAGTATTGAGAAAAATTTAGTAAGTAAGAGTAAGTAGTGAACGGAACTGTCCGTTCAAAAATATTAAGCATGTTCATCCATTGGAGGCATTTCGTCCTGGAGCGGGCCCATATCCATATCTCCCATTGGGGCATTCATGTCGCCCATTGGCATTGAGCTTTCGCCCTCGCCGTTGGCACGTTTGTCGAGCATTATAAGGTCATTAACTACGATTTCCGTGCGGAATTTTTTAACGCCTTCCGGAGTATCCCAGCTGCGTGTCTTTAAATAACCTTCAATATAAACGAGTTTGCCTTTGTGAATGTATTTGCTGCAAATGTCGGCAAGTTTGGACCAAGCTACAACTTCGTGGAATTCACTTGAAGTGTGGCGTTCGCCGTTGCGAGTCATCCAGTCGCGGTTTGTGGCGATGCCAAAAGTTGCGATTGGTTGTCCGCTGACGGTTTGTTTGATTTCAGGGTCGCGGGTGACGTTGCCGATGATGATAACTTTATTAATACTTCTCATAAGATTTAGAAGTTAATGTCTGGGTTAGAAAGGATGCTGTCGAGTTTTGCATCGATATCTTCGAGAGACTTCTTGTTTTCTTTCTTAGGAGCGGTTTTCTTTGGAGCTTCTTCAGCAACTTCTTTCTTTTCAGCTTTTGGAGCTGATTTTGCTGCTGGTTCAGCTGCTTTTTCTACTTTCTTTTCTTCTACTTTTGGAGCCATTGTTGAAGCTGGAACTGGACGAACGTAACCTCCCATTTTTGGTTTGCGATCTTCCTTTGGAATTTCTGGCATCAATTTATCAACTTCAGCGTCCATTTCTGTACGAGTCTTTGGCTGGTACACATTTGGGAGCTTAATAAGGAGATGACGTAAGATTTCCGTTTCAAGGCGGAAAGCACGATCCATTTCCTTAATTGTTGATGGATCCAAATTGACATCCATCACGATATAAAAACCCTGGTCCTGTTTTTTGATTGAATAAGCCAAGTCGCGAAGACCCCAGACTTCTTCAAAAAATACGTCGCCTCCAAAATCCTTGATGGATTTCTTAATGGCTTCGTGACGTTTGTTGATGGCCATTTCACCAATTTCCGGTGAAACGATCACCATAAGTTCATACCTTACGGTATCAGTAGTAGCGCTCATCTTTACTATGGATAAAGGAATAAAAGTTTCTTATAGAGGGCGAGATGCTTCGTTACCGAAGTCTTGTCCCCAGAAAAGAAGAAGCATGTGGACTCTAACAAAAAGTTTTAGCTCTCGCAAGCACAAATTTGGCGTTTTGAGTGGTTTTAGGGGTATTGAGCGAAATACTAGTTCTTGATAAAACCCATGTTTCGTCAATCCTTGCTTGCAATTTTTAAAAATTATTTTACTGTATTCTTTGATTTTTGCCTTTTTTGCTTTATTTAAGCCATAATTATCAATACCATCTTGCCCTTTACAAATCCTTTTGATCACTATATATTCCTTCACCGGTCAATGGTAATGGTTAGCAAGGCCTTCGAAATTGGTGTACATTGAATCAATGAAAGGCAAGAAAAGTCTTGTGTAAGCTAATAATTCGATAACATTCGTTTCTTCCGATTCTTTGGATCAACCAGGCGGGCAAAGAAAAGGACAAACTAAAAACGTTATTATTATGAGTCAAACGCCTATCAGTACGACTACAGAACAATCAGGAGCAAATCAAATCGCGCGTCGCGCACGTCATGTGAAGGTTTTCGCAAGATCTACCTTCCTTAAATGGCCGACATTTTCATTCTCATCGATCTTTGGACCAGCCAAGAGTTCTTCGCCTCAGGGTAACCTTTTAGGCAAGATCGCTCCCTTCTTACATCGCGGACATGTTGAAGCTCATCATTATACTTCACCATCACACCGTCTTTTTACACGTTACGGAGCTGCAGTTGCATTGCTCTTCTTTATAGGTTCAATCACAACCTCTAATGCTTCTTCAGATGGTTTCTCTTCTGGATATGTAGCTTTGGACGGTTCTTGGGACCAAGCTTCTACTGATGCTCCTTTAATGGCAGATCAAGAAGGCTATCTTACAAAAGTTAATCCTCAAACAAACGCTGGAGACCGTAATACTGTAAATGACTACTTTGTTCACAGCGTTGCTTCCGGCGATACGATTTCTACGATTGCTGCTCAATATGGTTTGAAACAAAGTACAGTGCTTTGGGCAAACAATCTTGATGCAAATGCTAAATTAAAGATTGATCAGAAACTTCTTATTCCTCCTGTTGATGGTGTTTATCATCAAGTTGCAAAAAGTGAGACTGTTGCGAAAATCGCTTCAGCTTATAATGTAAAAGCAGATACTATTTTGAAACAGAACGATTTATTAACAGACGCTTCTTTGAATGTTGGTGACGAAGTGTTTGTTCCTGGTGCTAAACCTCTTGTTGCAGATGTTCCAGTTGATACAAGTAAGGTTGCTGGCCGTGATACTCCTGCTCGTATTGCTTCAGCTACTCGTGTTACGAGTGTTCCAGTTGCAAAAGGAGCTTCTGGTACGATCATTTCAAATGCTGATGCTGCAAGTCTTAAAGGTTCAGATGCTGCTCCAAGCGGAGACAGACCTTTCATCTTCCCAACACGCGGTACGATTACACAAGGTTTCCACCCTGGTCACTATGCGTTTGATATTGCCAACCCTGATCGTCCAGCCATTTGGGCTGCTGGTTCTGGTGTTGTTATTCATTCAAACAGTGAATGTGCAAACGTTTCTTATACTTGCGGAGGTGGTTATGGTAATCACGTTATTATTGACCATGGAAATGGCCTCCAGACTCTCTACGGACATATGACTTACCCAACTGTTAAAGTTGGTGATCATGTAACTCAAGGTGAAGTTATTGGTAAGATGGGTCGTTCAGGTAACGTTCGTGGTATTACTGGTATTCATCTCCACTTTGAAGTTCGTAAGAATGGTGTGAAATTGTTGCCTTCGAACTATTACTAAGATTTGAATTTATTTTGAACTTTCAAGACCCGCCGGATGGCGGGTTTTTTGTTACCATGAAGGCCTTTTAGAATAAAGCAATTTCCCTGCTTGACCTGACGGGCTGGTTTGCTAAACTGGTTCTGGCCTAAAAAGTTTAGCATGTGGAAAACACTTAAAGAACTTCCCAGAAAACCGGTTTTGGCGCTCATCAAGGCGTATCAATTGACGCTTTCTCCGGACCACGGTTTTTTTAAGGCCATGTTCCCTTACGGTTACTGCAAATATAAGCCAACATGTTCCGAATACGGCTATGAAGTCATTAAAAAGTATGGGCTCGTTCGAGGTGTGCCCATGACCGTATGGAGAATTTTGCGCTGTAATCCATGCAGCAGAGGTGGTCACGATCCGGTGAAATAATTTTTAACTGCAATTTCCAATGATCAAACGGGCGCTCATCAGTGTTACGGACAAGACAGGGATTGTGGATTTTGCCAAAGGTTTGGCAGCAAAAGGGATCGAAATTCTTTCCACTGGTGGAACCGCAAAAGCTTTAAAAGATGCGGGGATTTCAGTGATTGAAGTTTCTGATTACACGGGTTTTCCAGAAATGATGGATGGCCGTGTTAAAACGTTGAATCCAAAAATCCATGGCGGTTTATTGGCTGTAAGAAGCAATCCGCAGCACATGGAAGCTTTGAAAAAAATGGATGTCGGGACGATTGATTTGGTGGTTGTGAATTTGTATCGCTTTGAAGAAACTGTTGAACGTGACGATGTGACTGAGGCTGATGCTATTGAAAATATTGATATCGGCGGACCAAGCATGATCCGTTCTTCAGCGAAAAATTTTGCTTCTGTAACGGTTGTCACGGACCCGGAAGATTATGGAACAGTTTTGAAAGCGATCGAAAAAGATGGCGACACAACATTGGAAATGCGCAAAGAGTTGGCCTGGAAAGCGTTTAATAAAACATTTAAATACGATGAAGCGATTGAACATTATTTCAGAAAAATTTTGGGCCAGGCGGAATTGATGGATTTGCATTATGAAAAAGTGATGAGTTTGCGTTATGGCGAAAATCCTCATCAGAAAGCGGCATTTTTCCGCAATCCTGAAAATCATGATGCGAACATTACGAATGCAAAAGTGCTTCATGGCAAACAACTTTCGTTCAATAATTTGGTGGATGGAGATTCAGCTTTGGAGTTGGTGAAATCTTTCCAACGTCCAACTGTGACGATTATTAAACACAATAATCCATGTGGTGTTGCTTCGGCTGATACGATTGAAGAAGCGATGGAAAAAGCTTACCTCGTGGATTCAATGTCGGCTTTTGGTGGAGTTATGGCTTGTAACAGACCTGTAACCAAAGTGATGGTGGATTCGATCAACAAAAAGAAATGGTTTTTGGAAATTATTATTGCTCCAAAATTTGACGAAGATGCGTTGCAAGAGCTTATGAAAAAGCCAAATTTACGCTTATTGGAAACCGGTCCGTTGAAACTTGATGTGAATCGTCGTGATATTAAAAAAGTTGCGGGTGGAATTTTGATTCAGAGCGAAGATACGTATGAAGTGACGGAAAACGATATGAAAGTCGTGACGAAAAAAGCTCCAACCAAAGAGCAAATTCAGGCGTTATTGTTTGCAGTGAAAGTTTGTAAAAAAGTAAAATCGAACGCGATTATTTTGGCCAAAGGCGAAGAAGTGATGGGCATCGGTGCTGGTCAAATGTCTCGTGTGGATGCGGTGCATTTGGCATGTTATAAAGCTGGAGATCGTGCAAAAGGCTCCGTTATGGCTAGCGATGCGTTCTTCCCTTTTGCAGACGGCATTGAAATGGCTGCAGAAAACGGCATTGAAGCTGTGATTGCTCCAGGCGGTTCCGTGAACGATGAAAAAGTTATTAAACGCGCGGATGAACTTGGCTTAGCGCTCGTGTTTATCGGCGTGAGAATGTTCAGGCATTAAAAAATTTGGATTGGCTAAACAGCACGTTCGGTCTTTTGGACAAACGTGCTGTTGAATAGCTCAATGAAATGAAACGGGTTTGGGAATCGCGGTGAAGCTTTCTGTGGGGCATCTTGCCCTCCTTTCTTGGGCGTGGACTTTATCAGTCCAACCCGACCTTGGGGTTTTTGCCCTGGTTGAACGGGTGCTGGTAGATCTTTACCTTCAGCTGGCGCTTGGCGCGGAGCTTGATGAAGGAGTTCACTGACGTAATAAACACAGCCACGGATGCGATAAGCACGGCGACGATGAAAAGCACGTTGCCAGGGAACGTATTCATCAAACAGACGCAGCTCACCAGGATGGTTGAGGACGTAGAGGTCAGGACCGTCCTGAGGTTCTGAGATTCCTCAAGAGCCTTGTGCTGGACAATGTCGATGGCAAGATCTAACGGAACGCCTTCCTCTTCGCACAGCTTGCGGATGGCTTCCTTCTGGTCGTCGGTCAGATTGTTCACTTGCGAAAAACCTCGTTTTCAAAGAGCCCAATCGTGAGGGCTCAGTGTCTACACATTTTTTGACCCGAACGGCTACAACGAAATGGATGTTTATTTTATGTATTTTTGTACATTTTGTCAATAATCAAACAGAAATATTTGATTGAATTGAGGGGGAAACGACGGTGAGATCTTGGATTCTTGCATCTAGGAAAGATCCCTTTGTATAAATGTTGCGAGGACTTTTTCTGCGATTTCTATGGCTATTCCCACAAGAGTTGCTTCGCTTTCTGAATATTCTGTTTGCTGGTTTGGGTGTATTTCGATTTCGCCTTCTTTGTTTTCTTTGTTGATAGAAATGAGATTGAAATCTTTATCAAAAATGAGGCTGTGACTCCCATTTGCTTCGCCTAAATTCATTTCAAATACCAACCATTCTGGGCTGAGTTTGGATATTTTTACGCGGAAATCGTTAATTTTTCTACGGATTTCGCCTTTGCTTTCGAGGTAAAAATCTAACTGACCAGCAATGCGTTTTTTCTGATTGAGGGAACGTTCCGGTGGTTTGTTGAATCTGCTGGCCATAGTTTAACTTACAGTTTTTTCGAGCACTGCAATTAAAAGTGCGGCGAAATAGTGAACGTTTTTGTTCATATCTACTTCCAGTTCAGAGTTTCCAAACACTCTTTTTTTATCTTTGGAATCAACCACAATTGTTCCGACTATTTTTAAATTATTGTCGCAATGATACGTAATCGGTCCAAATCCAAAATAGGCGAGCGGGTTTGCTTCGAGTTCAACAATGTAGCCTCGTCCTTCTGGCTCCTTTTTGATGGAAATCTTCATTCCTTCAAAAGTTTTGGCAATGAATTCTTTGTTGCGTAAGAAAAAATCTAATTTTGCTTTCGTTTCTTCTGCGTCTGGGAGATTTTCTGGATCTAATTTTTCTGGCGAGGTCATTGTTTTCTGTTTTAAAAAAAGGGCTGAATGATAAGGTTCATCAGCCCTTTTGTCAATTTCGATTTTACTTCAATTTTGAAGTGGAAGAATTAGTTCCACTTCACGTTTGTGTCGTCGAACGGAGTTTTCATGATCACAAAATTGAGCGGATGAGTTTTATCATCTGAGTTTTGGAAGGCCATTGCTGTTCCAGCAGGAATGATAACAACAGAACCATTAGCAACATTTTGTTTTTTATCGCCAATGGTGAACACACCTTTTCCGGAAATAACGAACGTAACCAATGTTGTGTTTTGATAAGTGTGAAGGCCAATGTTGCCTTTGAGCTTGTAGAGTTCAAGGCTGGTGTTCGCTGTTCTTTGTAAAATACTGTCTTCAAAATTTCCTTTGACGTCCGTGAGGCTGGAAGAGAGAAGTTTTGTGGTGTCGTATGCGCCAAAATTAAAACCATTTTTATCAGCTGGTGCCGGGGTTGGGGCAGGAGTCGGAGTT
>Ga0207658_10000904_pt1 | contig 24667 bp, 23 predicted proteins | sample KBSS33metaG_FD_184322 | JGI IMG/M metagenome (GOLD analysis project Ga0207658, IMG submission 184322) | Switchgrass rhizosphere microbial communities from Kellogg Biological Station, Michigan, USA - KBS S3-3 metaG (SPAdes) (version 2) | ecosystem: Host-associated > Plants > Roots > Rhizosphere...
TCGCCGAGGAGAGCGCCGCCGCTCTTCCTTCGCGACGGATCGATGCTGATGACGGCGATCTGGAGACGGTCGCCCTGATCGAGGCGAAGGCGCCGGATCAGCTCGTCGGTGAGGCTCGACTTGCCCGCACCACCGGTGCCGGTGATGCCGATGACCGGCGTCTTCGCCGCGCTCGCCGCGGCGCGCAGCTCGTCTCGCAGCGCCGGCGCCGCGGCGCCGCTCTCGAGCGCGGTGATCAGGCGGGCGAGGGCGCGCCGCGCCGCTTCGCTCTCGCCGCGGATCGGCGCCAGCGACGTCGGCGCCTCGGCCGCGAGGTCGACGTCGCAGCGCATCATCATCTCGCCGATCATCCCGGCCAGTCCCATGCGCTGGCCGTCCTCGGGGCTGTAGATGCGCTCGACGCCGTACGCGTGCAGCTCGGCGATCTCGCTCGCCACGATGACGCCGCCGCCGCCGCCGAAGACGCGGATGTTCGCGCCGCCGCGCGCCTTGAGCAGGTCGATCATGTACTTGAAGTACTCGACGTGGCCGCCCTGGTACGAGCTGATCGCGATGCCCTGCACGTCCTCCTGCAGCGCCGCCGTGACGACCTCGTCGACCGAGCGGTTGTGGCCGAGGTGGATCACCTCAGCGCCCATCCCCTGCAGGATGCGCCGCATGATGTTGATCGCCGCGTCGTGGCCGTCGAACAGGCTCGCCGCGGTGACGAAGCGCACCTTGTTCGCGGGGCGGTAGTCGGCGAGCGCCTTGTAGTCAGCAGAGAGTTCGGTCATGTCGCATCCGATTCATCAGATGACCTTGATGGTCGCCAGCGCGGGGTCGCCGGGCGGATAGCGCAGCTTCAGTCCCTGCAGCGACTGCTTCACCGCCGTGGCGATCATCAGGTTGCGATGCGTCTTCGAATCCGCAGGAACGATCGTCCACGGCGCCCACGGCGTCCCCGTCGCGGCCACGGCTTCGGCATAGGCCGCCTGGTAGGCGTCCCAGCGCGTTCGCTCTTCCAGGTCGCCGACCGCGAACTTCCAGTGCTTGGTCGGATCGTCGAGACGGTCCTGCAGGCGCAGTCGCTGTTCGTCATTCGAGATGTGGAGCATGAACTTGAGGATGACGGTGCCGGTCTCGACCAGCAGCTTCTCGAAGGCGTTGATGTGAGCGAAGCGCTGCGCCGTCTCCTCCCGGTTGATCCAGCCTTTGACCACCGGAACGAGGACGTCCTCGTAGTGGCTGCGGTTGAAGATGACGATCTCGCCGGCGCCCGGCACCTTCTGGTGGATGCGCCACAGGAAGTCGTGTGCGCGCTCCTCCTCGGTCGGCGCCTTCCAGGCCGCGGTCCGCACGCCGAGCGCGCTCGTCTTCGCGAAGACGCCGCGGATCGTGCCGTCCTTGCCGCTCGTGTCGGTGCCCTGCAGGACGACGAGCATCTTGAAGCGCCGATCGGCGAAGAGCATGTCCTGCAGCCGATCGATGTCACCCGCCAGCGCGTCGACGGCGGCCTGGTCGGCCGCCTTGTCACCGCTCGAGAACGGCTTGGAATGGGGGTCGATCCCGGCGAGGTCGAAGCGCCGCGCGCGCTTGCCGGACGGCGCGTCCGGCGTTGCGCTGGCGTACTGGAAGTCCGCGAGGCGCGCGCCCGGTTTCTTCGCCACGATGTCTCCGCGATCGACGTCCCGGCACCGCGCCGATTGACGTATACGTCAATGGCAGTGTAGCGCCGGGACGGCGCGCGGATCAGCGGGCGGCGCGCGGGTGCGCCGGCGCCGTCGGCGCACGCTCAGCGCCGTGCCCAGTGCCCTTGCTCCAGCTGCCAGCGGCCGCCGTGCTGGGTCCAGCGATGCGGCTGCCACGCGTAGCCGGGCCGGCCGTGGTCGTAGTGGCCGCCGACCCAGGCGTGACGCCCGCCGCGCCAATCCCAGTAGCCGTTGATCCAGACAGCGCCGCCGAAAGGCGGCGCCGGCAAGGTCTCGTAATACGGCGCCGGCGGCGCGACGTCGGTGACGATCACCTCGCCGGCCGGCGCATAGGCCGGGCCGTAGGCGCTGTAAGGGCCGTAGGGTCGGCCGACCGGGGCGACGACGCAGGCGGAAAGCGCGGCGCTGCAAGCGGCCGCGAGGGCGAGGGTGCGGTAGGACATGACGATCTCCATGAAGGGAACAGGCGCGTTGGCGCGCCTCATGTCCTCCAACCGGCAATCGGGATTCGCCGATGACCCTCGGCCGCCGCGTTTACAGTCCTTTTCGCGCCGCTCACGATGGTTCGTCAAAAGCTGCATGATGGCGACCCGCGCTCGCGCCGGAGAAGACCATGGCCCGCTTCCTCGCTGCCTTCTTCCTGCTCCTCGGGCTCGCCGTCGGCGCGGGCGCCCCGGCGCGCGCGCAAGCCGTCTCCGACGTCGACGCACGCGCCGCGCGCACGGTCGTCAGCGCCCAGCTCGAGGCGTTCGCGAACGACGACGCCAAGCGCGCGTTCTCCTATGCGGCGCCGTCGATCCGGACGATGTTCGGCACGCCGGAGCGCTTCCTCGCGATGGTGCGAGCCGGCTACCCGGTCGTCTATCGCGCCGCGGGCGTCACCTTCCTGATCCCGCTGCGGGTTGAGGGAGGTCTCGTCCAGGGCGTCCATCTCACCGACAGCGACGGCGCACTCTGGCTCGCCACCTACCGGCTCGAGCATCAGCGCGACGGGAGCTGGCGGATCGCCGGCTGCGACGTTCAGCCGGCGACCGGAAAGATGATCTGAGGCGAGAGGCGCGGACCCGATGAGCTTTCTCGCCCTCGACGTCGGCAACACGCGGCTCAAGTGGGCGCTCTACGCCACGCCCGTGCCCGGCGCCGGCATGGTCGCGCACGGTGCGGTGTTTCTCGAAGCGATCGATGAGCTCGCCGAGGGCCAGTGGCGCGACCTGCCGCCGCCTTCGAGCATGCTCGGCAGCATCGTCGCCGGCGAAGGCATCCGCCGTCGCACCGAAGAGCAGCTCGAGATCTGGGACGTCGAGCCGCGCTGGGTCGTGAGCGGCGCTTCCGCGTGCGGCGTCACCAACGGCTACGACCACCCGACGCGGCTCGGCGTCGACCGCTGGGTCGCGCTGATCGGCGCGCGCCATCGCATCCTGGCGCGCGGCGCGCCGCGACCGGTCCTCGTCGTCATGGTCGGCACCGCGGTCACCGTCGACGCCCTCGACACCCAGGGCAACTTCCTCGGCGGGCTGATCCTTCCCGGCTTCGGGCTGATGCTGCGCGCGCTCGAGATGGGGACGGCCGGGCTGAAGGCGCCGACCGGCGAGGCGGTCGAGTTTCCGACCAACACCAGCGACGCGCTGATGAGCGGGGGCGCCGACGCGATCGCCGGCGCGGTCGAGCGCATGTATCGCAAGCTCCTCAAGCGCTGCGGCCAGGAGCCGGCGCTCCTCATGAGCGGCGGCGCTGCGATCAAGCTGCAGTCGATCAGCGACCTGCCGTTCGAGACCGTCGAGACGCTGATCTTCGACGGCCTGTTGCAGCTGCAGTCGAAGCGGCTGGCGCTCTAGCGGCCGCGACTCGCGCCCGCGGCGGCGCGCACTACAAGGCGCGCTACAAGATATAGCGCGAGAGGTCCTCGTTCTTGGCGAGGTCGGAGAGCTTGGCGTCGACGGCGGCGGCGTCGAGGCGCACCGTCTGGCCGCCTCGGTTCGGCGCGTCGAAGCTGACCTCGTCGAGCAGGCGCTCCATCACCGTCGAAAGACGCCGCGCGCCGATGTTCTCGGTGCGCTCGTTGACGTCGAAAGCGATCTGAGCCACGCGCCGGATCGCGTCGGGCGCGAGCTCGAGCGTCACGCCTTCGGTGGCGAGCAGCAGCTTGTACTGCTTGACGAGGCTGGCGTGGGTCTGCGTCAGGATCGCCTCGAAGTCGTCGACCGAGAGCGAGCCGAGCTCGACGCGGATCGGGAAGCGCCCCTGCAGCTCGGGAATCAGGTCGCTCGGCTTGGTGAGGTGGAACGCGCCCGAGGCGATGAAGAGGATGTGGTCGGTCTTGACCATCCCGTACTTGGTGTTGACCGTCGTTCCCTCGACCAGCGGCAAGAGGTCCCGCTGCACGCCCTGGCGCGAGACGTCCGCGCCTTGCGTTTCCGAGCGCGAGGTGACCTTGTCGATCTCGTCGATGAAAACGATCCCGTTCTGCTCCGCGTTCGCCAGCGCGCTCGCCTTCACGTCGTCGTCGTTGACGAGCTTGGCGGCCTCTTCGTCGATCAGGATCTTCTGCGCCTCGGCGATCTTCATCTTGCGCGCCTTCTTCCTGACGCCGCCGAGGTTGGCGAACATGCCGCGCAGCTGCTCGGTCATCTCCTCCATGCCGGCCGGGCCCATGATCTCCATCGACGGTTTCGCCTCGGCGACCTCGATCTCGATCTCGCGGTCGGCGAGCAGGCCCTCGCGCAGGCGCTTTCGCATCACCTGGCGCGCCGTGTTGTCGGCCGAAGGCGACGGGGCCAGGCCGAAGTCGCTGCGCGCGCCCGGCACGATCACCTCGAGGATGCGCTCCTCGGCGGCGTCCTCGGCGCGCGCGCGCTGGCGCTTCATCGCGGTCTCGCGCTCCTGCTTGACCGCCATGTCGACCAGGTCGCGCACGATCGAGTCGACGTCCTTGCCGACGTAGCCGACCTCGGTGAACTTGGTCGCTTCGACCTTGATGAAGGGCGCGTCGGCGAGGCGTGCCAGGCGGCGCGCGATCTCGGTCTTGCCGACCCCGGTCGGCCCGATCATGAGGATGTTCTTCGGCGTGATCTCGCCTCGCATCGACTCCTCGACCTGCTGCCGGCGCCAGCGGTTGCGCAACGCGATCGCGACCGCGCGCTTGGCGCCCGACTGGCCGACGATGTGGCGGTCGAGCTCGGAGACGATCTCCTGGGGCGTCATGCTCGACTTCATCGATGGGCTCAATCCAGCGTCTCGATCGAATGGTTCTGGTTGGTGTAGATGCACAGGTCGGCGGCGATCTCGAGCGAGCGCTTGACGATGTCCTTCGGCGCCATCTCGGTGTGTTGGAGGAGGGCACGGGCCGCGGCGCTCGCGAACGAGCCGCCCGAGCCGATGGCGACGATGCCGTACTCGGGCTCGAGCACGTCGCCGTTGCCGCTGATGATCAGCGAGGTCTCGTGGTCGGCGACGGCGAGCATCGCCTCGAGCCGGCGCAGGACGCGGTCGGTGCGCCAGTCCTTGGTGAGCTCGATCGCCGATCGGACGAGGTGGCCCTGGTGCTTCTCGAGCTTGGCCTCGAAGCGCTCGAACAGGGTGAAGGCGTCGGCGGTCGCGCCCGCGAAGCCGGCGAGCACCTTGTCGTGATGCAGGCGCCTGACCTTGCGGGCGGTTGCCTTGACGACGATGTTGCCGAGCGTGACCTGGCCGTCGCCGCCGAGCGCGACGACGCCGCCGCGGCGCACGCTGACGATCGTCGTGCCGTGATAGGAGTCCATCGGGGGGAGATTGTGGCTCGCCTTGCCGAAGTCAAGGCGGCGGGCCGGCAAGCCGGCCGTACGGGCTAGATCGTCCGGACCTTGACGTTCGCGTGCTCGTTGATCCCCATCGCGCCGAAGAAGAGCGCGACCATCCGATGCGCGTCGACGAAGCTGACCGTGCGCTTCTCGCTGCGCCGCGCCAGCACCCAGTTGAGGAGGTCGCCGGCGGCGATGAAATCGACCCGGATCAGGCGCGCGCACGAGACGTTGACGATCCTGGCCGTGCCGAGCTCGCTGTCCATCTTCTTCAGCGTCAGGCCGATGTCGCCGATCAGCTGGCCCGAGAGCTCGACCGTGCCGACCTCGACCATCTGGGGCGAATCGGTGAGCTGCGATTCCTGGAAGCTGGTCGAGACGTCGCTCACCACCGACAGCGGCGGCTGCGTCGATCCCTGGTTCGAGCCGCTGATGCGGACGACGCAGCGCGCCGCTTCCCACGACGGCGGCGAGACCTCGTAGGTGACGCAGTAGTCGATCGCCGCCTCGTCGAAGTGATCAGGGCGGTTGGTCATGCGCAGGGCGTCGAGGCGAAGCTGCCAGTGCGCGGGATCGGCGTCGCGGTCGCCGGTCGGCGCCGCTTCCTGCAGGACGCTAAACAGGCGCTCGCCCGAGAGCCAGCGCATGTCGAGGTCCTGCGGCATCCAGCTGCGGAAGAGCTCGGACAGGCGACCGCTCGCTTCGGCGTCAATGGTCTGCAGCGGCCCCCAGTCGAAGACCCAGGGCAGTGGCATCTGCAGCGCCAGCGACGCGAGTCGGGCGACGCCGTCGGCGTCGAGGTAGTTGGGGCAGATCCAGCCGACCTGGCCCTCGATGCGTGGGCTGCTCGGCCGCTCGTCGCTCGCCGCCTCGGCGACGAGCTTGGGCATCGAGAACCACTGCGGCGCCGACCAGCCGAACTGCTGCGCATAGTCGAGCGCGAGGCTTTCGAACTTGTGCTGCTGGCCCGTCGCGCGGTAGAGGTCGAAGAGGACGAGCCAGGTCTCGGCGTGCTGAGCGCGGTTGCCGCCGAGGCCGGTGAGGCTCGACAGCGCCTGCTCGCACTGCTCGAAGTCGGCGTTGGCGAAGGCGATCACCGCCTCGTCGAGGTCGGGATCGTGCGCGACTTCGGTCGGGCCGGCGGAAAACGCCTTGCCGAAGTCCTCGGCCATCGGCATCTCGAGGTGGATCGGCGCGACCGAGGCGGCGCGAGAAGGCGGAGCAGGGGCAGGCGTCGGCGTCGGCGCGACGGCGACCGGTGCCGGCTTGACGAAATCCTCGACCCGACCGCCGTTCGCTGCCGCCGAAGCGGTCGTGGTGGGGGACGCAGGCGCCGGGGCAGGTCGCGCCGGCGTGACGCCGAGCGGCGCCGGCTGCGTCGGGGCGTTGTAGAACTCGGGAGCGCGGCGCTGCGTGTTCGAATAGCCGTCGCCGACCATCTGCTGCTCGATCTCGTCGATCTTGGCCTTGACGCCGGCGTCCTGGCGCACCGGCTGATCGGAGATGCGCGGCTGCGAGTCGTCGATTCTCGACGAGCCGCCGAGGGCAGCGAGCTGCTCGCCGGTGAGGCCCTCGCGGCGCACCTTGCGCAGCATGTCGAACTCGCGTTTGCGGACGAAGTCGTTGCGGCGCTTGCGCTCGATCATCGCCTTGAGCTCGCCCTTGGCGTAATCGTTCTCGCGGCTCTCGTCGTTGGGGATGTCGAGCTCGGCCCACTCCGTCCCCGGATTGGCCACGAACTTGACCACCTTGCGAAAGAAACTGGTCGTGTCTTTGGGTTCCGCTGCCATCGAGAAGTCCCTGGGCGGAGCGGCCGCCACCGGCTTTTCGCCGGTCCGGGCGCTCGGGCCGAGCCCGAACGCCAACCTAGTCGCCGAACATCTTCTGCTTCAGCTCCCGCCGCTGCTGCGCCTCGAGCGACAGTGTAGCGGTGGGTCGGGCGATCAAGCGGCCGAGGCCGATGGGTTCGCCGGTTTCGTCACAGAAACCGTACTCGCCCGACTCGATGCGGCCGAGCGACTGGGAAATCTTCTTGAGGAGCTTTCGCTCGCGGTCGCGCGTGCGCAGCTCGAGCGCGTGCTCCTCCTCGATCGTCGCGCGGTCGGCCGGGTCGGGAACGATCGACGTGTCCTCGCGGAGGTGCTCCGTGGTCTCGCCGGCGTTGCTGAGCAGGTCGTCCTTGAGCGCCTGCAGCTTCATCCGGAAGAACTCGAGCTGCTTCTCGTTCATGTACTCCGATTCGGGCATCGCCAGCAATTCGTCGTCGGTGAGGTCGCGACCGGCCTTGGTCTTCCAGGCGTTGGCCAGCTTCGGATCCGCCTTGTGCGCGTGTCGGGGCGTGTCGGTTTCTTGCTTGTTCATCTGTCGGGTCGGGGGCCGAGGCGGCGCGAACCGGTCGGCGAATCGTGAGGTCGGCGGCGGCAGCGGGGCCTGCACCGGCGCGACGAAATACTTGGGAGTGCCGCGCCCGGGCTTGCGCGGAACGAAGCCGTTCGGGCTGGCAAGAGGCGCTCCCGGCGCCAGCGTGGGCACCGGCACCGCGACCTTGGCGAGCGCGGCGGCGGGCGAAGGAGCCGGCTTCGACGCGACAGCCGTCTTCGCCGGCGCCGCAGGCTTCGGTGCCGGCGGCAGCTTCGCGGCGACGCCTTTCTTGGCGACCGGGTGCGCCAGCGGCTTCTTGGCAGCCGCCGGCGGGCTCTTCGCCGCGCCACGCTTGGCCGGTGCCGCGCTCTTCGCCGTCGCCTTCTTGGCCACTGGCTTCTTCGCGACCGGCTTCTTGGCGGGTGCCGCCTTCTTCTTGGCCGCGACTGCACTGCCCTTGGGGCTGGGCCCCTTGGCTGCGGCTTTCTTCACGGCTGGGCGGGCCCGGGCCGGTGCGGCGGTCTTCTTTGCTGTCTTCTTGACGACTGGTTTCTTCACGGGTTCTCCTCGCAACGGCGGCGCGACCTTCTCTCGCAAGGCGCGTCGCGAAGGGCGCGACCGTTTTCGACCGCCGCGGATTGTAGTCACGCCCCCGGCCGGGGCCGTGCCCTTCGCACAGCGCGTGTCAGCGCCACGTTCCAGGCGGCCCTCAGCGCCGCCGCGCGCTCACACGAGGCACTGCTCCAGGCCTTGCTTCAGGATGTCCTGCGGCAGGTCGATGCCGATAAAGACCATCTTGCTGCCCTTCTTCTCGCCAGGGGCCCACTTCGGCCCGAGGTCGCTGCCCATCAACTGGTGCACGCCCTGAAAGATGACCTTGCGATCCGACCCCTTCATGTTCAGCACGCCCTTGTAGCGCAGCATCTTCGGCCCGTAGACCTGAACGATCGCGCCGAGAAAGTCCTCGAGCTTGCCGGCATCGAAGGCCTTGTCGGCGCGAAAGACGAACGACTTCACGTCGTCGTCATGGGCATGGTGGTGCGGGTGATCGCAATGCTCGCCGTGCTCGTGGTCGTGATCGTGATCGTGGTCATGGCCGTGACCGTGCTCCTCTTCCTTCAGGAAGTCGGGGTCGATGTCGAGCTTGGCGTTGAGGTTGAAGCCCTTCAGGTCGAACACATCCTTGATCGGCACCTCGCCGAAATGGACCTTCGTCTGCGGCGCGCGCGGGTTCATGTGCTTGACGCGATGGATCAGCGCCTCGACGGTGCCGTCGTCGACCAGGTCGGTCTTGCTGATGAAGATCTGGTCGGCGAAGCCGACCTGGCGGCGCGCCTCCTGGCGATCGTCGAGCTGCTGGTCGCCGTGCTTGGCATCGACCAACGTCAGGATCGAGTCGAGCAGGTAGGTCTCGGCGATCTCGTCGTCCATGAAGAAGGTCTGCGCGACCGGGCCCGGGTCGGCCAGGCCGGTGGTCTCGATGACGACGCGGTCGAAGTCGATCTCGCCCTTCCTCTTCTTCTCGGCCAGGTCGGCGAGGGTCGTCCTCAGGTCCTCGCGGATCGTGCAGCAGACGCAGCCGTTGTTGAGCTGAATGATCTGCTCCCGGGCGTCCTGGACCAGGATCTCGTTGTCGATGTTCTCCTCACCGAACTCGTTCTCGATCACAGCAATCTTCTGGCCGTGCGCCTCTGTGAGCACTCGCTTCAGAAGCGTCGTCTTGCCCGAGCCGAGGAAGCCGGTGAGGATGGTGGCAGGGATCAGGCTCATGGACGGGTCACCTTCTGGGTCGGGGTCGGGGCCGCCGCGGGGCGGCGCCGGGCGCGAGCCTGCCACATCGGGGCAGGCGGCGTGCGTTCAAGGTAGCAGACCTGTCAAGGAGCGGGCAAAAGCGCTGCGGTAAGCTTCCCGGTTCCGCTATTCGGCCGCTTTCCGCTCGGCCGCGCTCGACCTCCATGTCCGAATTTTCCGCCGCCCGCGCCCCGCGAGGCGCCGACAAGGCCGCCGTCACGGCCGAGAAACGTCCGTTCCTCAAGAAGCTCCTCGACCTCGTCGTGCCCAGCCCGGGCTCGCGCGACCAGTTGATCGAGTCGCTGGCCGTCGCCGAGAACAAGGAGCTGATCGAGCCGGAGTCGCGGATGATGCTCGAGGGCGTGATCCGCATGGCCGACATGACCGCGGGCGACGTCATGGTCGCGAGCCGCCACATGGACCTGCTCGACATCGAGGCGCCGTTCGAGGAGATGCTCCACGTCATCATCCACACCGGCCATTCGCGCTTTCCGGTGTTCGAGGAGCGGCGCGACAACGTCATCGGCATCCTGATGGCGAAGGACCTGCTCAAGCTGCAGCGCTCGCCCGACCTCAACCTGCGCACGCTCCTCAGACCGGCGTTCTTCGTTCCCGAGTCGAAGGCGCTGAACGAATTGCTGCGCGACTTCCGCACCAACCGCAACCACATCGCGATCGTCATCGACGAGTTCGGCCACACGGCCGGCCTGCTGACCCTCGAGGACGTGCTCGAGGAGATCGTCGGCGAGATCGAGGACGAGTTCGACGAGAACGATGCCGAGTCGAGCATCTACACGCTCGCCGACGGCAGCCAGCGCGTCGCCGGCGACGCGACGCTCGCCGCCGTCAACGAGGCGTTCGACGTCCTCCTGCCGACCGATGAGTTCGAGACCATCGGCGGCCTCGTCGCGCACGAGCTCGGCCGGGTGCCGAGGCGCGGCGAATCGGTGACGGTCGGCGGCCTCGTCTTCTCGGTGATGCTGGCGCGCGGCGGCGCCGTGCGCTGGTTCAAGGTGACCCGCGCCGCCGAAGAGGCGCTCGGGTCCGACGGCGCTTGAGCGACGACGCCGCCGAGGCGCCCGGCGTCGGCGCCTTCGGCGCCCCCGGCGCGCTGCGCGTCCTGCGTCGGCCGGAGATCGAACTCGCTGCCTTGGCCGCGCTCGGTGCGCTGCAGACGATCGCCTTCGTCGCCGCCGACCTCTGGCCGCTCCAGCTCATCGCCATCGCGCTGCTCGCCTGGCGCGTCGGCAGTTCGTCGCCGCGGCGCGCAGCCGCGCTCGGCTTCGTCTTCGGCATCGGCTGGCTGTGCGCAGGCACCTGGTGGCTCTACGTCAGCATGCACCGCTACGGCGGGCTGTCGGCGGGGCTCGCCGCGCTCGCCGTGCTCGCGCTGTCGGCGTTCCTCTCGCTCTATCTCGCCGCCGCGATGGCGGCCGTCGCGCGCTGGCGGCCGCGCTCGCGCGGCGGTGCGGCGCTGCTCTTCGCCGCCGCCTGGATGCTCGCCGAGCTGGCGCGCGCACAGATCCTGACCGGCTTCCCCTGGGTCGCGAGCGGCTACGCGCAGGTCGATTCGCCGCTCGCCGGGCTGGCGTCTTCGCTCGGCGTGTACGGGGTCGGCGCGCTCGTCGCCGGGCTCGGCGCCGCGTTCGGCTTCTCGCCGCTGAGGCGCGCGCGCGGCTGGCTCGCGCCGGGCATCGCGCTCGTCGTCGCCCTGGTCGCCGGCGCGCTCCTCGGCCGCATCGAGTACACGACGCCGACGCGCGCGCTCACGGTCTCGCTCCTGCAAGGCAACGTGCCGCAGCAGGAAAAATTCGCGCCTCAGTACCTCGAAGGCGGCCTCGCCGCGACGGCGGCACAGATCGCCGCGGCGCGCGGCGAGCTCGTCGTCGGCCCGGAAACGGTCATCCCGATCCTCTTCAGCGATCTGGAGGAGCCGTACTGGACCGCGCTGGTCGCGCGCTTTCGCGTCCCCGGGCGCGCCGCGATCCTGGGCATTCCGATGGGTGACCCGGAGCACGGCTACACCAACTCCGCGCTCGGGCTGTCGGCAGCGACGACGGCGATGCCCAATGGCTACTACCGCTACGACAAGCATCACCTGGTGCCGTTCGGCGAATTCGTTCCGGACGGCTTTCACTGGTTCACGCGGTTGATGAACATCCCGCTCGGCGACTTCAACCGCGGCCCGTTGGTCGCGCCGTCGTTCGTCGTCGATGGCGAGCGCGTCGCCCCCAACATCTGCTACGAAGACCTGTTCGGCGAGGAGCTCGCCGCGCGCTTCATCCCCGAGGCGGCGGCGCCGACGATCCTCGCCAACGTGAGCAACATCGGCTGGTTCGGCAGGACGATCGCGATCGAGCAGCACCTGCGCATCTCGCGCATGCGCTCGCTCGAGCTGCAGCGGCCGATGATCCGCGCCACCAACACCGGCGCCACCGCGGTGATCGACCACCACGGCGTCGTCACCCACGCGCTGCCGCCGTTCTCGGTCGGCATCCTCGAGGGCACGGTCGAGGGCCGGCAAGGCCTGACGCCGTTCGCCGAGTGGGCGGGTCGCTTCGACCTGTGGCCGCTGTGGCTGATCGGCGCGGTGCTCGTCGTCGCCGCTGCGTTGCGGTCGCGGGCCGACCCCTAAAATCGTTCGATCGGCACGTCGGCATTCGCCGCCCGGGCCTTCGACGACAAACTTCCAGGCGCGATGCTCTCGTTCCAGCAAATCATCCTGCGCCTGCAGTCGTACTGGGCCGAGCGCGGCTGCGCGCTCCTGCAGCCGTACGACATGGAAGTCGGCGCCGGGACGAGCCACACGGCGACGTTCCTGCGCGCGCTCGGGCCCGAGCCGTGGAAGGCCGCCTACGTGCAACCGAGCCGGCGCCCCAAGGACGGCCGCTACGGCGAGAACCCGAACCGGCTGCAGCACTACTACCAGTACCAGGTCGTGCTCAAGCCGGCGCCGGCCGACATCCTCGATCTCTACCTCGGCTCGCTCGAAGCGCTCGGCTTCGACCTCCGCAGCAACGACGTCCGCTTCGTCGAGGACGACTGGGAGAACCCGACGCTCGGCGCCTGGGGCCTCGGCTGGGAGGTCTGGCTGAACGGCATGGAGGTGACCCAGTTCACCTACTTCCAGCAGGTCGGCGGCATCGACTGCAAGCCCATCACCGGCGAGATCACCTACGGCCTCGAGCGCCTGGCGATGTACCTGCAAGGCGTCGACAATGTCTACAAGCTGCAGTGGACCGAGGGCCTCCGCTACGGCGACGTCTACCACCAGAACGAGGTCGAGCAGAGCACCTACAACTTCGAGAAGAGCGACGTCGAGTTCCTGCTCGCCGCGTTCGCCGCGCACGAGCGCCAGGCGACGGCGCTGATGGCCGATTCGCTCGCGCTGCCCGCCTACGAGCAGGTGCTCAAGGCCGCGCACAGCTTCAACCTGCTCGACGCGCGCGGCGCGATCAGCGTCACCGAGCGCGCCGCCTACATCGGCCGCATCCGCACGCTGGCGCGAAGCGTCGCGCAGAGCTACCTCGAGAGCCGGGCGCGGCTCGGCTTTCCGATGGCGCCCAAGTCCTGGGCCGACGAAGTACTCGCCCAGCTCACGGCCAAGAAGGCGCAAGCCGATGCGCGGCAGCCGGCGTGATGGTTAGCGCACCGGACCGACCCCTGCTCGTCGAGCTTCTGGTCGAGGAATTGCCACCTAAGGCGTTGGACCGCCTCGGCAAAGAGTTCGCCGATGGAATTTGGAACGGACTAGTTCGTCACCAACTCCAGGCGAGGGTGCCGGGGCTGCAAATCTATGCGACCCCCCGACGGCTTGCCGTCCTCGTCCCCGAGGTCCTTGAGCGTGCGCCCGACCGCCCCGAAGTCGTTAAGGTGATGCCGGCGAGCGTCGCTTTCGGCGCTGACGGGAAGCCGACAGCCGCATTGGCCAAGCGGCTGGCCGCGCTCGGCACCGACGTGTCCGCGGTTTCACGTCTGCAGCGGCGAGTCGAAGGCAAGGTCGAGCAGCTATTCCTCGAACGAACCTTGAAAGGTGCGAGTCTCGCCGACGCGCTGCAGACCATCCTCGATCAAGCCCTCGCTTCGCTGCCGATCCCGAAGGTCATGCAGTACCAGCTGGAAGACGGCTGGACGAGCGTGAGCTTCGTTCGCCCGGCGCACGGCCTCGTCGCGCTGCACGGCGAAGAAGTCGTTCCGGTTCGCGCGCTGGGCCTCGACGCCGGCCGGACGACACACGGCCATCGCTTCGAAGGCAGCCGCGCGCCGATCGTCCTTCGCGATGCGACAAGCTACGCGGCGCAGCTGCGCGAAGAGGGCGCCGTGATCGCGGGCTTCGCCGAACGGCGTGCCGACATCCTGCGCCAGCTTCAGGCCGCCGCTGCGACGGCCGCGCTCGCCCCTATCGACGACGACGCCCTGCTCGACGAAGTCACCGCGCTGGTCGAGCTGCCGAACGTGCTCGCGTGCCGATTCGACGCCGAGTTCCTCGCCGTGCCGCCGGAATGCCTGGTCCTGACGATGAAGGCCAACCAGCGCTATTTCCCGCTGCTCGAGGCGGACGGGCGCCTCACCAACCGCTTCCTCGTCGTCAGCAACATCGCGCCGGCCGACCCGGCGCGCATCGTCGAAGGCAACGAGCGCGTCGTCCGGCCGCGCCTGGCGGATGCGAAGTTCTTCTACGACCAGGATCGGAAGCGCACGCTCGAGTCGCGTGTTCCTGCGCTCGACAAGGTCGTCTACCACGGCAAGCTCGGCAGCCAGGGCGATCGCGTCCGGCGCGTGCGGCGCATCGCGGCCTGGGTCGCCGCGCGCATCGGTGCCGACGCAGCCCTCGCCGATCGCGCTGCGCTCCTGGCCAAGGCCGACCTGCTGACCGACATGGTCGGCGAGTTTCCCGAGCTGCAGGGGATCATGGGCGGCTACTACGCGGCCCACGACGGCGAGTCGGCCGAGGTCGCCGCCGCGATCCGCGACCAGTACGTCAACCGGCGCGGCGAGGGCGACGGCCGCGCCGCCAACCTCGTCGGCGAGACGCTGGTGATCGCCGACCGCGCCGAGATCCTGGTCGGGATCTGGGGCATCGGAATGAAGCCGACCGGCGACAAGGACCCGTATGCGCTGCGCCGGCACGCGCTGACGCTGATCGATTCGTTCCGCCGCGTCGCCGGCGGCAGCCGCTCGCTCGTCCTGCGCGAGCTGCTCGACGAGGTCGCGTCGACCTTCGCCGCTCCGCTCGCCGCCGACACCGTGGTCGAGGTCGAGGCGTTCATCTACGAGCGCTATTTCCAGCAGCTCGCCGCTGCCCACGACACGCGCGCCGTCGACGCGGTGATCAGCCTGCGTCCGGCGTTGCACGACGTCGCCGGCCGACTGCACGCGGTGCGCGAGTTCCTCGCGCTGCCGGAGGCGCCGGCGCTGGCGGCCGCCAACAAGCGAGTCGGCAACATCCTCAAGAAGAGCGACGCGGCCGCCGCCGCGGTCGATCCCGCGCTGCTCGGCGAGCCGGCCGAGCGGGCGCTCGCCGCCGCGCTCTGCGACGTCGGTACGCGCGCCGACCGCGCCTACGCCGAGGGCGAGTACGCTCGGTCGCTCCGCCTCCTCGCCGGCCTGAAGCCGTCGGTCGACGCCTTCTTCGACAACGTCATGGTCAACGTCGACTCCGCGCCTCTGCGTGCCAACCGCCTGGCCTTGCTGACGGCGTTGCGGACGACGATGAACCGCGTCGCCGACCTGTCGCGCCTGGCCGTCTAGAGACCGCGTCCGTGAAGCTCGTCATCCTCGACCGCGACGGCACGATCAACGAGGATCGCGACGACTTCGTCAAGTCGCCTGTCGAGTGGGTGCCGATCCCCGGCTCGCTCGAGGCGATCGCGCGGCTGAACCACGCCGGCTGGCACACGGTGATCGCGACCAATCAGTCCGGGCTGGCGCGCGGCCTGTTCGACATCCTGGCGCTGAACGCGATCCACGCGCGAATGAACCGAGAGCTCGCCGAGCTCGGTGGGCGCATCGACGCCGTCTTCTTCTGCCCGCACGGGCCCGACGACGGCTGCGCCTGCAGGAAGCCGCTGCCCGGCCTCTTCACGATGATCGGGGAGCGCTACGGCGTGTCGCTGCGCGAGGCCTATGCCGTCGGCGATTCGCTGCGCGATCTCAAGGCCGGCGTCGCCGCCGGCTGCGCGCCGCACCTCGTTCGCACCGGCAAGGGCGCTGCGCTCGACGCGGCGGCGCTGCGCGCGCTCGTCAAGGAAGTCCCGCATGCCACGATCCACGCCGATCTCGCGAGCTTCGCGCAGCAGCTGATCCAGCGCGAGCGCCATCAGCGCGGCGATGCCGACGAGGCCGACTCCGCCTTCGGCAGGCTGCCGTGATGGCGCGCGCGCTCGCGGCCGTCCGCTCGGCGCTGTTCGTCCTCTTCCTGGCGGTCACGGTCGCGCCGTGGGCGATCGTCGGCCTGGTCTATTCGATCTTCGTCCGCGGCGAGCGGCTGTACTGGTACTTCGCGGGCTGGCTGCGCCTCGCGATCTGGGCGGCGCGGATCATCTGCGGCGTGCGCGCCCGAGTGCAGGGACGCGAGAACCTGCCCGACAGCGCGGTGATCCTGCTGCCCAAGCACCAGTCGACGTGGGAGACCTTCGCCTTTCCGACGCTGATGCCGAGGCCGCTCTGCTATGTCTTCAAGCGCGAGCTCCTGTTCATTCCGTTCTTCGGCTGGGCGATGGCGCGCATGGACCTGATCCACATCGATCGCAGCAAGCGTGCGGAGGCGTGGGCGAAGGTCGCCGAGCAGGGGCGCCGCTACATGGCGCAAGGCAACTGGGTGATCATGTTCCCGGAAGGAACGCGAACCCCGCGCGGCGGCCAGGGCACGTACAAGGTCGGCGGCACGCGCCTCGCGGTCGAGACCGGGCGACCGGTGGTGCCGATCGCCGTCACCTCGGCGCGCTGCTGGCCGAGGAAGAGCTTTCTGCTTCGTCCGGGGATGATCGACATCTCCATCGGCAAGCCGATGGACTCCACGGGACGAACCGCCGATTCGCTGATGCGCGACGTCGAAGCGTGGATCGAAGCCGAGATGCGGCGCCTCGACCCCGAGGCGTATCGATGACGTCTAGGCTCGGGCGCGGCCTGCGCCGGTTCGTCGATTCGCTGCAGCGCAGCCTGTTCGACGACGTCGCCGAGGCGCCGGTCGAAGCCGTCGCGCCGGACCCGGCGCTAGCCGATCGCGTTCCCGCCGATCCGTTGCTTCGCCACCCGCGGGCGACGCGCGAGCTGTCGCTCGACCGCCAGCGCGTCGCTTTCCAGCTGACCCGGGTGCGCCGGCGCAGCATCGGCTTCGTCGTCGATGCAGATGGCCTGACGGTGCGTGCGCCGAAGTGGGTGGCGCTGCGCGACATCGACGACGCGGTGCGCGAGAAGCAGCGCTGGATCCTGGCCCGCTTCGCCGAGCAGCGCGAGCGCGCCGCGCGGCTCGCGGCGAGCCGCGTCGTCTGGCGCGATGGCGCGACGATCGACTACCTCGGTCGGCCGCTGACGATCGTCGTCGCCGCGAACGGCGAGGTCGGCAACGGCGAGACCGCGCTGGTCGCGTCGCCGGGCGACGCGGACACGGCACCCGCGCCGGCGGTTACCAGCTCCGCTGCCACCATGCCGCCACGCCTGCTCTTGGCGTTGCCGCGCGACGCCGGCGAAGCGCAGATCCGCGACGCGGTGCAGAGCTGGCTCCAGCGCGAAGCGAGCCGCGTCTTCGCCGAGCGCGCCGCGCATTTCGCGGCGCTGCTCGGCGTTCGCGTCAAGCGGCTGTCGCTGTCGTCGGCGGCGACGCGGTGGGGCAGCGCGAACGCCAACGGCTCGGTCCGGCTGCACTGGCGCCTGATTCAGCACCCGCTCGCGACGATCGACTACGTCGTCGCCCACGAGCTCGCGCACCTGCGCGAGATGAACCACAGCGCCCGCTTCTGGAGCGTCTTGCGGTCGGTGGTTCCCGACTACGAGGAGGCGCGGGCGCGGCTGAGGAAGGAAGGCCGCGCCGACGTCTGAGCGCGGCGCTTGCCTGCTGCCGTGGTCACACCGTCACGAAGCGGATCACGCCGTCGGCGCCAGCCTTGCGCTCGAGCTTGCCGCGGAACCAGAGCGCATGCAGGTGCGCCAGCGATTCGCCCATCGCGAACGTCATCTGGTGCAGGTCGAGCGGCCGCTTGAACAGCACCGGGACGAGCTCGAACGCGCTCTGCGGCGCTTCGGCGCAGGCCTCGAGCGTCTCCGCGAAGCGCTCGTCGTGATGCGCCTGCAGCTGGTCGATCCGCGTGTGCAGCCCCTTGAACGGCAGGCCGTGCGAGGGCAGGACGAGGACGCCGGCGTCGATCGCGCGCATGCGCTCGATCGAGTCGAGGTAGAGCGTGAGCGGGTCGGCCTCGGGCTCGACGTCGACGACGCTGACGTTGGTCGAGATGCGCGGCAGCACCATGTCGCCGCTGATCAGGACCCGCGCCGACTCGCAGTGGAACGCCATGTGCTCGGGCGCATGGCCGTAGCCGACGTGGCATTTCCACTCGGTGTGCGCATTGCCGCTACCGGTCGCGAACGTGCCGCCGTCGAGGAGGCGCCGGTACGACGACGGCACCGCGGGCACCAGGTTGCGGTAGTAGTTGGTGCGCGCGGCGACGCCGTCGACCGCGCGCGGATCGGCGGCCATGCCGTGCACCGCCATGAACGCCGCCGACAGCGGCCCGCCGAAGCCGGCGCTGGCGCTGCTCGCCATGCGGGCGATGCCGAAGTCGGTGGCGCTGATCCAGAGGCGCGCGTTCCAGCGCTCGCACAGCCAGTTCGCCGAGCCGATGTGGTCCGGGTGCATGTGGGTGACGATGACGCGCAGCACCGGCAGCCCGTCGAGGCCGGTCGCGAACACTTCTTCCCAGGCGGCACGCGTCGCCGCGTTGTCGATGCCGCAATCGACGATGGTCCAGCCTTCCCGCGCCGGCCCGCCGCCTTCCCCGGCGAGCCGGTCGCGCAGCAGCCAGAGGTTGATGTGGTTGAGCGCGAACGGCAGCTGCATTCGCACCCAGCGGACGCCGGGCGCGACGTCGACGGCGCGCCCGGGCTCGGGCACCGCGGTGCCGAGGCAATAGTCGAGCTGGGCTTCCAGGGCGTTCATCGGTCGCGCCTTCGCTTTACACTTTCTGCACTTTACGTAAACGTCAACTTCGAGTTTATCGCCATGCCCCGTGCCGCCGCTTCGCAGCTCCCGCGCGGCCGCACCGACCGGCCCGCGGACGGGAGCTCGACGTTCTCGATCGGCGAGCTGGCGCGCGAGTTCGGGCTGACGACGCGGGCGATCCGCTTCTACGAGGACTGCGGGCTGCTGGCGCCGCAGCGCTCGGGCCGCAACCGCATCTACACCGCGCGCGATCGGGCGCGCCTCACCCTGACGCTGCGCGGCAAGCGGCTCGGCCTGAAGCTCGCCGAGGTGAAGGACCTGGTCGACATGTACGAGAGCCGGCGCGACACCGACGCGCAGCTGCGCCGCTTCCTCGAGGTGCTCGCGCGCCATCGCGCCCAGCTCGAAGCGCGCCTGGGCGAGCTGCGCGCGACGCTCGACGAGGTTCTCGCCCAGGAATCGGCGGCGAAGAGGTGCTTGCGCAGGAGAGCGAAGGGATGACCGCCGCGCCCGCGTTTCCGGCGGCGCTCACCGACGCGCGCGCGTTCGCGATCGCGCGCGCGATGCTCGACGGCTTCGACCGCCACTACCGCCTCTTTCGCCAGGCGAGCGCGGAAGCGAAGAAGCGCTTCGAGGCGGCCGACTGGCACGGCCAGCAGCAGGCGCAGGCGCAGCGGATCGCGTACTACGAGCGCCGCGTCGCCGAGGCGACCGAGCGGCTGCAGAACGAGTTCGGAGCGGCGACGCTGCCGATGGAAGTCTGGCAGCAGGTCAAGCTCCACTACATCGGCCTGCTCATCAACCACTACCAGCCCGAGTGCGCCGAGACCTTCTTCAATTCGGTGACGACGAAGATCCTGCACCGCAGCTACTTCCACAACGACTTCATCTTCGTCCGCTCCGCCGTCTCGACCGACCACCTCGAGAACGACGAGCCGGCCGCGCTGCCCACCTACCGCGCCTACTACCCGACCAAGGACACGCTCGCCGAGACCTGGCACCGCGTCGTCACCAACTTCCAGCTCGAGCGCGAGTTCGAGGACCTGGGCCGCGACGTCGCCGACCTGATGGCGGCGGTCGACGGCGAGCTCGGCGAGTTCAAGATGCGCACCAATTTCCAGATCCAGGTGCTGTCGTCGCTGTTCTTCCGCAACAAGGGCGCCTACATCGTCGGCAAGATCATCAACGGCTTCAACCAGACGCCGTTCGCCCTGCCGATCCTGCACGGCGAGAACGGGCTCGTCGTCGACGCGGCGCTGTTCGGCGAAGACAGCCTCGAGCTCGTCTTCAGCTTCGCGCGCGCCTACTTCATGGTGACGATGGAGGTGCCGTCGGCGTACGTCCAGTTCCTGCGCTCGCTGATGCCGAGGAAGCCCCACTCCGAGCTATACAGCGCGCTCGGCCTGCAGAAGCAGGGCAAGAGCCTCTTCTATCGCGACCTGCTGATGCACATGCGCCACTCGTCCGACAAGTTCCGGATCGCGCCGGGGATCAAGGGCATGGTGATGCTGGTCTTCGACCTGCCGAGCTTCCCGTACGTGTTCAAGGTGATCAAGGACTTCTATCCGCCGCCGAAGGACACGACGCGCGAGCTGATCAAGAGCAAGTACCTCCTGGTCAAGCAGCACGACCGCGTCGGCCGCATGGCCGACACCCTCGAGTACAGCGACGTCGCCTTCCCGCGCGCGCGCTTCGACGACGAGCTGGTCGCCGAGCTGCGCGAGTTCTGCACCAGCCTGATCGAGGAGGAAGGCGACGTCCTCGTCATCCGCCACGTCTACATCGAGCGGCGCATGATCCCGCTCAACATCTATCTGCATGACGCGAGCCCCGAGCAGATCGAGTCGGTGGTGATCGAGTACGGCAATGCGATCAAGGACCTGGTGCGCGCCAACATCTTTCCCGGCGACATGCTGTGGAAGAACTTCGGCGTCACCCGCCACGGCCGCGTCGTCTTCTACGATTACGACGAGATCGAGTACCTGACCGACTGCACCTTTCGCAAGGTGCCCGAGGCGCGCAACGAGGAGGACGAGATGTCGGGCGAGGTCTGGTACCGGGTCGGCCCCAAGGACGTCTTTCCCGAGACGTTCGCGCCGTTCCTGCTCGGCAATCCCACCATTCGCGAGGTCTTCATGGCGCACCACGCCGACCTCCTCGACGTCGCCTTCTGGCAAGGCCACAAGGAGGAAATCCTGGCCGGCTACGTGCATGATGTGTTCCCTTACGAGGCGCAGAAGCGCTTCGAGACGCGGCGCGCCGCGATCGCCGCGGCGCCTCGCGCCGCCTGACCGTTCGAAAAAGGAGATTTCCATGGCCGATCCCATCGTCATCGTTTCCGCCGCGCGCACGCCGATCGGCGGCCTGCTCGGCGACTTCAGCGCGCTCGCCGCGCACCAGCTCGGCAGCGTCGCCATCAAGGCGGCGGTTGAGCGCGCCGGCATCACCGGCGACGCCGTCAGCGAGGTGCTGATGGGCAACTGCCTGATGGCCGGCCAGGGCCAGGCGCCGGCGCGCCAGGCCGCCCTCGGCGCCGGCCTGCCGCAGTCGGCAGGCGCGGTGACGCTGTCGAAGATGTGCGGCTCCGGCATGCGGGCGATGATGTTCGCGAACGACATGCTCCAGGCCGAGAGCGCCGAGATCGTCGTCGCCGGCGGCATGGAGAGCATGACCAACGCGCCCCACCTGACGTTCGCCCGCAAGGGCGTCCGCTACGGCGCGACCCAGCTCTACGACCACATGGCAATCGATGGCCTCGAGGACGCCTACGACCGCGGCCGCGCGATGGGCACCTTCGCCGAGGAGTGCGTCGCCAAGTACAGCTTCACGCGTGAGGCGATGGACCAGTTCGCGATCGACTCGACCAAGCGCTCGAAGCAGGCCAACGAGGACGGCAGCTTCGCCTGGGAGATCGCGCCGGTGACCCTCGCCGGCAAGGCCGGCGAGACCGTGGTCAGGTTCGACGAGCAGCCGTTCAAGGCCAAGCTTGACAAGATCCCGGGCCTGAAGCCCGCGTTCAAGAAGGACGGCACGATCACCGCCGCGACGTCGTCGAGCATCTCCGACGGTGCTGCCGCACTCGTCCTGATGCGCGAGTCGACGGCGGCGCGCCTGGGCGTCAAGCCGATCGCGCGCATCGTCGGCCACAGCGTCCACGCGCAGGCGCCGAACTGGTTCACGACGGCGCCGGTCGGCGCGATCCAGAAGCTCCTGAAGCGCACCGGCTGGGACGCCAAGGACGTCGACCTCTGGGAGGTCAACGAGGCGTTCGCGGCGGTGACGATGGCGGCGATGACCGAGTTCAAGCTGCCGCACGAGATCGTCAACGTGCACGGCGGCGCGGTCGCGCTCGGCCACCCGATCGGCGCGAGCGGCGCGCGCATCGTCGTCACGCTGCTCGGCGCGCTCAGGAAGAACGGCAAGAAGAAGGGCGTCGCCGCGCTCTGCATCGGCGGCGGCGAGGCGACGGCGCTGGCCGTCGAGATGATCTAGCGCCGCCGCTCCGGCGCGATGCTCGGCACGCACTCGCTCGGCGTCTTCGCGGCGACGGTCTTCGTCGTCAACGCGACGCCGGGCGTCGACATGATGTTCACGCTGGCCAACACGCTGCGCCACGGCGTCGCCGGCGGCATCGCTGCGGCGCTCGGCATCGTCGCCGGCTGCGTCGTCCACACGTTCGTCGCGGCGTTCGGGCTCGCCGCGTTGCTGGCGGCGTCGGCGACGGCGTTCGCGCTCGTCAAATGGGCGGGCGCGGCCTACCTCGTGTGGCTGGCGATCGGCATGCTGCGCGCCGCCGCGTCGGCGAGCGTGCCGGCCGGCGACGCCGTTGGGCGGGGGGGCGACGGCGCAGCGCCGGCGCGCGATCGCGCGGCGAGCCTGGGGCGCCTGTTTCGCCAGGGTCTTCTCACCAACGTCCTCAATCCGAAGATCGCGATCTTCTTCCTCGCCCTGCTGCCGCAGTTCATCGACGGCGGCGCGCCCGCCAAGCTGGTCTCGTTCCTTTTCCTCGGCGCCTGGTTTGTCGTCCAGGGCGCACTCTTCATGATCGCCTTCGTCGTCCTCGTCGCGCCGCTCCGGCGCTGGCGTGCCAGCCCGGCGTGGCGGCGCGCGCTCAACGCCGCCGGCGCCGGTATCTTCGTCTGGCTGGCGGCGCGCCTGGCGCTGGTCGAGCGCACGTGAGCTCGGTGCAGGAAGCGTCGGCCGCGCTCGCCACCGTCGGCGAGACTTTCACCCAGCGCGCGCGCCTCAGCGACGACGAGATCCGCGCTTTCGCGACCTCGGTGCACGACCACAACCCGCTTCACCACGACGTCGCCGCGGCGCGCGCCGCCGGCTACCGCGGCCTGATCGCGTCGGGGACGCAGCTCGGCAGCGTCTTCATGGCGATGACTGCGACGCACTTCGCCAAGCCGACCGCTGACGGCCGGCCCCGCCTCGGCCTCGGCATGGGTTTCGACATCCGCTTCCGCGCGCCGGTCTACCCGGACGAAGACATCGACCTGCGCTGGACGGTGACGGGAATCGAGTGGAAGGAAACCCTCGCCGGCTGGATCGTCCGGCTCGAAGGCGATGCCCGCTCGGCCGAGCGCCTGCTGCTGAGCGGGACCGGCACGCTTCTCGTTCGCGCGCCGACGCGGGGAGGCGCGCCGTGATCCTCGACGCCGACCACGTCGCCGTGCAGGACGCCGTTCGCGGCTACGTGCAGGACCGCATCGCGCCGATGGCGGCAGCGTGGGACCGCGACAGCCACTTCCCGAAGGCCGAGCTGCGGGGCCTGGCTGCGCTCGGCTGCTACGGCGTCGCCGTGCCGACCGAGCTCGACGGCGCCGGCCTCGATTACCTCGCGCTCGCCGTCATCCTCGAGGAGATTGCCGCCGGCGACGGCGCGACGTCGACGATCGTCAGCGTCAACAACTGCCCGGTCTGCTCGATCCTGATGGCGTGGGCGAACGAAGCGCAGAAGGAGCGGTGGCTGAAGCCGCTCGCACGCGGCGACATGCTCGGTGCGTTCTGCCTCACCGAGCCCCATGTCGGCTCGCAGGCCGACGGCTTGAAGACGACGGCGCTGCGCGAGGGCGGCGAGTACGTCCTGAACGGCGTCAAGCAGTTCATCACCAGCGGCAAGAACGGCGACGTCGCGATCGTCATGGCGGTGACCGACAAGGCGGCGGGCAAGCGCGGCATCAGCGCCTTCGTCGTGCCGACGGCGACGCCCGGCTACACCGTCGCGAGCCTCGAGACCAAGCTCGGCCAGCACGCCAGCGACACCGCGCAGATCGTGTTCGAGAACTGCCGGGTCCCGGCCGCCAACCTGCTCGGCGAGGAAGGCCAGGGCCTGAAGATCGCGCTCTCGGGGCTCGAGGGCGGAAGGATCGGCATCGGCGCGCAGGCGATCGGCATGGCGCGCGCGGCGTTCGACGCGGCGCTCGCCTACGCCAAGGACCGCGTTGCCTTCGGCAAGCCGATCTTCGAGCACCAGGCGGTCCAGTTCCGCCTCGCCGAGATGGCGACCCGGATAGAGGCCGCGCGCCAGCTCGTCCACCATGCGGCGAGCCTGAAGGACGCCGGCCGACCGTGCCTCAAGGAGGCGGCGATGGGCAAGCTGATGGCGAGCGAGATGGCCGAGCGCGTCTGCAGCGACGCGATCCAGATCTTCGGCGGCTACGGCTATGTCAACGACTTCCCGGTCGAGCGCATCTACCGCGACGTTCGCGTCTGCCAGATCTACGAGGGCACGAGCGACGTCCAGAAGATCCTGATCGGCCGGGCGCTCGCCTGACCCGGCCGACGAGGACGCGATGGACGAGCGCCGCGCTCGCGAGGTGACGCTCCTCGAGGCGTTCGAGACGGCGCAGCCGGCGAGTCCGAGCTGGAGCGACGATGACCGCCGCTGG
>Ga0207658_10000911_pt1 | contig 24512 bp, 25 predicted proteins | sample KBSS33metaG_FD_184322 | JGI IMG/M metagenome (GOLD analysis project Ga0207658, IMG submission 184322) | Switchgrass rhizosphere microbial communities from Kellogg Biological Station, Michigan, USA - KBS S3-3 metaG (SPAdes) (version 2) | ecosystem: Host-associated > Plants > Roots > Rhizosphere...
CGTCATCACGGAAACGCCGCGGTCCTTGAAACTGCCGGTGGGATTCATCGACTCGACCTTCAGACCGACGTCGATGCCGCGGAAAGTCCGGTTGATCAACGGCGTCCGACCCTCACCGAGCGTCACCGGGTCGATGTGCGCCAACGGATTTGGCAGCGCCGCGCGATAACGCCATTGCGAGTTGATCGCCGGATCGATCTGCTCGCGACCAATGCCCGGCAGCGCCTCGAAGACCAGCGGAGTGCCGTCGTCACCGCACCAACGGGGTTGGTCGGCGGGATAGCGCCGACCGCTACGGTCGACGAGACTCGGGTCAGGCAAACTCACCGACATCCCTTCCCTTCTCGTAACCATACGCAAATGTCCCCCAAAACCATTGTTTTGGGGGACATTTGGGAAGCTGCTCGCGGTCAGTACGTCACAACATGCAGCTGACGCAACCCTCCACCTCAGTGCCTTCCAGGGCCATCTGCCGCAGGCGGATGTAGTACAGCGTCTTGATGCCCTTGCGCCAGGCGTAGATCTGCGCCTTGTTGACGTCGCGCGTGGTGGCGGTGTCCTTGAAGAACAGCGTCAACGAAAGCCCTTGGTCCACATGCTGTGTGGCCGCGGCGTAGGTGTCGATGACCTTCTCGTAGCCGATCTCGTACGCGTCCTGGTAGTACTCCAGGTTGTCGTTCGTCAGATACGGCGCCGGGTAGTAAACGCGACCGATCTTGCCTTCCTTGCGGATCTCGATCTTCGACGCGACCGGGTGGATCGAGCTGGTCGAGTGGTTGATGTACGAGATCGAGCCCGTCGGCGGAACGGCCTGCAGGTTCTGGTTGTAGATGCCGTGCGCCCGCACCGATTCCTTCAGTGAGCGCCAGTCATCCTGCGTCGGAATGTGAATGCCGGCATCGGCGAAGAGCTGGCGGACCTTGTCGGTCTTCGGCGTCCACTCCTGATCGGTGTACTTGTCGAAGAACTCACCCGAGGCATACTTCGACTTCTCGAACCCGCCGAACTTCGTGCCACGTTCGATCGCAATGCGATTCGACGCGCGCAGCGCGTGGAACAGCACGGTGTAGAAGTAGATGTTGGTGAAGTCGATGCCCTCTTCGGAGCCGTAGTGAATCTGCTCACGGGCCAGGTAGCCGTGCAGGTTCATCTGGCCCAGGCCAATGGCGTGCGAGTCGTTGTTGCCCTGCTCGATCGACGGCACCGACCAGATGTGCGTCTGATCCGACACCGCGGTCAGCGCGCGGATCGACACCTCGATGGTCTGCGCGAAGTCCGGTGAGTCCATCGCCTTCGCGATGTTCAGCGAGCCCAGGTTGCACGAGATGTCCTTGCCGACCTTGGCGTAGGACAGATCCTCGTTGAACAGTGACGGCGTCGACACCTGCAGGATTTCCGAGCACAGGTTGGAGTGCGTGATCTTGCCGTCGATCGGGTTCGCCCGGTTCACCGTGTCCTCGTACATGATGTACGGGTAGCCCGACTCGAACTGGAGCTCGGCGAGGGTCTGGAAGAACTCGCGCGCCTTGATCTTGGTCTTGCGGATGGCGCCGTTGTCGACCATCTCGTAGTACTTCTCGGTGACGTTCACATCCGCGAACGGCACCCCGTAGACGCGCTCCACGTCGTACGGCGAGAAGAGGTACATGTCCTCGTTCTTCTTCGCCAGCTCGAACGTGATGTCCGGGATCACTACGCCCAGCGAGAGCGTCTTGATCCGGATCTTCTCGTCGGCGTTCTCGCGCTTGGTGTCGAGGAAGCGGTAGATGTCCGGGTGGTGCGCGTGCAGGTAGACCGCACCCGCGCCCTGACGGGCACCGAGCTGGTTGGCGTAGGAGAACGAGTCCTCCAGCAGCTTCATGATCGGGATGACGCCCGAGGACTGGTTCTCGATATTCTTGATCGGCGCGCCGTGCTCGCGAATGTTACTGAGCAGCAACGCAACTCCACCACCGCGCTTGGACAGCTGCAGCGCCGAGTTGATGGAGCGGCCGATGGACTCCATGTTGTCCTCGATGCGGAGCAGGAAGCACGACACGGGCTCGCCGCGCTGCTTCTTGCCCGAGTTGAGGAACGTCGGGGTGGCCGGCTGGAACCGTCCGTCGATGATCTCGTCGACCAGCTTCTCGGCCAGCTCGGTGTCGCCGGCGGCCAGGGTGAGGGCCACCATGACGACGCGGTCCTCGAACCGCTCCAGGTAGCGCTTACCGTCGAACGTCTTCAGCGTGTAGCTGGTGTAGTACTTGAACGCGCCCAAAAACGTCGGGAAACGGAACTTCTTGGCGAAGGCCCGGTCCAGCAGCTGCTTGACGAAGTTGCGGCTGTACTGGTCGAGCACCTCGCGCTCGTAGTACTCCTTCTCGATCAGGTAATCGAGCTTCTCGTCCTGGCTGTGGAAGAACACCGTGTTCTGGTTCACGTGCTGCAGGAAGTACTCCCGCGCCGCGAGCACATCCTTGTCGAACTGGATCTTGCCGTCCGCGTCGTACAGGTTGAGCATCGCGTTGAGAGCGTGGTAGTCGCTCTCCCCGGGCAGCGCGTGAGCGGTGGCGGCTACCGGTTCTGCAGCTGTGACGGTTGGTGGCACGAGAGTTCCTTCCAGAAATCTTCCAAACCCTCACGAACGGCGATGACGTCGTCCGGGGTTCCCATGAGTTCAAGGCGGTAGAGGTACGGAACACCGCACTTGCGGGAGACCACATTGCCCGCGTAGGCGAATTCAGCACCAAAGTTGTTGTTGCCCGCGGCGATAACGCCGCGGATCAACGACCGGTTGTGTTCATTGTTGAGAAAGGCGATGACCTGCTTCGGTACGTAGCCACCGTCGTTGAGGTCCGGGGTGGCCCGTCCGCCGCCATAGGTCGGGAGCACCAGGACGTAGGGCTCGTCGACCTCGATGCGGCCGTGCAGGGGGATTCGAGTGACACGGTCGGCCGGCCAGTCCAATTTCTGGACGAAGCGGTGGGTGTTCTCCGACACGCTGGAGAAGTAGACGAGATTGCTCACTGTTCCCTCTCCTCCCCCGGTTGATTGCTTGCTAGGCGGTGACCGCCACGGTGCTGAGCGCCTTGATCCGGTCCGGGCGGAAGCCCGACCAGTGCTCGCTGTCGGTCACGACGACCGGGGCCTGCAGGTAACCGAGCGCCAGCACGTACTCACGAGCTTCGTCATCGATGCTGATGTCGACCTTCTCGTAAGCGATGCCCGCCTTGTCCAGCGCCTTGTAGGTGGCGTTGCACTGCACACATGCCGGCTTGGTGTACACGGTGACGGTCATCTCGGTACGACTCCTCTTCGAAGGCCTGGAAGCTGAACTGAACATGGCTGGCAACTGACGGGGTATCGCTTTCCGCTGATATCCCCATCTGGATCAGCGGCCCGGCAACCCTTGAAATTCCCGCATCTCCGGTCGTCCCGAGCCGCAGGGTCAGCGTGTTGGAGAAGCACTGGGAATCCCCGTCCGGCTGACTTTCCGGCCCCGGCCGACCCTCAAATTGTTGGGGGCCTGTCGGTCCGTCAAACACTACACCTAGTGGGCGACAAACCGAACAGATACAAGATGTTCTGAACAACATTCGTGAAATTCCCAGGTCGCAAGGCCGAATCCGAGACACTCCCTCGGCGTGTCGCACATCACACCCGAAGGCGTGTCGTGCTCCGACTACCGGTTTAGCACCAGGCACCGACAAGTTGCGGCGACGCGCCGCCTGCGACGCGCCGGGCTCGGCCCGACGGAAGTCGCCAGCTACGCCGATTTCCGCGCGACGGACGCCACACGTGTGGTACACGCGTGACGGACGTGACAAATGCGACTACCAGCCCCCGCGTGGCGCGTACCGCCCACACCCCCGCCGCCAGTACAGCCACCGCTTCGGCGACCACACTGAGGACTGCATACGGTACCGGCTCCCAGCCCGTCTCCACGAATCCGAACAATCGACCGTTCACGACAGCCCGGCTGTATTCGACTGGCACCACGGCCAGAGCGGCCTGCGGGCATCCCACATGAACAGAGTCGGCTCCAACTCGCTGCGTACTATCGCAATCAGGCAATCGGCATCCCGAAACGACGAAACGACGCAGAGGTTCGCCATGCACTCTTTCGATTGCGCTGACGTCCCCACGGTGCCCCACCGGCGCGGCATCCGCAGGCTCACGAGCGTGCTCACCCTGATGGCCGGCACGCTGGCCCTCATAGCCGCGCCGGCTCCGACGGCCGCCGCCGACCCATGTCCCGACACCGAGGTGATATTCGCCCGCGGGACCGGCGAGCCACCAGGCGTCGGCGGCATCGGCCAGGCCTTCGTCGATGCCGTGCGGGCCAGGAGCGGTACCAGATCGGTCAGCGTGTACCCGGTGAACTACCAGGCCAGTGCCGACTTCGGCGACGGCATCCAGTTCGCGATGACCGTCATCGACGGAATCCGCGACGCCACCAACCACATTCAGGCGGTGGCGGCCACGTGCCCCACCACCAAGATGGTGCTCGGTGGATTTTCCCAGGGCGCAGCGGTCGCCGCCTTCACCACGGCAGCCGACATCCCACCGGGCGTCCCCGCCGCCTTCGTGCCGCCGCCGATGCCGCCCGAGGTTGCCGGTCACGTCGCAGCGGTGGCGCTGTTCGGGAAGCCCTCGAATCGGTTCCTCGGCGACGCCGGTGCGCCGCAGATCGCCATCGGCCCGCTGTACGCGCCCAAGACCATCGATCAGTGTGCGAGCGGCGACACCATCTGTAACGGCGCTCCCCCGGGGCAGCCCACCGCCGCGCACAACTCCTATATCGGCAACGGCATGGTCGCCCAAGCCGCGCAGTTCGCCGCCGGCCGACTCTAGGCGTCAGTCGATCGGGTCGTCATTCGCCCGGCCCTGCCGCCGCGTCTGTACCAACCAGGCGGCGACCGCCAGTACGGCCGCAATTTCTGCAACAGCGCTCACCAGTGCGTAAGGCGCTGGTTCCCAACCTTTTTCGAGGAATCCGGCCAAACCCACGGTGCGGGACAGCGCGAACGCCCCCAGCGCGCCGGCCGAGAACAATCCGGCGGCCCAGAGGAACCACGTCGGACCGCCGACCAAGATCAGCACGCCCACGCTGCAGAACACCGCGGCCTGGACGAGGAAGCCGGCGCCGACTGTGGGGATGTGACCGTAGCCGTGCAGGTAGAGGTAGGCGTGCACACCGCCGCTGACCACCATGGCCGCTGCGATCACGAGACGGTAGATAAGAGTCACAGCAGGGTCCGTTCCTTGAGGGCGAGGGTGTGCTGACCGGTCTGGTAGCTGACCTCACGGATACCGAGCGCGTCGTGCAGCTTGCCGGCCGGCAGCGTGAGCGGCTTGGGCGCCGGGCCGTCGCCGGGATGCGGCAGCGGATAGGCCGTGGTGGTCCCGCTGTGGAACGTGACATTGCCTTCCGTCTTGGAAAACACCTGGTGCACATGGCCGTTGAGGCACGTCACCGAGGCGAACCGCTTCAGATAGCTCAAGGCCTGGGCGGAGTCGTCGGTCCCCCAGCCCCAATCGGGATACATCGCGAACAGCGGGATGTGGCTGAACACCACGATCGGCGTATCGCTCGACAGCGAGGCGACGTCCTTCTCCACGAACTCGAGCTGGTCGACGCCGAGGTGACCGAGCTTCTTGAGATTCAGCGTGTTCACCAGCGCGATGACATGCACGCCCGCGATGTCGAAGCTGTACCAACCGTCGCCGCGGGTGCCCGCCCCGAATGTCTTGCGGTACTTGGCCCCGGCGTCGTCTGCCGAATCATGTTCGCCCGGAACGGTGAACACGTGCGGGGTGCGCAGTCCGGTCATCATCTGCCGGACCTGATCGAACTGCTCCGGGGTGGCCAGATGTGTCAGATCACCGGTGTGGATGACGAAATCCGGGGTGTAGCCCAGGTTGTTGACGGTGTCGATGGCATGGGTGAAAGAGCCCGCCACATCGGTGTTCGCGGCACCGGTGAAGCCGACGTGGCTGTCGCTGACCTGCGCGAAGCGCAACGTGGGCTGCGCCGCCGGGACGGACGAGCTGCCTGCGACATGCGACAGCACTTCCCCACCGACCACCGACAGTCCGACGGCAGCGCCGAACCACGCCGTGTGCCGGAGCAATTGGCGACGGTTCATCTGCTGCGGGTCAACTTGTGCGTCAGTCATTTGACGACCACCGTTCCGTGCATGAAGGGATGAATCCCGCAGACGTAGGCGTACGTACCGGGCGTCGCGAACGTGTAGCTGAACGTGGCACCGGAACCCATTGTCGGAGAACGGAACTGACCACCTTCGGCGACGATGTTGTGCGGGTCCTCGTCATGGTTGGTCCAAGTCACCGTCGTGCCGGCGGGCACCGTCAACTCCGCGGGGGCGAAGGCGAAATTGTCGACGTTGACGGCATTCGGCCCGGCCGGAGCGGGCGCGGGTTGGCCGGCTTCAGGTGGGGCCATGGTCATCGACCCCATCGAGCCCATCGCGGGCCCGGAGCCGGCGCCCGGTCCGCTCATCCCGGGAGTCCCGCTGACATCGGAACTGAAAACAGGTGTGGGTGCTGCTTTTTGCTGCGGCGCCGTCGAGGTGCATGCAGCCAGGAACAGGACCGCGCCGGAGAGCACAACCAGAGATCGTCGCGACACGACGGGAACCTCCGTAGTCGTCGGGTACGGGTGCGCCTGCGCACCCTCACCAACAGATACGGCCGCGGGTTACACGCCTCAGGCCGGCTGACTCGGAGGCGTGGGTGCGAACACCTCGATGACGCCTTCCACCTCACGAACGTCGAATTTCGGCAAGGGCTTTGGCGCGATCGGCAACTGATGGGTCAGGACGTGACCGTCTGTGGCGAACGACGTGGAATGGCATGGGCAGCGCAGCCGGTCGTCCGGTCCGTCGAACCAGAGCCGGCAGCCCTGATGCGTGCAGACGCCCGAGATGCCCTGCACACTCCCGTCGACCCTGCGCACGAACCCCACGACCGAGCCCAGGTCGAACGCATGCACCGACCCCTCCGGGACGTCGGAGCTGTGGGCGACCTTCTGCCAACTGCCCGCGGCCGGGACCAACTCCTGGCCGGCGGTGTCCTGGTTGCCCGGCCCGCCGCGGCCCAGGAGTGCCCGGTCGACGGCGACCGCGGCGACCGCGGCACTGGCGGCCGCCGATGTCCCGACGATCACCTGACGGCGGTTGGCGCGCAGCCAGCCGGGCTTCGGCGCGGCAGCTTCATCGCCGTCGAACTGTGCGGCGAGCCGGCTCTGCAGGTCGGCGAGGAACTCCGGACGCGGCTCGTCGGCACCGGGCCGGGCCGCCTGCAGGTCGATCGCCGTCCGCATCTGCGCCGCTTCGAAGTCGTCGGGCGTGAACCCGGACGGTTTGCGTCCGCGCGTCAGCTCGTCGAGGTACCGACGCAACCCGCGCGCGTTCATGGCTCGCCCTTCTCGTTGATCTGTGCCGCCAGGCGTAATGCCCGGTGTTGCAACACCTTTGCGTTGGCAACGCTGACACCGAGCTCCGCAGCGGACTCCTTGATGGACCTGGTCTGGAGAAATCGCAGCTCCAGTATGCGTCGATAGTTGTCCGGCAGGGCCTCCAATACTTCGGCGACACGGTCCGGCGCGGTACTGATGGACTCCTCGACTTCCGGCGGCGCTTCGATATCGAGGTCGATGCAGGTGATCTCCCGCCCCATCGTCTCGCGCCAATGCGCGGCGAGCACCGTGCGCGCCGTGCTCCGCAGATAGGACCGCACCTCGGCAGCACTCGCCGTCAGCCGCAACGGACGCAACGCGGCGAGAAACACCTCGGCGGTGAGGTCCTCGGCGTCGGCCTGATTGCCGACCCGCGCGTAGATCGTGCGGTACACCCACGTCGCGTTGTCCTGGTAGACGGATTCCCAGTCGGGATACCGGGAATCCGACGAGACCACGCGCAGTGGGGGTCGGTGCACAGGGTCACGCTGTGCAGACACATTGGCCCCGTCTCATCGGTGCGGCCCGGTACGCCCCGGGACCACTTCGACAAGTAGATAGCCACCGGGGTTACATCGGGCCGCGACGGGCAACATCGTCACCCGCCGTCATCCACCGGGTCCAGCAGTCGGTCACCGAACAGACTGCACAGCAGCAGCGCGACCTCGACGTCCAGCCGGTCGTCCTCGATGGGCCGGCCCCGGCGTTCGATCGCCCGCTGCACCCGGTACTTCACCGAGTTCGTGTGCAGATGCAGCTCTTCGGCCGCGGCCTTGTTGCTGCCGCCCGCCTTGAGGAAGGCCTGCAGCGTCTCACGCAGGCGCTGGTCACCGTCTGTCGAACAGGCCAGTGGGCCAAGCACTTCCGTGGCCCACGCCGACAGCGCATCGACATTCGACCCGAGCAGCGCCGCGAGGGCGATACCGCGGTGGCCGAACGCGGTGAACCGGCGCCGCTGCGGACCCGACGCCACCGCGACGGCGCGGGCGTCCTCGGCCTGCCGGTGTGACAGCCGGAAACCGGCGACGCCCGACTGTGGGGTGCCGACGGCGACGTACGGTCCCTCGGCCGGCACCAGACTCCCGAGCCAGGTCACCGCCTCACCGATGACCGCCGCGGGCACCGCCACCCAGGCCCATGCGGTGGCCCGATCGACCGAGATGAACAGCGGCGAATCTGCCGCGCCGATCGACGCGGCGAACTGCTGGATGAGCCGCTCCATCTCGGCCAGCCGATCCTCGGAGTCGTCGCACCACAGCAGCACCGCGAGATGCGTGCGCTGCAACGGATACCGGATCGCGACCGCCGCGGCGTCGATATCGACGTCACCACCGGCCAGCAGCTCCCGAATCTCCGTGATGCGCACGCTGTTTCGGTTCTCCAGCCAGCTCTCCCGAGCCTGCTGATACACCTCGACGACCTCTTGGGAGATCCTGTCGATGTAGTTGAACGAGATCGTCGACATCACGTCGAAGACGTCCAGCCCCAGTCCCGGATCGAGTTCCGCGGCCCGAATCTCCTCGAGCACCTCTTTCAGTACCGCCTGATGGCCGAGCCGGTATGACCGGACCAGCACATTGGCCGAGATGTCCCGCTGCGCCAGCCGCCGGGCATGCTCGAGCGCAGCCGCGGGAGCATGCAACAGGTCGATCGAGATCCCGTGCCGGGCCGCGGCGAAGAACGCATCGATGTTCGCGGCGACCGAATCGGCCAGGACCTGCTGGAGTTGCTCTTCGTCGCGCAGCTCGCGGATATCAGCCACCAGCAGTTCCGAGACCGAGCGCGTGATGTCGGTGAGCCGGGCATCGAGTCGGGTGCCGATGCCGGCCACCGCGTGCGTCAACGCGTCAGCCGCGCCGGCGCGGTCCCCGCCAGCGGCCACGTCAGCTGCCTGTTTTCCCGGCCACACCCAAACCGTAGTTCGTAGTGAGTCCATTTGTCCCCGAAGGACGACAGCTACCAAGTAATTCGTCGTGCGCAGGCGACACTCGCATAGCGCAAAGGGCCGTCGGCATCCGTTTCCGGATGCCGACGGCCCTTTGCGTTGCCTACCCCGCCCGGGTCAGCCGACCTCGGCGGCCAACTTGGCGACTACGCCACGCACGCCCTCGACGACCTCGGCGGCTTCGCGCGGGTGCTTGCCGTCGAACGTCGAGGCCGGCAGCGACAGTTTGACGTCCACCACGTCCCCACCGGCGATGCCGAACGACTTGCGGGTCTCGTCGTGCGCCCACACGCCGCCGTACTGCCCGAGCGCGGTGCCGATCACGGCCAGCGGCTTGCCGGAAACGGCGCCGGCGCCGTAGGGGCGCGACAGCCAGTCGATCGCATTCTTCAAGACGGCGGGAATGGTGCCGTTGTACTCCGGCGTGACAGCCAGGATGGCGTCGGCGTCGCCGGCGATCTGGCGCAGCGCGACGACCGCTTCGGCAACCGACTCGTTGTCGATGTCTTCGTTGTAGAACGGCAGGTCGCCCAGGCCGTCCGCCACCCGCACCGTCACTCCCTCGGGCGCCGCTTCGACGGCTACCTCGGCGAGCTGCCGGTTCAGCGACGCGGCGCGCAGGCTGCCGACCAGGACCAGGACCTTGGTGTCTGCCATTTTCTATCCCCTTAACGTGTGTGTGTGGTCGGTTTCGGGCGAACCGATCCTCGCACAAGTCAACCGGACCGCAGTCCGATTCATTCCGGCTGAGTTAAAGTTTTTTCATGAGCGACGGGGTGGCGCAGCTGCGGCCCACTAACCTGCCCATGGCCGGCCTGCCGATGACCGCCACGGCGCCGGTCGAGCGCGGCGACGCCGCACGCAACCGGCTTCTTCTCCTCGACGCCGCGCGCCGGCTCATCGCCGCGCGCGGGGCGGAGGCCGTCACCATGGACGACGTCGCAACCGAGGCCGGTGTCGGCAAGGGGACGTTGTTCCGACGGTTCGGCAGCCGGTCCGGCCTGATGCTCGTCCTCCTCGACGAGGACGAGCAGGCCCTGCAAGCGGCCTTGATGTTCGGTCCGCCCCCGCTGGGCCCCGGGGCGCCGCCGCTGCAACGGCTGATCGCCTACGGCCGCGAACGGCTGACGTTCACCTGGCAGCACCGGGCCCTGCTGTCCGACGCACTGCGCGACCCGCAGAGCCGGTTCGGCGCCGCGGCGTCGGTGCAGCGTACCCACGTCAGGATGCTGCTGCAGTCCGCCGGCACCAGCGGAGACCTGGACGCACAGACCGACGCCCTGCTGGCCCTGCTCGAAGCCGACTACGTCAGCCACCAGCACGACGACCTCGGCCATAGCCTGCAGGCGCAAGGCGACGCCTGGGAAAGCCTGGCGCACAAACTTTGTGGGACCTGAGATGACGTGGGTGCTGCACGTCGACCTCGACCAGTTCCTGGCGTCCGTCGAGCTGCGCCGCCACCCGGAGCTGGTCGGGCAGCCGGTCATCGTCGGCGGTAGCGGCGATCCCACCGAACCCCGCAAGGTCGTCACCTGCGCCTCGTACGAGGCAAGGGAATTCGGCGTTCACGCCGGGATGCCACTGCGCACCGCCGCCCGCAAATGCCCCGAGGCCGTCTTCCTGCCGTCGGATGCGCCCGCCTACGACGAAGCCTCCGAACAGGTGATGGGCCTGCTCCGCGACCTCGGACATCCCGTCGAGGTGTGGGGCTGGGACGAGGCGTACGTCGGTGCGGCCGTGGATGATCCGTTCGAACTCGCCGAGAAGATTCGCGCCGTGATCGCGGCCGAGACCGGCCTGTCCTGCAGCGTCGGCATCAGCGACAACAAGCAACGCGCCAAGGTCGCCACCGGATTCGGCAAGCCGGACGGGGTTTTCGCGCTCACCGCCGAGAACTGGATGACGGTGATGGGCGACCGGCCGGTCGACGCGCTCTGGGGTGTCGGCCCCAAGACCGCGAAGAAGCTTGCCGAGCTGGACATCACCACCGTCGCGGAGCTGGCCGGTACCGACGCCGAGCTCCTCACCTCGACTTTCGGTCCGACGACCGGGTTGTGGATCCTGTTGCTGGCCAAGGGTGGTGGCGACAACACCGTGACGGCAGAGCCGTGGGTACCGCGCTCGCGCAGTCACGTCGTGACGTTCCCTCAGGACCTCACCGACACCGCCGACATGGAAGCCGCCGTCACCGACCTGGCGGAGCGGACATTGACCGAGGTCGTCGAGCAGGGTCGCGAAGTCACCCGGGTCGCAGTGACCCTCCGCACCAAAACGTTCTTCACCCGCACCAAGATTCGCAAGTTGCCGGTGGCCGGTACCGATCTGGAGGCCATCACCGCCACCGCACTCGGCCTGCTACACGACTTCGAACTGGACCGGCCGGTGCGGCTGCTCGGGGTCCGGCTGGAACTGGAGATGCCGCAGTAGTGCTCACCACCATCGCCATCCGGGGCTACCGGTCGCTGCGCGAGATCGTCCTGCCGCTGTCGGAACTGACCGTGGTGACCGGAGCCAACGGCACCGGCAAGTCGTCGGTATACCGGGCGCTGGGACTGCTGGCCGACTGCGGACGCGGCGAGGTCATCGGGTCCCTGGCCCGCGAAGGCGGGTTGCAGTCGGTGCTGTGGGCCGGCCCGGAGAACACCAGTGGCGCGCGCCGGACCGGAACCACAGAAGGCACCAGTCGGACCCGGCCAGTTTCGCTCGAACTCGGCTTTGCAGCAACCGATTTCGGCTATTTCATCGACCTCGGCCTGCCGCAGGACCCCGGCCACAACTCGATGTTCGGTCAGGACCCCGAGATCAAGCGGGAGACGGTGTTCGCCGGGCCGTCTCCGCGGCCCAGCAGCGCGCTGGTCCGCCGGACCCGGACGTACGCCGAGGTGGCCGCCGACTCGGGCCGCGGCTTCGATGAACTGACCCGCGCCCTGCCCAGCTACCGCAGCGTCCTGGCCGAGTACGCGAATCCCGAGGCACTGCCCGAACTGGCGGCGGTCCGGGATCGGTTGCGAGACTGGCGCTTCTACGACGGCTTCCGTGTCGATCGGGAGGCGCCGGCCCGCCGGCGCCAGGTGGGTACGAGGACCCCGGTCCTCAGCAATGACGGTAACGACCTGGCCGCCGCCGTCCAGACCATCCTCGAAGCCGGGTTCGACGATCTTGCGCGAGCGGTCGCCGATGCATTCGACGGCGCCGAGATATCGGTGAGCTCGGACGGCGGGTTGTTCGAACTGCAGCTGCACCAACGCGGCATGCTTCGTCCGCTGCGCTCGGCCGAATTATCCGACGGCACACTGCGATTCCTGCTCTGGGGTGCCGCCCTCCTGTCGCCGCAGCCGCCGCAGCTCATGGTGCTCAACGAGCCGGAGACCTCCCTGCATCCCGACCTGGTGGGGCCGCTGGCGGACATGATCGCAGCTGCCGCACGCAAGACGCAGGTGGTCGTCGTCACCCACTCGGCACGGCTGCGCGAGCGGCTGGCCGCCTGCGAGGCGAGCGAAGTCCAGCTGGTCAAGCAGTGGGGCGAAACCCAGATCGACGGCCAGACCATGCTCAGCGCGCCGCCATGGGACTGGGGAAAGCGCTGAGGCTCAGCTGGTGCGGGAATCGGCCCGCTTCGGCCGCAGGGCACGCGTGAACAACACGTTCACCTGGCGCATCGACACACTGTAGGGCCACCAGGCCAGCCGCTTGAACAGGTACAGCGCCCGGATGTCGGGCGACGTGTAGATCATGAACCGGTTCTTGGCCACACCGGACAGCAGCTTGTCCGCGGCCTGCTCGGGCGACACCGCGTGCCCGGCGAACCTGGCCACCCAGCGCTGCACCTGCTGATCGTCGCGATCCACACCCGCGATCTGAACCGTCTGCACCAGAGGCGTTTTCACAGCGCCGGGCACCACGACCGACACCCCGATGCGATGGCGTGCCAGATCGAAGCGCAGCACTTCGCTGACCCCCCGCAGGCCGTACTTGCTGGCGCTGTACGCGGCGTGCCACGGCAGCGCGACGATGCCCGCCGCCGATGAGACGTTGGCCAGCCGACCGCCGCGGCCGGCGGCCACCATGGGCGGCACCATCGTCTCGATGACATGGATGGGTCCCATCAGGTTGACGTCGACCATCGAGCGCCAGTGCTGATGGGTCAGGGTGCTGACGGTGCCCCAGGCCGAGATGCCGGCGATGTTGAGCACCACGTCCATGGCCTCGTGCCGACTGTGGATGTCGGCGGCGAAGGCCGCGACGGCGTCGTAGTCGGAGATGTCCAGGGCGCGGTGCTCGGCCACCTCACCGCCGAGCGCTCGGGCATCGGCGATGGTCTGTGCCAGCCCGGTGGCATCCCGATCAGTCAGATAGAGGACGGCACCCTGCTGCGCGAGCTTGAGGACGGTCGCCCGGCCGATGCCGCTGGCCGCCCCTGTCACGAAACACCGCTTGCCCGCGTAGCCGCTCCATCGCGTCATGGCCCGACCCTACACAGGCAGGTCCCCGCCACCCCACAACGCGCTCAGCCACAGTCGTTCCACGATGTCGACGGCGGCCTGCGGGTCGCCGTCACGACCGATGAACGCACTGTCGCGCGACAGCGTCATGGCGGTTGTCGACACCAAGGTTCGAACCAAGGCCGGCAGGTCGTCGGAAATCGGGCGCCTGCCGGCGTCCTGCTCGATCAAGCCGACGATCTTGGCAATCACGCCGTCCTCGAAATCGGCCATCAAGTCGCGAATCTCGGCGTCGGTGTTCTGCGCGATGGTGCACGCCGACATGATGGGGTCATTGGTGGCGAACACCGCGGCCGCGCTGCCGACCATCCGCTTGGCGAAGGACGCCGGCGTCTCGTCCGCTTCCCGAGGTGCGAAGTTGTGGGTGAGCTCGTCGAGCTCTTCCATGGCCTCGGACACGATCCGGGCCAGCACGGAGTACTTGGAGTCGAAGTAGAAGTAGAACCCGGACCGCGCGACGCCGGCCCGGGCACTGATGGTGCTGACGGACAGGTCGGCGAACGGCCGCTCCTCCAGCAGTTCGCGAACGGCCTCGATGATCGCGTCGCGTTGCTTGTCGCCGCGACTGCGGCCCTTGTCGGCCGTCTCGACTTCAGCGCTCATGGCGCTCACGATGTCACCGCCGACACGCCAATTCAAAACTTGACACGCGTCAAGTATGGCGGCCAAGATGACAACAGGTGGTGACTTTCACCACATACATGTGTCAAGAGCAGACAGGAATCCCTGGATGGCGACTATCAGCACCCCGAACTACCTCCTCGATCAGGCCGTACGGCGCCTGAAGCCCACGCCGGTCACCGTGCCGGGAATGGGCATCATCGAACGGCGTCTGAGGGCCACTGACTGGGACCAGTTCGTGCTCTCCCAACCGCCCGCAGGCAGCGGTCTCAAGCCGATCATGGGCGACGCCGGCTTGCCGATCATCGGCCACCTGATCGAGGTTTTCCGCGGCGGGCCTGACTACGTCCTGGATCTGTACCGCAAGCACGGCCCGCTGTACTTCGCGCAGACCCCAGCACTGTCCCAGGTCATGGCATTGGGTCCGGACGCGACCCAAGCTGTGTTCTCCAACCGGAACAAGGACTTCTCCCAACGCGCGTGGGACCCGGTGATCGGTCCCTTCTTCGAAGGTGGCCTGATGCTGCTCGATTTCGACGAGCACATGTTCCACCGACGGATCATGCAGGAGGCCTTCACCCGGTCCCGGCTCACCGGCTATGTGGCCCACATCGATTCGGTGGCCACCAAAGTGCTCGCCAACGACTGGGTCGCCAACGACCCTCGTTTCCTGTTCCACCCCGCAGTCAAGGAACTGACGCTCGACATCGCGTCCGAGGTGTTCATGGGCCATCCGGCGGGCACCGATCACAAGCTCGTCACCACCATCAATCAGGCCTTCACCACCACGACCCGCGCCGGCAACGCCATCATCCGCAAACCGGTGCGCCCCTTCGCCTGGTGGCGTGGCGTCCAGGCCCGCAAGACGCTCGAGGACTACTTCTCCAGTTCCATCGCCGAGAAGCGCCGCTCCGGCGGCACCGACATGTTCAGCGTGCTCTGTCACTCGCAGGACGAAGACGGGCAGAGCTTCACCGACGACCAGATCGTCGCGCACATGATCTTCCTGATGATGGCCGCGCATGACACCACGACGTCGACGCTGACGACCATGGCCTATCACCTGGCGGCCAACCCGCAGTGGCAGGACAAGCTGCGTGAGGAGTCCGAGCGCATCGGTGACGGCCCGCTGGACATCGAGTCGCTGGAGAAGCTGGAAACCTACGACCTGGTGATGAACGAGTCGCTGCGGCTGCAGACCCCGCTGAGTTTCAATTTCCGCCGGGCTGTCCGCGATACCGAGCTGCTGGGCTACTACATCCCGGCCGGCACCGACGTGGTCACCTGGCCCGGTATGAACCACCGCCTGTCCGAACTGTGGACCGACCCGATGCGGTTCGACCCCGACCGGTTCGCCGAACCGCGCAACGAGCACAAGTCGCACCGCTACGCTTTCGCCCCGTTCGGTGGCGGCGCGCACAAGTGCATCGGCATGGTCTTCGGGCAGCTGGAGATCAAGACAGTGATGCACCGACTGCTGCGCCAGTACCGCTTGGAGCTGACCCGCCCGGGCTACCAGCCGTGGTACGACTACGGCGGCATGGCGGTGCCGGTGGACGGTATGCCGATCGTGTTGCGGCCGTTGCGCTGAGGCACCGGGTGGCCGGATACGGCAACGGATTTGACGAAAATCTGTGCCGGATATGGCCGTTGAGCTAGGCGTGTAGCCGGTTGGCGCACGCGATCATCGCCCGTAGGGCTGACTGGACCGGGTCACGGGCCCAGCCCATGGCCCATTCCGCGCGCACGCCGTCGCTGCCGTGGATGAAGGTCGCGATGCCGCCGCCGACGGCGGGCAGCTGATGGAACTTGATCATCTCGACGGCCATGCCACGCTCGTGCAGCATCGCGGTCAGAGCGGCGACGGGGCCGGTCGCGGCGGCGGTGGCGGTCACGATGCGGTCGCCGACGGCGATGCTCGCCCGGTACCGGCGCGCGGCGGTGCTACCGCGGCGCGGGCCGTCGTCGCCGGTGGTGTCCCAACTGCCCAGGCGGATCGGCCCACGCTGGTGGCCGTAGTGGTCGATGAAGGTGTCGTGACACATGGTTTCGGCGTGTTCGCGCAGTTCACGCGGCACGGGGCGGTCAAACAAGTCCGCGAAACGCGACGTGGTGGAGATGGCGGTGGAGGTGAACATGCGTCGGTCTTTTCTGCTCGAAAGAGGTGACCGACAGGTAGTAGCGTCCGACCCACAGCGAGGGGTCGGTCAGGATCAGACCCCGCTGTGGGTGCTGGCTACTACGAGCATGTGAAGCATGGTCGCCGAGGTTAGTCCGCGACGGCACCCCGGGTCAAGACGATTTCACTGCGCGCCCCAGCAACCACAGGAATGGCCGGTGGCTGGGGCGCCCATCCCGGTGCAGCGGCATGCTGTCCCGCGCCGCCGAATACCAGGCGGCACGCGTGGCGCCGGTGAAGTCGAGTTGTCGCCCGCACCGGCCGGCGAGCGCGTGCAACAGCAGCATGCCGGTGCGTCCGTTGCCTTCCCGGAACGGGTGAATCTGGTTGTACCGGGCATACAGCCCGGACAGCTCCCAGGCCAGCCTCGGGTTGTCGAACCCGCTTCCGACGTCGGCCACTGCCGTTGCGGCGAGCTGGAATTCCGCCAGCCGGGCAGCGACGTCGACCTGCCAGGCGAATGCCGAGTCACCGCGGCGGATGTCGACGGTGCGCAACTGCCCCGCCCATTCGTACACATCGCCGAACAGCTCCCGGTGCAGGACTCGGACGTCGATCTCCGACTCCGCCGCGCATTGCCGGCTGTGCCACAGCACCATTCGGCCCGCTGTCACCTGAAACTCCATTGCCGCCAGGTCCGGTCCGTGCTGTATCCCAAAGTTGTTGCGCAGCACTGATGTTCCGGGTATCAGGTACGGCGCTCGGCGCCGGAGGAACCGGCGCCGCGCCGGTGTCGGCGGATACTGCTCACGACACCGCGCGAGATAGTCGCCGAAATCGAGGGCACCGGTAGCCAGTGCGCCGAGTTCGACGATATGGGCGGGCTGGGGCTCCCAGCCTTCGATGCCCTGGGCGACGAGCGTCTGCTGTACCGCGCGCTGCGCGGCGAGCGCCGTCGCGGTGGCCTCGGCCGCCATCAGCGGAACGCTGACGTCGACGCGAGATAGGTCAGTTTGCGGCTGACGCCGGCGACCTCTCGTGCCACACTGCGCAGCATCGCCCGCTCCTGCGGCGGCAGCTCGGACAGCACCACCTGATCGCCACCGACCCTCGACATCCACCGAAATCTCAGTAGCGCACTGAAGCACTCACGCAAACTCGAAACATCTTCGGCGTCAAGCACATTCGTGGCTCGAGCAGCGTCGAGACGGCTCGGCGTCGACAGCGCCGTCGCGCCCGCCGACAGCCCCGCCCACCGGGCGATCTTCACGAGTGGATCGACCGCCGTCAGTTTGAGGTCGACGGCATCGGACTGGTTGGCGAGCATGCGCAGCCGGGACGGGAACGTCGCCCGAAACGTGGTCGCATCCTGCAGCAGGTACTGGCGCGCCGGGTAGTTCTCAACGACGGCATGGACCACCTGGGCACGGAGCACATCCTCGGGCATCGCCGCGTCGGCCAGGTGAACGGCGCGGGAGTCGGCCAGCACGCCGGTCATCACCACGCCACGGTCCTGCCGCGGATCGGCCGTCCAGTGCGCGATGCCCTCGGCCCATGCGCTCGCCGTCCGGCAGAACCGTGGCCGGCTGGCCAGCACCCCGTTGGCGTCGGCGCGCACCCCGCACCGCTCGAGCACGGCATGCACCGCCGCGGCTGCCGCCAGCGCCTCATCCCGCGCGGCGTCGTCCTCGATCACGACCAGGGTCTCGACATCGGAGCCCCCCACCGCCTCGCCGCGCGCGACACTGCCGGACACCAACCACGACCAGGACGGGCCAGGCGTGAGCCGAACGGCCGCGGCGACGCCGGCACGGAGCACCTGCGACCACGCCGCCGCGACGTCACCGGCCGGAGCCGACGCGCGCGCCGCAGCTCGCACCACCTGCAGGCCCTGTTCGATGCCCGCCCGCAGCTCGGCCTCGTCGTCCGCCTCTTCGACGGCGCCGATCGCGTCCATACCGATATTTCTATCGGACGACAGTTACCTCCGCGTTTCGTGCACAATTTTCCGCGGTCGGCGCGGATTCTCGTGCACAAATCGCCAGGTTGTAGGGTGTGCCGCGATGAGCTGGCAGCACGCACTACTTCTGCTCGCCGCCGGTATCGCGGGCGGCCTGACCGGCAGTATCGCGGGGCTGGCATCCGTCGCGACGTACCCGGCCCTACTGATGGCCGGGCTGCCGCCGGTGGCGGCGAACGTGACCAACACCGTCGCGCTGACCTTCAACACCATCGGATCCGTGTGGGGTTCGTTGCCCGAACTCGACGGCATGGGGCCCTGGTTACGCCGGGTCCTGCCGGCCGCCCTACTCGGCGGCGCGGTCGGGGCCGCACTGCTATTGGCCCTTCCCGCCGAGGGATTCGAGGTGGTGGTCCCGATACTGCTCGGCCTGTCCTCGGTCACGATCGCCATACCGCAGCGGCGCGGAGCCGACGCCGAGCCCGGCCGAGCGCAGGCGGCGCTGATCACCGTCGCGATCTTCGTGATCTGCTTGTACGGCGGGTATTTCGGGGCCGCGGCCGGCGTCGTGCTGCTCGCCCTGCTGCTGCACAGCGGCAGTGAGTCGATGGCCCATGCCACTGCCGCGAAGAACGTCATCCTCGGCGCGGCCAATGGGGTTGCCGCCGTTGGCTTCGTCGCACTCGCGCCGGTGCACTGGATTGCGGTGGTGCCACTAGGCATCGGGTGCCTGGTGGGGTCCCGTCTGGGCCCGGTCGTGGTGCGACACACCCCGGCGACACCGCTGCGGTTGACCATAGCGGTGGCCGGCGTGGCGCTGGCCGTCAAACTGGGTTGGGATACCTACCGATAAGCGAACGGGTTGTCGCCCTTGGTAACCCGCACACCCAGGTGGATCAGCTCGGTGGCCGAGGCATGCAGCTTCTCCCCCGCCTCCCGGTCGGCCAGCCCCGCCAGGAATCGCGACCAGGTTCCTTCGATGACGATGCCCAACTTGAAGCACGCCATCGCGATGTACCAGTCCAGATGCTCGGCCGGCCGGCCGCCCGCCGCCAGGTAGGCGTCCAGGAGCTCGTCCCGACCGGCCAGACCGCCCGCCTCGGCCAGCGCGGCGCCGACGACGATGGCATTGGGCGCCGTCGGCCAGCACACCATCATCCAGCCCAGATCCAGCAGCGGGTCACCGATGGTGCACATCTCCCAGTCGACGAACGCCGCCAGCTGCGGCCAGTCGTGACGCAGCATGACGTTGTTCAGATGGCAGTCACCGTGCATGATGCCGGGATCGCCATCGGGTGGCCGGTTGTCGGCGAGCCAGGTCGCCAGTTGCCCAACCCCGGCCAGCGATTCGGGGTCGTAGTGCTCATGCCGGTAACTCTGCAGCAAGCCGACGAACTGCGGAACCTGCCGTGCCACAAAAGATCCCGGTTTTCGGATGGCAGCCAACGGGCTGCCTTCCCAGGCAACGTTGCCCAGCTGCGCCAGGCTCGCCGCGTACGAGAGCCCGACGTCGTGCCGCAGGCTCGCGTCGGCGGCGTAGGCCGGCGACAGTTCCTCTCCGGGGTTGAAGCCGTCGACCTCGGCCATCAGATAGAAAACGACGCCGAGCACCGCCGGATCCTCACAACCGGCGATGAAGGCGGGATGCGGCACCGACGTTCCGGCCAGGGTCCGCAGCACGGCGATCTCGCGCTGCATGGTCTTGTCACTGGTCGGCCGGGGATGCAGCGGCGGGCGCCGCAGTACCGCGGGCCGGCCGTCGATGCGCAACCGCACCACGATGTTCTGGGTGCCGCCGGTCAGTGGCTCGACGTCGGTGAGTTGCTCACCCAGCCCTTGGCCGCGGATCCAGTCCTGGACAACGTCTCGGTCATGGTCGGTCAGAGTCGGCTGCATGATGCAGTGATTCTGGCCCGCAATCCGCCGAACGGGCAGCCAATTCTTACGATCCGTTTTCATTTGGGGTCGGGGCACCGGGTGCGTCGTACTGTGAAGGTGTGGCAGATCGACTGGACCCGCACAGAGCGCTTGCCGGGTTGGCGGCCGCAGCGGTCGCGCTAGGTGTGGCTGCGCTCCTGGCGATTCCGCTTGGGCCACACTCCGATTCCCGCACCGCGGTGGGGTCGGTCGTCATCGACCTGACCCCGGGGCCGGTCAAGGAATGGGCGATCCAGACCTTCGCCACCAACGACAAACTCTTCCTCAGCGTGTCGGTACTCGTGGTCATCGCGGTGCTCGCGATGGTGGCCGCACAATTCGAGGACCGGAAGGTCGGCAGCATCGCGCTGGGGCTGGCCGGGGTCCTGGGCGGCGCCGCAGTGCTGTCCCGCACCGGCGCCCACCTTGTCGACGTCGTCCCATCGCTCGTCGGCGCAGCCGCCGGCATCGCGGTATTGCGACTGCTGGTCTCTGACCGCGTGGGTTCGCCGAGCCCGGAACCAGATTCAGACACAGCCACCGATACCGCCACCGACCCCGGCCGGCGTCGATCGCTGGCGGCACTGGGCTTCTTGGCCGCCGGAACACTCGCCGGGGTCATCGGGACGGTGCTGGGCCGCGCCGCGTCATCGGTCGCGGGCGATCGCAGCGCCTATACCCCGCCGGCTCCCAAGGTCCCCGGCCCTCCGGTGCCGCCGGACGTCCAGCCCGCCGGGGTGGACCTGCCGCCGTTCATCACCCCGAATACCGACTTCTACCGGATCGACACGGCGCTGTCCGTCCCGCAGGTGCAGCGGCAGGACTGGCGGCTGCGCATCCACGGGATGGTCGATCGCGAAGTCACCTTTCGCTTCGACGAGCTGGCCCAGTTCGAGGCCATCGACAAGGTCGTCACCCTCACCTGCGTGTCAAACCCCGTGGGCGGCAACCTGATATCGAACGCCACCTGGACCGGCTACCGGGTACGCGACCTGCTGGCGCGAGCCGGTGTGCACGCCGATGCCGACATGGTGCTGTCCAAGTCCGTGGACGGGTTCACCGCGGGCACCCCCGTCGAGGCGCTGACCGACAACCGCGACGCGTTGCTCGCCGTCGCCATGAACGGCGACCCGCTGCCGACCGAACACGGCTACCCGGCGCGACTGGTGGTGCCCGGCTTGTATGGCTACGTCTCGGCGACCAAATGGCTCGTCGACCTCGAACTCACCAGATTCGATCGGGCCCAGGCCTATTGGACGAAGTTGGGCTGGTCCGCGCATGGGCCGATCAAAACCGAGTCGCGTATCGACGTACCGCGCGCCGGGTCCGGCGTGCCGATGGGCACCACGACGTTCGGCGGCGTCGCGTGGGCGCAGCACCGCGGAATCCGCGCGGTGGAGGTCCGCATCGACGACGGGCCGTGGCGACCGGCGACGCTGGGCGCCGCATATTCCAATGACACCTGGCGGCTGTGGAGTTACACCTGGCAGGCAGACCAGCCCGGACGCCACACCATCACCGTCCGGGCCACCGATAACACCGGTGCGGTCCAGACCTCCGATGTCGCCGGCGCCGTGCCCGACGGCGCGACGGGCTGGCACTCGGTGCCCTTCACAGTGGCGTGACCGAAGCCCGAAATATTCGGTTGGCGAGACGGATCCGCATCACTACGGTGGCCGGATGACCGAACCCGCCCAGCAGTGGCGCACCGGCCTCCGGGCCCGGCTGCTCGCGGCGCGCAAGGCGAAGGACAGCATCGCGGTCGCGGCGCTCCGGAGCGCACTCAGTGCCATCGACAATGCCGAGACCCCGGATGTGCCCCTGCCGCGCGCCGGCGCCATCGCCGACAGCGCCCACGGCCTCGGCGCCGCCGAGGTCGCCCGCCGGCACCTCACCGAGGACCGCATCCGGGAGCTGATCGGAACCGAGGTCGACGAACGCCGCGCCGCGGCCGGACGACTGCGGTCGGTCGGACACGACGACCGCGCCGCACAGGTCGATGCGGAGGCCGCCGTGCTGCACGCGCTGCTCGGCAGCGACTGAACGTTGTCGGTGCCCCGTGCCAAGCTGGGATCGTGCTCCTCTCCGACGTCGCCGCGGCCTCAGCCGAGGTCGGCGCGGTGTCTGGGCGGTTGGCGAAGATCAGCCGGATCGCCGCTCTGCTCGGCGCCGCGGCCGACGATCCGGCCACTGCCGCCATCGTCGTCGACTGGCTGTCCGGTGAGCTGCCGCAGCGGCAGATCGGGGTCGGCTGGGCGGCGCTGCGCTCGCTTCCGCCGCCGGCCGACGGTGGTCCGACGCTGACGGTCACCGCGGTCGACGCCGCGCTGACGGCCATCAAGGCGGTGGCCGGCAAGGGTTCAGGTGCCGCGCGCACCGCGCTGCTCCACGCCCTGTTCGGAGCGGCCACCGCGGGCGAGCAGGCCTTCCTCCGTGGGCTGCTCAGTGGCGGGCTGCGCCAGGGCGCGTTGGCCGGGGTGATGGCCGACGCGGTGGCGAAAGCCGCCGACATCCCGGCCGCCGATGTGCGCCGCGCTGCGATGCTCAGCGGTGACCTGGCCACGGTGGCGGCCGCGGCGATGGCCGACGGCGCCGACGGTCTGCAGGGCTTCACCCTCACGGTCGGCCGCCCGGTGGGTCCGATGCTGGCCCAGACCGCAACCGGCGTCGACGACGCCCTCGAAAAGCTCGGTGGCACCGCGATATTCGAGACGAAGCTCGACGGCGTGCGGCTGCAGATTCATCGAGCGGGCAGCGAGGTGTCTGTTTACACCCGCAGCCTGGACGACATCACGACCCGGGTGCCCGATGTGGTGAGCGCGGTGCTGGCGTTGCCCGTGACGAACCTCATCGCCGATGCCGAGGCCCTGGCCATGCGCCCAGACGGCCGCCCGGACCGGTTCCAGGTGACGTCCTCCCGGATCGGCAAGCGCTCCGACGATGGGGCGCAACCGCTTTCGGTGTTCTTCTTCGACATCCTGCACCGCGACGGCACCGATCTGCTGGACCAGCCGGCCGAGCTCCGTCGCCGAGCACTCGATGACGTGGTCCCCGAGCCCCTCCGGGTACGACGGCGTGTCACCTCCGATTCGGTTGTCGCCCATCAGTTCCTCGACGAGACATTGGCCGCCGGCCACGAAGGCGTGATGGCCAAGCACCCGGCGTCGCCGTACGAGGCAGGCCGGCGTGGCGCCGGCTGGCTGAAGGTCAAGCCGGTGCACACCCTGGATCTGGTGGTGCTCGCGGTCGAGTGGGGCTCCGGGCGGCGCACGGGCAAGCTGTCGAACATCCATCTGGGAGCGCGTGATCCGGACACCGGTGGCTACGTGATGCTGGGCAAGACCTTCAAGGGAATGACCGACGCGATGCTGGACTGGCAGACCGCGCGCTTCACCGAACTGGCCGCCGGGCCGCTGGACGGTTACGTCGTGCGGCTGCGGCCCGAGCAGGTCGTCGAGATCGCGTTCGACGGCGTGCAGGGTTCGAGCCGTTACCCCGGCAAGATGGCGCTGCGGTTCGCCCGAGTGCTCCGCTACCGCGACGACAAGCGGCCCGAGGAGGCGGACACCATCGACACCGTCCGGTCGCTGTACGAACGCTGAGGGTTACCCCGCGGTTCGGCGCGGCCGATGACAGGATGTGGGGCATGTCACCAGCCACCGCGCACCCCGACGAGTCCGTGGGTGACGTCACCTACGTGCGTACCGATCCGGACCTGCCACCGGTCGCGATCATCGACCGCTCGTCCATCACCACCCGGCATCGGGTGATCTTCGGCGTCATCGCGGTGCTCGCCGCGGTGGCGTGGGCCGTCATCGCCTTCGCCCGTGGCGAGACGGTCAACGCGGTGTGGTTCGTCATCGCCGCGATCTGTACCTACGTCATCGGATACCGGTTCTACGCGCGGCTGATCGAGATGAAGATCGTCAACCCCCGCGACGATCACGCCACCCCGGCCGAGCTCCTCGAGAACGACACCGACTACATGC
>Ga0207658_10000912_pt1 | contig 24496 bp, 18 predicted proteins | sample KBSS33metaG_FD_184322 | JGI IMG/M metagenome (GOLD analysis project Ga0207658, IMG submission 184322) | Switchgrass rhizosphere microbial communities from Kellogg Biological Station, Michigan, USA - KBS S3-3 metaG (SPAdes) (version 2) | ecosystem: Host-associated > Plants > Roots > Rhizosphere...
GTCATATAGTCAGATACGTCGACGTTCGAGCGGGTGTCGGTCTCGTCGTAGACGGCCACGAGCAGGAGCTGGTCGGGGTTCGACTTGGTGACGGTGACGCCCTGGCTCTGAACCGCCTGCGGCAGGCGCGACAGAGCCGACTGCACCTTGTTCTGGACCTGGACCTGCGCGATGTCGGGGTCTGTGCCCTTGGCGAAGACCGCATTGATCGTGGCCTGGCCGCGGTTGCTGGAGCTCGAGCTGAAGTAAAGCAGGCCATCGATGCCGGTCAGCTGCTGCTCAATGATCTGGGTGACGCTGTTCTCGATCGTCTGGGCAGAGGCACCTTGATAGGTGGCGCGGATGTTGACCTGCGTCGGGGCGATGTCGGGGTATTGTTCGTTGGGCAGGAAGTTCAGCGCGCCAAGGCCCGCTAGCATCACGATGATAGCAAGCACCCAGGCAAAGATCGGCCTGTCGATGAAGATGCGTGACATGCCGGGCTCACATGCCCTTGGGGGCGCTACCGCCGGACTTGCCCGATTGATCCTTTGGCGGCGGTGCCACCTTTTGCGGCGCGTTGCTGGCGACAGGCTTCACCGGTGCACCCTGGCGCAAGCCGTTCAGACCCTGCACGATCACCTTGTCGCCCTTCGCCAGCCCCGACGTAACCACCGAGTACGCGCCGTAGCTGCGGTCGGCACTGACCTTGCGGCGCTGCGCCTTGTTGTCAGGTCCTACGATCATCACGTATGCCGTGCCATCGAAGTCGTGCTGTACCGCATTTTGCGGAAGCAGGATGGCGTTGGGATCGCTGGCCTGATCGAAGCTGGCGGTGACGAACATGCCGGGCAGCAGCAGACCATCGGGGTTCGGAAATTGCGCGCGCAAGGTTACCGTGCCGGTGCCTTCGGCGACGGTGACCTCGGAGAACTTGACAGTGCCGGTCACGGGATAAGCCGAGCCGCCGTCAAGCTGTAGATGAACCTGCGTACTGCCGGGCTGGACGCCCCCCTGGGCGAGCTTGCGGCGCAATGCGACAAGATCGGCTGCCGATTGCTGCATGTCGACGTAAATCGGATCGGTGCGCTGGATCACGGCGAGGGGATCGGCCTGACTGGCTCCGACGAGCGCACCCACGGTGAACAGCGAGCGTCCGATACGGCCTGTGATCGGCGCCGGTACACTGGTGAAGCGCAAGTTGATGCGCGCAGTGTCCAGTGCCGCGGCGTTCTGCGCGATGCTCGCGCGGGCAGCGCGCGCGCTGGCTAGCGCATCGGTATAGTCCTGCTTGGCGATAGCCTCCATCTCGGCAAGCGGCTTGTATCGATTGGCCTTCGCAACTGCAGCATCGGCAGTGGCGCGGGCGCTCTGGAGATTTGCCTGCGCCTGGTTGACCGCGGCGCGATAAAGGCTGGGATCGATCTCGAACAGCGGTTGGCCCGCGCGTACGAGACTCCCTTCGGTGAAGAAACGGCGGCGGATGACACCGTTGACCTGGGGGCGAACCTCGGACGTCTCGAACGCAACGGTGCGACCGCTCAACGAAACTGGGACCGGCACCGTGGACGTCTGCGCCACGATGTAGCCGACCTGTGCCGGCGGACGCTGCTGCCCGTCCTTGTCCTTCTCGCCTGAACAGGCCGAAAGAGTGGCACTTACCAAGAGCAGGAGGGCAGAGGCTTTTCCGGAAGTCAGCTGCAACAGTGGAATGATCCGGGCCTTTCTAGTGCGGATGCTTTCGAAGGTCTCAGTGCCCTATCGTGGTAAACCCGGAGCGTCGCAAGCTTCCAGTTCGCAGGTGCGACAATTTGCGACTGCCGCATTTGTGCCAAAGTCTGGAAAAATAATTGTTGATGCTCAGCAGCACTGTCCGACTCTGGGGGTAAGAGCGTCCAGTCGTTGTGGAGCGGTCTGGCTCAAGGGGCGCCAGGGCATGATATCGAAGGTTGGTCCCTCAGGGCTGATGACTCACGAGACGTGACGCGCTCGTTTTTGAGAAGCAGACCACCGTTACAACCATAACCGGCAACTGTCGCAGCGACCGCGCGACTTGAAGGGCAGGCTGGCAATGCGACGCAGGAGGCAAGCTCGCGCTGCGAGCCTGCCTCCCCTGCAGGAGACGATTGATCAGAAGCTGATCGACAGTCCGCCTCTGGCGCCGCCGCCGCTCACGCCATTGGCGAAATCAGCAGAAGCTTCAATGAACCCGCGCACACCGGAGTTCATCGCGATGTCCACGCCCACCGTCGCGCGGCCGTAGGTATCGGGCCGCGGATTGGTGAACGAGAGCGCAAGCCCGCTGTTGGACAGCGTCAGGCGATCCTTGCCCTTGAACTCGTGGATCGCTTGGACCTTGCCGTAAGCGGCGATCCGGCTGGGGCTGTCCGAGAGCACAGCACCGAAGCGGAGGCCAGCCTTGCCGCGCAGGCCGTCCGCCTCGTCGATGTCGAAGCCGGTGGCAAGGGCATCGAAGCCGTCAATGTTGAGATTGGCGTATTCGATGGAGGCGAGCGGCTCGACGAACAGGCGGTCACCTCCCAGCCGATAGCCTGCTTCCAAGAAGCCGCCCCAGCCATGGCCCTTGGGCGAGGCGGAAAGGCCGACGGCCCGATCCTTGACGTCAATCCAGTACTTCTCGTACTTGATCAGGCCGCTCAGAGTGAAGCCGCCGGCCGCCACGCGTCCATAGGCACCGACGTTCGCGGCTTGATACTCGAACCGCACCGGAGCAGCCTTCAGCTTCATGTCGCTGCCGATGTAGCCTGCGGTCAGCCCAAATACCGAGTTGCCGCTGCCGGCAAGGTCGAAGCCCAACTGTCCGCCGAACCAGTCCTGCTTGGTGTCGAGGTTGTAGCTGCGGGCCTGCCCGAACGGCGCCGCCACGATGGTGGCGTCGCGATCCTGAACCATGCCGAAGCCCTGGAACCAGAACGCGCGTGCGGTGCGCGGCTGCTCGCCGCTCCATCCCATGCCGGAACCCAGATGCGAGGCGACAGCATCGTTGCCGCGGTAGAAGATCTGCCGCGCCCCCTCTGCGATCAGCGACATGCTTACCGCCGTCGTGGATGGAGTTCCGTAAAGGGCAAAGTCGTTGCTTCCCGGCAGGTAGGCCAGCGTATAGTCCACAAGGCCGACACTGCCGCCGCCGTAAGTGAACGCGCCTGCGCTGGTGCCGGCACCGGCATCCACGACCACGGCGCCGTTGATCAGGCTGCCATCGATGCCGCTGACCAGCACGGCCGTCGTACCCGTGGCGGCGCCGCCGATCACAAGCCGATCCGAAGCCGTCGGCGATGCGACATCCACGCCGAGAGTGGCACCGCCAGTCCCTTGGTAGCTGCCGGGCAGCGTCAGAGTATCGTTCGGCACACCGTCCCGCATGTCGATGAGACCGCTGTTGGTGGTCGCTTCGAGACCGGCGAAGGTGACCGGGCCAGCCGTAGCCCGGATGGTTCCTGTATTCACGAGGCTGTCGTTTCCGCCGCCGAAGCTGCTGCCGGCGGTGGCGATGATGGTGCCGGCATTTGTGAGCGTGTCGTTGCTGTCGGTCAGGTCAAAGCGGCCGTTGATTGTGCCGGTCGGCTGAACCACGACGGTTGCGGGGGCTCCATCCACATTCAGCGCCGGTCCAGCGGTCGCGGTCACGGTGTCGCCGATGGTGACGGTGGCACCGGTGCCCGAGACGACGTTGATGCCGGCATCCGAACCGCTGACTGGCGCTCCGGGCAATGTCGTGACGGCGACAGTGCATGCGCTCGCAGCGTTGATGCCAATGCCATCGGCGACCGAGATGGGGCCGCGCGCCGTGATGTTGACCGCGCCGCAACCGTTCGCGGTCACATCGATGCCGTTGGAATCCGGACCAGTGGTAATGATCGATCCCACGTCCACGGTGATCGGGCCATCGTCGCCGATGACGATCACGCCCGGCGAGTTGGCGCCGCCGGTATTGACGTTGCCACCGCCGACATTGATTGGCCCGGTGCCGTCGATCGACACGCCGGGCGAGTTGTCGCCGTCAGTGTCGATGTCGTCGAAGTCGACATCGATCGGACCTTCGCCACCGTCGACGACGATGCCGGGCGAATTGTCGCCGTCGGTGTCGACCGTGCCCGCGTCAATGTCCACCGGACCTGGCGTGACCACGACGATGCCGGGCGAATCGTCGCCATCGGTGTCGACATCGGTGCCCCCGGGCGTGCCGGGCGTGCCGCCCTCTGGACCGCCTGGCGTCCCGCCGCCAGTGTTGCCGTCCCCGATCACTACACCGCAGGCACCCGCGCCGATAATCGCGCAAATGGTGGGATCGGTGATGATGCTGATGGCGGGCGAGCCGTTGCCGCCCGTCTGGACCAGGCCGAGGTTTGCCACGACCTGACCCGGTGTGTTCACCAGCACGCCCGCGGCAAGATCGCCGACAGTGGAGATCTGCTGCGCGGTGATGCCGGTGTCGCACTGGCCGATGCCGAGAATGATGCATGCAGCTGGATCGGTCGCGATGTCGACGCCGGTTGCCCGGTCGCCAAACGTCTCGAGCAATCCGATGTTGGCGGTGGTCGGCCCTGCCGCGCGTACCAGCGCGCCGATCGCGCCATCGCCGTTGGTGGTGAGCTGCCCCACGCTGAACGAGGTGCCGCACGCGCCGGCGCCCAAGATCGCGCAGACAGTCGGATCGCTTGCCAAGTCGAGGCCGATGGCATCCTCGCCATTGGTCGTGAGCACGCCGATGCTGCCGTCGATGTTGCCCACCGCCCGCACGATCGCGCCGGGAGACCGGGCGCCGTTGGTGGTCAGATTGTTCACGGTGAATGCGGTATCGCAAGCGCCCACACCGAGGGCGGCACAAGCGGTCGGGTCGGCCGAGAGGTCTAGGCCTGCTGCTTCATCACCGCCAGTCTGCAGCACGTCGACGGCTAGGTCGGTGTTGCCAGCGGCGACGACAAGCGCGCCGATCGACCCGAAGCCGTTGGTGGTAATGTTGTTGGCAATGGCGTTCACGTCGCAGCTGCCCGCGCCGAGAACGGCACAGGCCGTCGCATCGCTCCGCAAGTTGAGACCAAGGGCCTGGTCGCCGCTGGTACGCAGGACGCCCACGTTGACGCCGATGTCACCAGCCGCACGGATGATTGCGTCAGTGGAGCCGCTACCGAGGGTCTCGATCAGATCCGCGTTGAGGACCGCCGGCCCTGACAGTGCAACCAGCTCGACCCCGTCCGATTCGATACCAAGAGTGCTGACACTCCCCACGCTGACGTTCAGCGTACCGGCAGTTACGTTGATGCCGTCGCTGAAGTCGCCAACCGTGCTCACGGTGTCGTCGACAATCAGGACAAGGTCGTCCACCGCTCGCAGAAGCGCCCCCGCTGCACCGTCGCCTGACGTCGCGAGCGTGGAAACCCGCGCGGTGATGTCTGCACCTGATGTAAGGTCGAGTGCCGGCGCGGCAGTGTTCGCGATGGAGACGACACCGTCAGCGGCAAGGCTGATGCTGTCGGTCGAGTCGGCAACGATACCGGACGTGGTCGCATACAAGTCCGGAAGCGTGATCGCGAGTGGTTGGGTCTGGCCGGGCAGGGCGATGGGGGAGATGAGCGTCGTCGGCGCACAATCAAGGATGCCCAACGAAGGCACGCAAACCGTCTGCGCGGCGGCCGGATTGGCCAGCATGGCGACCACCGACGTACTGCCAGCCAGTGCTGCCTTGGCGACTGAGTTATAGCTTACTTTCAGCATCTTGGGCTCCCTGTTAGGATGCCCCCTCCAACCACGATGGTTCGGAGATAAAGGTTCTGCTTTTGTAAATTTAAATGGTTACTGCGAATTAAGGGCGAGTAGGAATCCGGCCTTGAGCGGTCCGGCTCCTCGTTGCCCGCGATCCGTTACCGGAGGCACCACAGCTTGCCACCCGAAGGTTGGTCGGCATCAGCAGGAACAGCTCGCCAGCGACGTCCAACTTGTACGGTTTCTCATTAGCTCGCGCGTTTCGGATGGGCAGTATCCGCTGGCGCCCTGGGGGCCACGGTCCTGAAAGCGTTACCGCGAGATATGCAGCTGTTTGAGAGAGAACCGCCGGACTGTCATGTGATACGGCAAGTGGTGCCCGGGGACGGAATCGAACCGCCGACACCATGATTTTCAGTCATGTGCTCTACCAACTGAGCTACCCGGGCATCGCTTCGGCGGCGGTCTTTTCGAAGACCGGCGAGCGGTTGGTGGCGGGCCTATGGCGAAGCGCAGGCACCTTGGCAACCCCCTATTCACGTCGAGAAGTCATTCCTCGGGGTCGGGTTCGGGAAAGCTCGGCGGGCCGGGCAGGGCATAGCCGTCGTCGAGCCATTTGAGCAAATCGCGGTCGCGGCAGCGCTTGGAACAGAAGGGCGTGAACTCCGCAATGCGGGGCTTGCCGCAGATCGGGCACTTGCGTTCGGATCGGCTCATGATGCGATCGCCTGCGCGAATCCGGCGCCGAGCGCAAGGGTGCGATCCTCATGCCAGTCCAACCGGCGGCCGGTGCGTCGGGCGAGCTGATCGAGCCATTTCGGACGCGTGGCCGCACGAACCGCAGGGTGGGCGCTGAGCAGCAAAGTGCCTGGCTCGACGATACTCTCCGCCTGGCGCACCAGCAACCTGGCGGCCGTGCCCGCAGGGTCGCATCGTACCCGCTGGAGGATCGACAGGCGCTCGAGCCGCGAGACGAGCTGGACGAAGCCGAAGCCGTTCATCGCGGTGCGTTGATGCGGCCAGTGGGCAAGTGCCGCCGCCAGCGCCTCGTCGACGGCACGGCGATCGTCCTTGCCCTCGATCGAGGGGAAGTCGATGCCGATCGAACCAGCCAGGTCAAACAAGGTCACGGTGCGGGCGATGGTTGAGACGGCCGCCAGCGCCAGCGCGCGCGGCGGCAAGGCGCCGTCGACATCGATCAGGGTCATCGCCGGCGTTGGCGTCACCACGATGCTGCCGCCGGCGAAGGCAATGACGCCGTCCTGCGCTTCGGCGATCAGCGCGGGCCAGGGATCGTCCGGGAAGCGGCGCACACCGCGTACGACATGCCCTTCCATGCGCAGGACATCGGCCAGGGCCGGCGCGGCGCGGGGGGATCGCTTGGTCGGTCTGGCCTGCGCGCGCTTGTATCGCCCGGTCTCGGCCATGGCGGCGCGGGTTACGATGAGGCGCAGCGGAGCACCCTCCCTGGCGGAGGCCGGCAGTCCATCGACAAGCGCATCCTCGCCCGACGCGAACCGGGCGGTGCCGCGCGGCGAGCCTGCGCGGCGGGCAATCAGGATCGCATCCTCAACCTGTCCCGGCGAAAGCGTTCCGGGCCGGTCGAGCCGCGCTGCCAGCACCTCGCCCTCATTCACAAGAATGGCCCGGCTTTCACCGATGCCGTCCTCGACCAGCCATTCAGCCAAGGGAGAAGCCTGCCGCCTTGAGCAATGCGCGCGTTTCGAACAGCGGCAGACCGACGACGCCGGAGTGGCTGCCGGAAATCCAAGCGATTAGCCCTTCGGCGCTGCCCTGGATGGCATAGCCGCCGGCTTTGCCATGCCATTCTTCACTGGCGAGATACGCGGCGATCTCCTCGCGCGAGAGCGGCTTGAAACGCACCACGGTTTCGGAAAGCCGTTCGCGCAGCGAGCCGTCGGGAGAGCGCAGGGCGATGGCGGAAAGGACCCTGTGGCGCCGTCCGGAGAGTTGCTCGAGACAGCTCCGCGCCGTCGCTTCGTCCTCCGCCTTGGGCAGGATGCGGCGTCCGAGCGCAACGACCGTGTCGCCGGCGAGGACGTGCTCGTCGCAGGGGCTCAGCGCGAGCGCCTTTTCTCGCGCCATGCGTCGAGCGTAGTCGCGTGCGACCTCGCCCTTCGCTGGTGTCTCGTCGATGTCGGCAGCCGCGATCGTGGCAGGAGCGACGCCCAGCCTTGCGAGCAGCTCGCGCCGCCGCGGGCTGGCGGAGGCCAGGATGAGGCGTGGAGGGGTCAGCCGAGATGAGGCGCCGGTCGCGTCTGCGTCCGGCACTGGAGGCAGGGCTTCAGTACGGGCCGGGGCCACCGCGACCCGGCATGAAGCGGTAGGTGATGCGGCCCTTGGTCAGGTCGTAAGGTGTCAGTTCCACCAGCACCTCGTCGCCCACAAGCACCCGGATGCGATTCTTGCGCATCTTTCCTGCTGTGTGTCCCAGGATCTCGTGGCCGTTTTCCAGCTCGACGCGGAACATCGCGTTGGGCAGGAGTTCGACCACCCTGCCGCGCATTTCGAGAAGTTCTTCCTTCGCCATCGGCGATCAGAATCCGTTTTTCATATATGTCATCGCGGCGCGACATAGACACGCTTCATCCAAAAGGGAAGACGTACCGGGATTCGGCCAGGATTTGGCAGGTTCATCGGCGCGAAAGCGACACGCGACAAAATGTTACCCTGCGCCAGCTTGCTTGCCGAATGTGCTCGGGGCATTGGCCCAGCACGGGAAGGGGACATGAGCATCTGGCGGAGATAGCGCTTGCGTTCCTTATCGATGATTGCCCTCGTCGCGTCTCTGAGCGCGCCGGCTTATGCCGCCGAGCAGCCCGCTCCCGTTACTGACGACACTGATGAGGAGGATCAGGAATCCGGCTCGACCGGAACCATCGGCAACGAGATCGTCGTGCGCGCACCGCGTCTTTACGGCCAGCTCGACGTGCCGCAGCAGCCGGTCGAGGTGCTCGAAGAAGCGGATATCGCGTCCTATGGCGTGAATTCGATCGAGGAATTGCTCGACGCGATTTCGCCGCAGACCGGTAGCGGGCGGGGACGGGGCGGCGGGCGACCGATCATGCTCCTCAACGGTCAGCGCATCTCCAGCTTCCGGGAGATGCGCAACATTCCGCCCGAGGCGATCCGCAAGCTCGAGATACTGCCCGAAGAAGTGGCGCTGCGCTTCGGCTATGCGCCCAACCAGCGCGTGGTCAACGTGATCCTCAAGAACCAGTTCGCGGCGGTGACGAGTTCTGGCGAATACAATCGCCCGACCCGTGGCGGCTACGACAACTACGAGCTCGAGAGCGGGCTGTTCCAGGTCGCTGGTCCACGCCGGTACAACGTTTCGGCCAAGCTCGACGAGACATCGATGCTGACCGAGGACGAACGTGACATCGTGCAGCGGCCCGGGTCGGTCCCGACCGTCGCCGGCGATCCCGACCCGGCACGCTACCGCAGCCTGGCCGCTCGCAATTCCGAGCTCTCGATCGAAGGTACGATGACGCAAGGATTGGGCAAGGACGGCTACGGCGGGTCGCTCACCGCGACGGGCGGCTACACCCGCTCGGCCACCACCTCGCTTTCGGGGCTGGACACGGTCACGCTCAGCGACGGCACGGTATCGGCGCTGAGGACTCTGCCCGACCCCCTCACGACCCGCATAGCGGCGGATACCTTCGAGGGTGGCCTGGGCTACAACACCAACTTGGGCACGTGGCAGTTCAGCACAACTGCCGACGCTACTTATGCCGATACCGAGACTCGCGTCGACCGCCGCCGCGACACCGCCGCGCTGTCCGCGGCGGCTGCCAACGGCACGCTGGCGATCGACGGACCGCTGCCGATGGTGCCAGGCGCCGGAGTGGATATCGCGCACAACCGCACGCTGGCGCTCACCAGTCTTGCCACGCTGACCGGCAGTCCGTTCCGAATGCCGGCAGGCGAGGCCAATCTGACGGCGAAGCTTGGCTACGACTTCAGCCGGACGAACAGCGAAGACACCCGCAACGCGTTCGGCAGCGTCAAGCTCAACCGCGGCGATGTGCAGGCGGGCGTCAACCTGCTCCTGCCTCTGACCAGCAAGTCCGCCGGCGTGCTCGGCGCCATTGGCGATCTTTCACTGAACCTCAGTGCTGGGATCAACCGCCTGTCGGATTTCGGTACGCTCAAGGACTGGAGCGCGGGCCTCACCTGGTCGCCGACCAATACCTTGACGTTCCAGGCCAGCTACATCGTCGATGAAGCGGCGCCGACACTCGCGCAGCTCGGGGCGCCGACGATCCTGAACTATAATGTGCCGGTCTTCGACTTCACGAACTCAAATACGGCCCTGGTGACGGTGACCAGCGGCGGCAACCCCACGCTGCGCAAGGAGACGCAGCGCGACGTGAAGCTTTCGGCGCAATGGCAGCTGCCGTTCTTCAAGCGCTCCAGCTTGATCGTCGAGTACTTCCGCAACCGTTCCAGCGACGTGACGCAGTCGTTCCCGCTGCTGACGCCGGCGATCGAAGCGGCGTTTCCGGGCCGGGTTACGCGCGATGCGGCCGGCAACCTGATCGCGATCGACCGGCGCGCCGTCACTTTCGATGAGGTGCGCAGCTCCAGCCTGCGCTGGGGCATCAATCTGTCGGGCAGCCTCGGCGGAGCGAGCACTTCGTCTTCGGGCGGCGGAGGTGGCGGTGGCGGCGCAGGGCGGATGGCGGCGGCTCTGGCGCGCAGCGATGCCGGGCCGCCCGCTTCAGTGACCGGACCGTCAGGGCCGCTACCTGGCACAGCTCCAGCCACCGGTGCCGATACCCGGCGCCCGCGCTTCGATCCTTCGCGCTTCCAGGCGCTGCGGCAGCAGATGTGCGCACCGGGAGCCGCGCCGGTCGATCCGGCGAACTTGCCCGAGGGTCTGCGCGCGCGGCTCGCCGGAGCTGACGGGAAGATCGATCCCAGCAAGCTGGCGGGTTTCAAGGCCCGCGTGTGTTCGGCCGATGGAGCGGGAGGCGGCCGCGGTGGCGCGTTCGATCCCGAGCGTTTCGCACGCCTCCGCACCGCGCTTTGTGCCGAGGGCCGCGGTCCGCCTGATCTCTCCGCTCTGCCCGAGCGCATGCAGGAGCGGCTGAAGGGCCCGGACGGGACAATCGATCCGGCGAAGCTGCAGCAGCTGCGAGCGAGGGTCTGCGCTGGGGAGGTTCAGCCGGATGACCGGCGCTCTCGCGACGACGCGCCGCCACCGCCGCCACCACCGATGGAAGCGCGCGGCGCGGCCGCGGGAATGGCTGGCCGCGGTCGCGGTGATGGTCCTGGTGCGGAAAGAGGGCTTGGTGGGCCTGGGGGTAGATCCGGTGGCGGTCCAGGGATCGGTCCAGGCGGTGGTCGCGGCAGCCGCTGGAACATCGCGGTCTACCACACCTGGCGCTTCACCGACACGGTGCGGATCGCGCCGGGCGTGCCGGTGCTCGACGAGCTGGAAGGCGATGCCATCGCCGCGGGCGGCGTGCCACGCCACGCAATCGAGGCCGAGGGCGGCTTGTTCAAGAACGGTTACGGCCTGCGCCTCAAGGCCGAGTGGGAAGCGCCAGCGCGAGTCAATGGCTCGGGCCTCCCGGGCAGTTCGGACTTGCGCTTCGGCAGCACTTTCGACGTCTCGTTGCGCATCTTCGCCGATCTCGGCCGGAACGAAGCGCTGGTGGCGAAGATGCCGTTCCTCAAAGGCACACGGCTGTCGCTGGTCGCCGATAACCTGCTGGATTCTCGCCAGCGGGTGACCGACGAGAACGGCCTGGTGCCGATCGCTTACCAGGCTGCCTACCGCCAGCCGCAGGGCCGCGTACTGGGCATCGACTTCCGCAAGATGTTCTGAGCTCTCCACCATCCCGGACCCGGACCATGTCCGGGATGACGCTCTTTCGCTAAGGCTTTCCATACCCTATCTGGCGGCCATGGCGCGCACACCTGCCGGACGTCCCGATCAGCCCAACAAGTCCGAACGCTTCCACGAGGAGCGGGCGACCTTCGCAGTGCGCGGCTCCGATCAGCCGGACATCCAGGCTGGCGCCCAGGTGATCCGCGATACGGTGCGCACGCTGCCGCCCAAGCCCGGCGTTTACCGCATGCACGACGCGCGCGGCGACGTGCTCTACGTGGGCAAGGCTCGGGCGCTGAAGAACCGGGTCGCCAACTACACCCAGTGGGAGCGGCTGCCCGGCCGCCTGCAGCGCATGGTCAGCCAGACCCGCAGCATGACCATCGTCACCACCAATTCGGAGGCCGAGGCGCTGCTGCTTGAGGCGCAGCTAATCAAGCGCTACCGGCCGCCGTACAACGTGCTGCTGCGCGACGACAAATCGTTCCCGTTCATCCTGCTGCGCGCCGACCACGCCTTCCCGCGCATCACCAAGCACCGCGGCGCGCGCAAGGCGGAGGGCAATTACTACGGCCCCTTCGCCAGCGCAGGATCGGTGAACACCACAATCAACGCGCTGCAGAAACTGTTCCTGCTGCGCAGCTGCACCGACAGCTTCTTCGCGCGGCGCGACCGGCCCTGCCTGCTGTACCAGATCAAGCGCTGCTCGGCCCCATGCGTCGGCCGTATCGACGCCGAGGGATACGCCGAGCTGGTGCGCGAGGCGAAGGACTTCCTCGGCGGCAAGTCCAACGCGGTGCAGCGCAAGATCGAGACGCAGATGGCGCAGGCCGCGCAGGATCTCGACTTCGAGAGGGCGGCGATGCTGCGCGACCGCTTGCGCGCCGCAACGTTCATCCAAGGCAGCCAGGCGATCAATGCCGAGGGCCTCGACAATGCTGACATCTTCGCGATGGCCGCCAAGGCCGGGCAGATCGGCGTGCAGGCCTTCTTCATCCGTGGTGGCCAGAACTGGGGCCACCGCGCCTTTTTCCCGACCCATACCGAGGGCCTGAGCGAGGAGGAGGTGATGCAGAGCTTCCTCGCGCAGTTCTACGAGGAGGTGCCGCCCGCCCGCTGCATCCTCGTCGATCGCGATCTGCCCGAGGCTGAGCTGCTGGCCGAGGCGTTCCGCGAAGGGGCGGGCGGCAAAGTCGAGATCTCGGTGCCGCAGCGCGGCTCGCGCCGGCGGCTGATCGCCCAGGCGACTCGCAACGCGGTGGAAGCGCTCGACCGCCGCCTTGCCGAGCGCGGCACGCAGGCGAAGACACTGCGCGAGGTGGCCGATTTCCTGGAGCTCCCTGAAGTGCCGCAGCGCATCGAGATCTACGACAACAGCCACATCCAGGGCACGAAGGCGGTCGGCGCGATGGTGGTGGCCGGGCCCGAGGGCTTCCTCAAGAACCAGTATCGCAAGTTCAACATCCGCTCGGCGCAGACGGACGATGACTTCGGCATGATGCGCGAGGTCATGGCGCGCCGCTTCGCCCGCGTTCTGGAGGAGGACCCTGAGCGAGAGGGCGGCACTTGGCCCGATCTCGTCCTGATCGACGGCGGCAAGGGGCAGATGAGCTCGGTGCGGGCGACCATCGACGAGCTCGGAATAGAGGACATCGCGCTCATCGCCATCGCCAAGGGGCCGCACCACGGGCGTGAAGGGCGCGAGGTCTTCCACTTTCCCGACGGTCGCGAGAAGACCCTGCCAACCAACTCACCGGTGCTGTTCTACCTCCAGCGCCTGCGCGATGAAGTGCATCGCTTTGCGATCGGTGCCCACCGCGCCAAGCGCAGCCGGGCTATCACCGCCAGCCCGCTCGACGAAATCCCCGGCATCGGGCCGGCGCGCAAGCGCGCGCTGCTGCTGCACTTCGGCACCGCCGGCAAGGTGCGCGCCGCCAGCCTTGAGGATTTGCAGCGCGCGCCGGGCGTCAGCGCCACGGTCGCCCGCACGATCTACGATTTCTATCACCCCAACGGGTAGGCGGGTCCGGTCAACTCTTGCACTTGGGAAGCTTGCAGGCCGATCAGATCGCGCGGCTCTTCGTAGCGTCGCGCCTGGACCGGCGCGACGACCGGGGCCACAGACACTGCCGATGCCACGCACCATGCTTGCCGGGAACCATCATGATATCCCCCCAATGTCTCTGCCTAGCTCAGATATGCACCTTCGGTCGTGGTGATGAAGTGTTTCCGAAGGGGTTAGCGAAATCGCAGGGTTAGCCCGTTAACCAAGACGCTTCCTTGCGAAAGGTGAGGGCAAGAGGGTGAGCAGCGACCGGCGAACATGATCAGAACCAGGACCACCTTCATCATCGGTGCCGGAGCCAGCGCCGAACTGTCGCTGCCGACCAATGAGGACTTGCTGCTCAAGATCGGCCAGTGCTTCGATTTCGCGCGACTTGGCACCGAGACGCAGACCCGCGACGCCGTCCTCCTGTTCCAGTATCTCGCGAACCTCGCCGCCGGCATAGGCAAAGGCGAGGCGGATGTTCGCCGAGCTGCCGACCGCCTGCGCACCGCCGCGAAGCTCGGCCGGTCGATCGACTCCGTATTGGAACAGCACGATACCGATCCCATGGTGGTCGCTTGCGGCAAGCTCGCGATCGTCCACTTCCTGTGCCAAGCCGAAGCCAAGTCGATCCTGAGACTGGAGGCCCGCGTGGAAGGGGACTTGCCGATCCAGGGGTCGGAGACGTGGCTCTACCAGCTCGGGCAGCTCGTCACTTCGGGCGTTCCGAGGTCGCGGGTGGAGAGCTGTCTCGATGAGATCTCGATCATCTGCTTCAACTACGACCGGTCGATCGAGCACTTTCTCCCGCATGCAATGGTGATGGCTTTTGGCATGCCGCTGCAGGAGGCGCAGGCGATCGTATCGGAGCGACTGCGCATCTATCATCCCTACGGCACCATCGGCCGCCTGCCGTGGGAGGCTGGGGAGGCCACGGATGTCGAGTGGGGCACCGAGCTGCCGCGCAACATCCACAATCTCGCCGCGGGCATCCGCACTGCGGGTGAGATCATGCGCGATGCCGAGGCGCTCAAGTTCATGCGGGGCACCGTCGCTGCGGCAAGGCGCCTGGTGTTCTTAGGCTTTGGCTTCCAGCCGCAGAACGTGGAGATGCTCATCGACCACGGTCTCGGCCACGATCTCGAAGTCCTCGCGACCGCTTGGGGTCTGTCTCCGGTCGGCATGGCGGCGACCACCCGGATGCTGCGCAGCAAGTGCGGCATCGACGGCGACGAAAACCTGATTGTCTCCCCGCAACGCGCCAACGACTTGATGCGCGACTACGCGCTGCTGCTGGAGAGTTGAAGCGAGGGCTTGGCCGACATCCTTCGGCAAGGGCTCATGATGAACGGGGCTGCGGTTCGGCTCCCACTCGGCCCGCGCCGTACGCGAACCGTGCTCGTCAGCCTAGGCCAACCCTTCGCGCCAAGCGCCAGCCCAGCGCCTTGGCGCGGTTTTGCGCGGGCCATCGGTCTGGCGCCGCCGGGTTCAGGCCGAGCTTGCGCAGCAGTCCGTTGAACGCCCGCGCATCGGCCTCGGCAAAGCTCCAGTCCGAGCGCCAGGTGATGGACAGCGACACCGACGGCTCGGGCCCATTGCGCACGAAGTGCGGCGCCATGACCGGCACGTAGACCGCTTCGCCAGCGCCGATCGCGAACTCGCGCCCGCCGGGCAGCAGGTCGTCGCGCCAAGCCAGCTCGCGGCCTCCGCCGGTGTGGTAGGTCTCGTGCACGCGATCGGGCGCGAAAGCGGGATTGCCGGCGGGAAATTGCGTCATCACCTTGCTGCCGCGGACCTGCAGCAGGATATTGTGCTCCGGGTCGAAGTGATAGGGGGTGACGCCGCCGGCCGAAGTCACGAAGGCGAAGCCCTGTGTCTTCATCATCGCTCCGGTCCGGGCTTCGATCAGCGGCTTCAGCTCGTCCAGCAGCGCGTCGACAAGAGCGGCATAGGCAGGGTGCTGCTCGATATTCTTGAGCACGGCCCAGGATCGCGAGGTCTCGATGCGCCGGATCGTCTCGCCGATCGGCATGCCGGTGGGCTCCGGCTTGCCTTCGACGCCAATGGGTTGATCGCTGGCATTGTACTCGATCGAGCCAGCGGGAAGCGCCTCCGCCAGGTCCGCCAGCGCTTCGAGCGTCAGCAGCGGATGGTCGCCCAGCGCATGGCGCAAGGTATGTGGGATCTCGGGATAGCATGCGTCGAACTTGGCCCGCTCGGCACGCGCGAAGACGGCCTGGGGCTCGACGGTGGAGAACGCGTTCATAACGTCGGTCCTGGTGAACGACGGCCGGTTTCGGCGCGTGCGAGAAGGCGGAAGGCAGCGCGGCGAGCTCTACCGCCGATCGCCACCGAAAGGCGGCCGACGTGGCGTCGCTCGCGCCACAGGTGGTCGATCATCGGGTGGTCGCTGGCCGCGCAGCTGTCGGTCCAGGCGATCTCGGGCCGCTCCAGCACCGCGAGGTTCTCTCGCTGGAGCAGGACGCCGGGGGAGAAGCGCGCGTAGCTCTCGTCGAACGCGGTTTTGAAGGAATAGGCACCCGGCGCGGTCAGGAACGTCACCAACATGGCGATGCGTTGGTCGTCGAGCAGCAAAGCAAGGCGTTCCAGGCGCCCGCGCTCCGCAGCGCCGCGCAGGCTCTCTCGGAAAAGCGCGGCGGTTGCATCGCTGCAAGCCAGGGCCGAGCCGGCATTGCCCTTCCAGCCTTTGCGTTCCAGGTCGAGGAAAGCATCGCACCAGGCATCGAGGTCCGCCTGGCCGGAGCGCCGCTCAAAGCGCACCGCGCCCTCGTCGGCGAGGCGACTGGCCTGGCGGCGCAATTCCTTGCGCTTTTTGCCGGTGAGCGAGGCCTCAAGATAGGCATCGGGCGAGAGGTCGGAGGCGAGCATCGCTCGCGCCTCATCGTGAACCAGCGCGACCTGCCGGCCCTGAAGCTCCGCCACTGCCTGCAGCGCCGCATACAGCGGCCCCCCGAGCACTATCCCCCGCAAGTGCAGGAACAGTGCCGCACCTGCCTCGCGATCGGCCCAATCGAGCAAGGCGTGCCAGAACGCGGCCTCGCTGCCGCGCGCCACCAACGGCACGCCGCAGAAGCAGTTGGGATGGAGCCAGCTCGCCATATTGGGCAGCGGGCGGCCATAGTAGCGCCAGTCGCGCACCAGGGGCATCAGCCCGGCAAGCAGGCCATCGTGCTCGAAGCGGAGGATGCGGACGTGTTCGGTTTCGGGCAAGTGGCGCAGGGACGGCAGCAGATACCAGCTCTCGAAGAAAGGGTTCGGCTCGGCAGCGTCGAGCGCGAGCTTGTCCCACGCCGAAACTTCGGCCTCGAGCGCTTGCCAAGGGATGCAACCAAGCGTCGCGGAGCCGGAGCGCACGGAGGCGAGGGCGGGCTCGCTGCCTGCCGGGTCGTACCAGTCCTTTGCCTTGCTCGCCACCAGCCTGACCATTCGTCCGCGTGAATGTGGAGGAAGGGCAGGTCTACGCGGCCACCCGTCAAGGAATGGCTAACAATCGCGTCGCGCAGTGATTTGGGCTGGGGCTATAGGGGCGGTTCTGCGACGTCCGAAAAATCGAGGCCCCGCCGGATCGCTCCGGCGGGGCCCGATGGTTTCAACGAAGGCCGTTCGGGATCAGCCCGCCGCCATCGCCGCCAGCAGCAGCAGGGCGACGATGTTGGTGATCTTGATCATCGGATTCACGGCCGGGCCTGCGGTGTCTTTGTAGGGATCGCCCACGGTGTCACCCGTGACGGCGGCTTTGTGAGCTTCCGAGCCCTTGCCGCCGTGGTTGCCGTCCTCGATGTATTTCTTTGCGTTGTCCCACGCGCCGCCGCCCGAGGTCATTGAGAGCGCCACGAACAACCCGCTGACGATGACACCCAGCAACAGGGCACCCAGCGCCGCAAAGCCGTTCTCGCGCCCTGCCACCGCGGTGATGATGTAGTACACCGCGATTGGCGCCAGCACCGGCAGCAGCGAAGGGATGATCATCTCCTTGATCGCGGCTTTGGTCACGAGGTCCACCGTTCGGGCATAGTCGGGCTTCGAGGTGCCCTCCATGATGCCCTTGTTGTTGGCGAACTGGTCGCGCACGTCGACGACGACATCGCCGGCGGCGCGGCCGACCGCGGTCATGCCCATCGCACCGAACAAGTACGGCAGCAGTGCGCCGAGCAGCAGTCCGACGATCACGTAGGGGTTCTCGAGGCTGAAATCGACGTCCAGGCTCGGGAAGAACTCGCGAAGGTCGGTGGTGTAGGCGGCGAACAGGACCAGCGCGGCGAGGCCCGCCGACCCGATAGCATAACCCTTGGTAACCGCCTTGGTAGTGTTGCCCACCGCGTCGAGCGCGTCGGTCTTCTCGCGCACGCTATCGTCGAGGCCCGCCATTTCGGCGATGCCGCCGGCATTGTCGGTGACGGGGCCGTAGGCGTCCAACGCAACGACCATGCCCGCCAGCGCCAGCATGGCGGTGGCGGCGTAGGCGATGCCAAGCAGGCCGGCCAGCTGGTAGGCGATGATGATTCCGGCCACGATCACGATCGTGGGCAGCGCCGTCGCTTCCAGGCTGATGGCAAGGCCTTGGATCACGTTGGTGCCGTGGCCCGTGACCGAAGCCTTGGCGATCGAGCGCACCGGGCGGTAGTTGGTGCCGGTGTAGTACTCGGTGATCCAGATGATCAGGCCGGTGATGGCAAGCCCCACCAGCGCGCAGTAGAACAAGATGCGGCCGTTGAAGTCCACGCCGCCGCCGAGGTCTCCCAGCGGCGCTTCCATGTCGCCGATGGCATAGCCGATCGCCCACCAGATCGCGGGGATCGAGAGCACGGCGGTGACAAGGAAGCCCTTGTACATGGCGCCCATGATGTTGTTCGACTTGCCCAGGCGCACGAAGTACGTGCCCACGATCGAGGTGACGATGCACACGCCGCCAATCAACAGCGGCAACGCCATCAGCGCCATCAGGTTGTCCGCGCCCTTGAGTAGCAACGCGGTCAGCACCATCGTTGCGCCCACGGTGACGACGTAGGTCTCGAACAGGTCGGCGGCCATGCCGGCACAGTCGCCCACGTTGTCGCCCACGTTGTCGGCGATGACGGCGGGGTTGCGCGGGTCATCCTCCGGAATGCCCGCCTCGACCTTGCCGACAAGGTCGGCCCCGACGTCGGCCGCCTTGGTGAAGATGCCGCCACCCAGGCGGGCGAAGATCGAGATCAGCGAGGCGCCGAAGGCAAGGGCGGTGAGGCCCTGGACCACCGTGCGGTCCTCGCCGCCGACGGTGTGGCCCGCGGGTCCGGTGAGGTACCAGTAGAACACCGCGATCGCGAGGAGCGCGAGGCCGGCGACGAGCATGCCGGTAATGGCGCCGGCACGGAACGCCAGCGTCAGGCCGCTCTGCAGCCCCTGCTGCGCGGCGGCAGCTGTGCGCACGTTGGCGCGCACCGAGATGTTCATGCCGATAAAGCCGGCAAGCCCCGAGAGAATAGCACCGGCGACGAAGCCGACGGCCGAAACCGTGCCCAGCGTCACGAAGATGATGACCGCGACGACGACGCCGACGATCGCGATGGTGGAGTATTGCCGTTTCAGGTAGGCTTGCGCGCCCTCCTGAATGGCGGCGGCGATTTCCTGCATCTTGGCATTGCCGGCTGGTGAGCCCAGCACCTGGCGACTGGTGACGAAGCCATAGACGATGGCCAGAAGTCCCAGGACAATTGCGATCGTGATCGAATTCACTGAACGCCCCCTTCCCAATGTGTTTTTTCTACCCGGCGGGTTTGTTCCGCTCGGGATGCAAAGGGCTATAGACAAGCCGGGGGGCTGGCAAGCCGCTTGTCCGCGGGTTTGCGCCGGTCTTCGTCGCGCTAATTCACGCGGATCAGTGCTGGTAGCCGAGAGTGCCGGGCAAGGGCAGCGGCTTGCTTTCGAAGGTTAGGGACAATCCTTCGCCTGGTGCGACCGCACCGATGGGCGTGACGATCCGACCGCACTCACGAGCGGCGGCGCGGATCGCGTGCGCATGCTCGGGCAGGGCGGTGAACAGCAGTTCGTAGTCGTCTCCCGCCGCCATCGCTTCGAGCCGCGCGTCACGCCCGCCACCGGCGACCGCGAGCAGCGCGGAGGAGAGGGGTATGGCATCGACTGCGAGCGAAAGCGCGCAACCGCTTGCCTGTGCCAGGCGCTGGGCGTCGATCAGCAATCCGTCGGACACATCCATCATCGCGTGGACCAGCGGCGCCAGCGCCATACCCAGCCGCGCTTCGGGGTCGGGACGGCGGTAACGTTCAGCGAGGTACAGGGCGTCGCCGGGCTCGGCGTCGATCCGCCCGCGCAGCACCGCCAGCCCTGCGCCGGCATCGCCGATGGTGCCGCTCACCCAGACGTCGTCTCCCGCGCGCGCGAAACTGCGTGCCGGCACCGGGTGTCCGCTCGGCGCCGTCCCCAGAGCGGTCAATGAGAAGCTGCGCGGCGCGCCCGCCGGCATTCGCACCGTATCGCCTCCCAGCAGGGGTATGGCGAAGCGACTGCAAGCAGCGGCGAGGCCGGAAAGGAATGCGCTGTCCCACGCTTCGTCGCCCAGCGCGTGGGAGTAGAGGCACCCCAGCGGCCTTGCGCCTTTCGCAGAAAGGTCCGAGACGTTCACCGCCACCAGTTTCCAGGCCACGTCCTCGGCGGGATCGTCGGGCAGGAAGTGGACGCTCTCGACGATCGTGTCCAACGTGAGCACCAGCGCCTGCCCGCCGATCTGCAGCACCGCCGCATCGTCCGCCAGCGACCGCGCGCCCGGCGTGGTCGCGATGGCGCGCAAGGCCGCGATGAGCGAGGCTTCGGAAGTCATGGAGGTGCCATGTCCCAAGGGCCGATCGCTGTCGAGCCCGAGACGACCTGGTCAGCGAACCTGCTTGGCTACCGCGTCCAGCACGCCGTTGACGAACTTCGCCTCGCGCGCGTCGAAGAAGGCGTGGGCGACGTCCAGGTATTCGCTGATCGCTGCACCGGTCGGCACGTCGGCGCGAGCGAGCAGCTCCCAAACGCCGGCGCGCAGGATCTGGAGCATGGTCTTGTCGAGCCGCGGCAGGGCCCAGCCCTCGGCGAGCTTGCTGGTCAGCAGATCGTCGATCTCGTCGCGCCGGGCGATCACGCCCTTCACCACGTCGTCGAAGAACGCGACCTCTGCCTGCGCGAACTGCGCGTCGTCGATCTGCATGCCCAGGCGATGGCGGTGGAACTCGTCGAGGAGCGAGGCCTGCGGCGTGCCTTCCATCTCGAACTGGTAAAGCGCCTGCACGGCGGCGAGGCGGGCGGCGGCCCGCTTCTGCTTGGAGGAAGTGGTCATTGGCCGAGCCTTACGGAAATGGAGCGCGCGTGCGCAGGAAGGCCCTCGGCGTCCGCCAGCGCGATCGCGGCGGGGCCGATGGCATGGAGCGCCGCTTCGTCGAGCTGGATGAAGCTGGTGCGCTTCATGAAGTCGAGGACGGAGAGCCCGGACGAGAAGCGCGCGCGGCGCCCGGTGGGAAGGACGTGGTTGGGACCGGCGACGTAATCGCCGACCGCCTCGGGGGTCATGCGGCCGAGGAACACCGAGCCGGCGTGGCGGATCTGCCGCATCAGGGTCTCGGGCGCATCGGTGGCGATCTCGACATGCTCGGCCGCTAAGGCATTGGCGAGGGCAGGGGCCTCGTCAAGGCAGGCGACGGCGATGATCACGCCGTTGTCCTGCCAGCTGGTGCTTGCAGTTGTCCGGGTTTTTAGGGCCATAAGCTCGGCGTCGACTGCTTCTGACACGGCGTCGGCGAAAGCGGCGTCGTCGGTGATCAGGATCGACTGCGAGGTGGGGTCGTGCTCGGCCTGGCTGAGCAGGTCGGCAGCGATCCGGCGTGGGTCGTTGGCGGCATCGGCGATGACCAGGATCTCGCTCGGTCCTGCCACCATGTCGATGCCGACCACGCCGTAGAGCTGGCGCTTGGCCTCGGCCACCCAGGCGTTGCCGGGCCCGGTCACCACGTCGACCGGCGCGATGCGCCCTGTCCCGTAGGCGAGTGCGGCGACGGCATGGGCACCCCCGACGCGCCATACCTCGTCAACGCCGGCGAGATGCGCGGCGGCCAACACCAGCCGATTGACCTCGCCCTTGGGCGTCGGCGTGACGACCACCAGCCGCTCGACGCCCGCGACCCTGGCAGGGATCGCGTTCATCAGCAGCGATGAGGGATAGGCGGCACGTCCGCCTGGCACATAGAGCCCGGCAGCATCGACCGGGCGCCACGTCGCACCCAGGCGCACGCCGGCCTCGTCGATGTAGTCACGGTCCTCGGGCAGCTGTGCCGCGTGGTACGCACGGATGCGGCTCGCGGCCAGCTCAAGCGCCTCGCGCAACGAGGGCTCCAGCGCATCAAAAGCGCCGCGGCAGTCCTCCGCGCTCACCCGCCAGCCGGTCGCGTCGAGGTCGTGGCCGTCGAACCGTGCGGTGAGTTCGGCAAGCGCCGCATCCCCTCGTGCACGCACGTCCTTCAGGATCGCGGCGACGTCGGCAGCGACATCGACCGTGCTCTCGCGCCGATCCGCGACGACGCGCGCGAAGGCTTGCGCGAAATCCGGGTCTTGGCTCGACAGGCGCAGCATCAAGCGGCCTGCTTGTCCTGCGCCACCAGCGCGCGGAAACTCTCGACCAGTGCCGCTACGCGCTCGTCGGTCTTGAGCGCGGCGCGATTGACGATGAGCCGGGCCGAGATGTCGAGGATGCGGGCGGTCTCGATCAGCCCGTTCTCGGCCAGGGTACGCCCGGTCGAGACGAGATCGACTATCCGGCTCGACAGGCCAAGCGAAGGCGCCAGCTCCATGGCCCCGTTCAGTTTGACCACCTCGGCCTGCACGCCAAGCTTTTCGAAGTGGCGGCGGGTGAGGTTGGGGTACTTGCTGGCGATGCGCAGGTGCGAGGGCAGGGGGCCGCCGGTCTGCCCTTCGGGCTCGGCAACGGAGAGGCGGCAGTGGCCGATGGCGAGGTCGACCGGCGCGTAGAGATCGGTGTAGGCGAACTCCTCCACCACGTCCGAGCCGACGATGCCGACTTGCGCGGCACCGTGCGCGACGAACGTCGCGACGTCGAACGCACGCACGCGGATCAGCCGCATCGTGCTGTTCTCGCAGGCGAACGAAAGCGCGCGCGACTTCTTGTCATGGAACTCCGCGTCGGGCACCACGCCTGCGCGCGCCATCAGCGGCAACGCTTCGTCGAGGATTCGCCCCTTGGGGACGGCGAAGGTCAGGGTTTCGGCCATGGTGCGCGCCTTTAGGCGTGGCGCCCGCAAAGGGCAACACGGGAGAACCTGTCAGCATGGAAGCCCCCAGCCGATTCGCCAGTGACGTGGCCGATGCTTTCACCAATCAGATCGACTATTGCCGCGCCAACGACGCGCCGATCACCGGCGCGGTCGTGGCCGCATTGGCGCAGCTGCTGGACGATGGCGGCGGCGGCGCGTTCCTCGAGGCGGTGCGCCGCTGGCAAGGTTCGGCGCTGGCCGACGGCCTGCCGCTGCGCTGTGCCGGTGCGCTCCACGGGCTGCACCTTTCCGGCGAGGAGCCGGCGCTGGCGCCGCTGTACGCCGGGGAGGCGGTGAATGTGGTTGCGCTGCTGCGACGCGTCTTGCGCGACCATGCGAAGACTCTCCTGCCCTGGCTCGATGGTCCGCCGCAGACCAACGAGGCCGGGCGCTCGGCCAATTTCGTCGCTGCCATGCTGTGGCTGGCCGATCAGGGCCTGCCTGCAACGTTCGAGTGTCTGGAGATCGGCTCGAGCGCGGGAATCAACCTGATGATCGATCGCTACGCGTACGATCTAGCCGGCGTTCGCCTCGGCCCCGAGCCTGCCGTGATGACGCTGTCGCCGGAGTGGAAAGGGCCGCCGCCACCGAGCCGGCCCATCGCGATCCTGCCGCCGGCCGGATGCGACGTTGCTCCGCTCGATCTTGGCGATCCCGCGCAGGCGCTGCGGCTCAAGGCTTTCGTCTGGCCCGAGCACCATATCCGTTTCGCCCGGATCGAGGCTGCCATCGCAGCAGCGCACGAGCGCGCGCCGGATCTTTTGCGCGCAAACGCCGCCGACTTCATGGAGGACCACCTCGCACGCCCGCAGGTGGCCGGCACCACGCGGGTGCTGATGCACTCGATCGTCTGGCAGTACGTGCCCGAAGATCAACGCGAGCGGATCACCGCTGCCATGGAGGCGGCCGGAGCGGCAGCGGATGAAACCCATGCGCTCGCGTGGATAGCGGTCGAGGCGGACCGGACCTTGATGCGGCACACGCTCAAAGTGCGATACTGGCCGCGGCGTGACGGCGGCGAAGCGCCGGTGTTGCTTGCCAACGCGCACGCTCACGGGGCGCACGTGGAATGGCTGGCATGCTGACTCGGCGCTAACCGCGCGCTAACCGCACCTTATTCGCCCGGTGCTCGTGCTTTGATGGCGACGGCGTGGACACGGTTGCCGGGAATGTCTCCGAGCGCTGCGTTCACCATCCGTTGGCGTTGCAGGCGCGAGACGCCGGCGAAGCGAGCGCTCTCGATCAGGATCGTGAAGTGCGATTCGCCGCTGCCGTCGTCACCGGTATGGCCCCGGTGCGTGGCGGAATCGTTGACGATCTCGAGCGCGGTGGGCTCGAAGGCGGTGGTGAGAAGTTGCCGCATTTCCTGCGCAAGTGGTCCGGTCATCACTTTTCTTTAAACGCTCGATCCCCCATCTGGAAGCCAGTGAGACAGCATCGATTTCATGGCCGAATGGAATCCGGCGGCCGCGCTTGCAGCTGGCCGGACTGCGAGGAAGCGGGCGAGTTCCGGGCGCCCGGGGTGCGCCCCCCAGGCTTCGACGGACCCGGCGAAGCCTGGGG
>Ga0207658_10000913_pt1 | contig 24495 bp, 19 predicted proteins | sample KBSS33metaG_FD_184322 | JGI IMG/M metagenome (GOLD analysis project Ga0207658, IMG submission 184322) | Switchgrass rhizosphere microbial communities from Kellogg Biological Station, Michigan, USA - KBS S3-3 metaG (SPAdes) (version 2) | ecosystem: Host-associated > Plants > Roots > Rhizosphere...
CGTCCGCCATAGTCTGTTGATCCTGGCAGCAGCTTCTGGTCGACATAGGTCCCGCGAACGCCGACGGCGAATACGCGCTTGCCGTAGTCGAGCGGCCGGATGGTGCGCAGGTCGATGCTGCCGACGAGGCCCCCCGCAGTGTGGTCCGCTTCCGCCGTCTTGTAGATGTCGACGCCGGCAAGAATTTCCGAGGGATATTGGTCGAATTCGACCGCCCGGTCGTCGCTGGTCGTCGTCTGCTGGCGGCCATTGAGAGTCGTCGTCGAGAAGTCCGGGCCGAAGCCGCGGATGGAGATGATTTGCGCGCGGCCGTTGTTCCGCTGCGCCGCCAGGCCAGGCAGGCGGGCGATCGACTCGGCGATGCTGTTGTCGGGCAACTTGCCGATGTCTTCGGCGGAAATCGATTCGACCACCGTTTCGGCATTCTTTTTCTTGGCGGTGGCGCTGCGCAGGGAAGCGCGGAAGCCGGTGACGACGATCGCCTTGTCATCCGCAGCCGGCGCTGGAGCCTCCGCTGCCGTGTCGGCGCTAGCCTGACCGGTCACACCGACATTGGCGGCCTGCGTCGCTTGCGCCCACGCCGGTTGGCTGCTGGCCAGCACCATGGCGACCGCGAGCGGGCTCGCCGCGGCGGTCAAGCGAATGCGCGAAGACATGCTGATCATATTGTTCCCCCTGCAGCCGGCGCGTTGGCCGGGCACAAAACTTCTCGGGGCTTTGAAGCCCTCTCCCGAAAGTGAGCCTATCAGAGGTTGCGGCGGACGGAACCGGGCCGCGCGGCTATACATACGTATTCAGCGCGCTAAACATTCACGTCGATGATGCAGAGGCGACCGACCTCGTTCGATATCGCGGCTTTGGCGGGGGTGTCGCAGCCGACGGTCTCGCGCGCATTAAGCGGCAATCCGTCGGTCAGCGACGCGACCCGGGCGCGGGTCCTCGCCGCCGCGGAACAGCTCAATTACAAGGTCGACAAGAATGCGTCGGGGCTGCGCGGGCGCCATTCGCGCACGCTCGCGGTGCTGTTCTTCGAGGAATGGGAAGCCGGCGGCGCACAGATGAATCCCTTCTATCTATCGCTGCTCGGGCCGATGGTCCGGCGCTGCGCCGAACATGGCTACGACCTGTTGATCTCGTTCCAGCAGCTGTCGTCCGACTGGCACGTCGATTACGAAGACAGCCACAAGGCCGACGGGATTATCCTGCTCGGCTACGGCGACTATCTCGAATATCGTCCCAAGCTCGAGCAACTGATCGAACGCGGCGCGCATTTCGTGCGCTGGGGCGCGGCGACCGAGGGCCGCTTGGGCAACACGGTGTCGTCCGACAATGAGCGAGGCGGCTTCGACGCCACGTCACATCTGCTCGAACAAGGCCGGCGCAGAATCGCCTTCATCGGCACCGCCGAGCCCGGCTATCCCGAGTTCCTCGAACGCTGGCGCGGCTATTGCCGGGCGCTGCGCGCAGCCGGAATTGAGCCCGACGAGACGCTGCAGGTCAATGCCGCGCCGAGCGAGGAAAGCGGCATCGAGGCGGTCGAGGAATTGCGCAAGCGCGGCGCATTGTTCGACGCGATCTTCGCCGCCAGCGACGTCACCGCGATCGGCGCTATGCACGCACTGCAGAACCACGGATATGCCATCCCGACCGATGTTGCCGTGGTCGGCTTCGACGACATCCCGGCGGCCGGCCTGTCGACCCCGCGGCTGACCACCGTGACCCAGGACCCGCACCGCGCCGCGGAGTTGCTGATCGACACGCTGATCGACGCGATCGAGGTTGGCGAAATCCGCGACAGCCTGCTGCCGGTCCACTTGACCGTCAGGGAATCCAGTAGCGTTGCGGTCTAGTCGGCCAGGGCCGGCATCACCGGGCCTTCCGCCGGCCGCCGCGCATAAATGCCGAAGGCGGCAATGACCGCGTAGCACAACGCCGGCAGCAGCAGCGCGAAGTGCAGGCTGCCCGAGGTGTCGGCGAGGAAGCCGGTGCACAACGGCACCACGGCGCCGCCGAAGATGGCGATGTTGATGATCCCCGATCCGTCCGCCGCGCGCGGCCCTAGCTTCTCCGACGCCAGGCTGAAGATGGTCGGGAACATGATCGAATTCATCAGGCCGATCGACAGCAGGCTGTACGCCGACAGCGTCCCCGTGGTGTTGGCGGAAATCGCGATCAGGAGAATGGCACCGGTCGCCACCGTGGCGAGGATTTTCCCTGGGCTCAGGATGCGCAGCAAATAGGACCCGATGAAGCGCCCGACCATCGCCCCGCCCCAATAATAACCGACCATCGGTCCGGCGACCGCGGCGGTGGTCGCCAGCACGTCTTTCTGCATCAGATAATTGACGATCAGGGAGCCGATCGAGACCTCGCCGCCGACGTACAGGAAGATGCACAGAGCGCCGAGGCCGAAGCGCGGCCGCTTGAGCAGCGAAAAGCCGGCCAGCGGCGGACTGTGATCGTGCTTTTCGCCCGGCAGCTTGTTGCGGAACATCCACACCACGGCGGCGATCACCGCGAGCGCGACGGCCAGACCGATATAGGTCGAGACGATCGCCCGCGTTTCGCTGGTGCGATACTGGTCGAGCGCCGCGCCCGACAGCTGGGCGGCGGTGACGCCGGCGAGGCCGCCGAGGATCAACGCCGAGCCAACCGGCGGGAAGATCGTCGTGCCGAGGCTGTTGAACGCCTGGGCGAAGGTGAGGCGGCTGTGCACCGTCTTTGCCGGCCCAAGCAGGCTGATCAGCGGATTGGACACAACCTGGACGATCACCACGCCACTCGCCAGCACGAACAAGGCGAGCAGGAACAGGCCGTAGGTCGCATTGGCCGAGGCCGGGATGAACAGCAGGCAGCCGACCATCATCGTCAGCAGACCCGCAACCGCGCCGCGCATGTAACCGATCTTCTTGACCAGCTGGGCGCCCGGAATGCCGATCAGCAAATAGGCGGTGAAGAAGCAGAACTGGACCAGCATCGCCTGCGTGTAATTGAGCGTGAACAGCTCTTTCAGCTTGGGGATGATGACGTCGTTGAGACTGGTGATGCCGCCGAAGATGAAAAACAGCGCCATGACGAAATAGCGCAGCTGCGGGGCGTCGACGCCGCCGTCGGGCAATTCCAGCGGGGTCGCGTTGGCTGCGCCTTCGCCCGTTTCAGTCGCCATCACCATTATGTCATCTCCCCAGATTCGGCGGCATGGCTATCGGCTAAGTTCGCTGCCGTCACCCCCCTCCACTCAGTTTGCACAGTTTGCATAAAATGCGCCGGCGTTGCAGCAAGGCGTCGAGGGGAGTGCGCGGATGGATCACGGGACCGGGACGGAAAAGCCGCGCCAGTCGCTGGCCGGGCTGTGGAATATCTCATTCGGCTTTTTCGGGATCCAGATCGGCTTCGCGCTGCAGAATGCGAACATGAGCCGGATTTTCCAGTCGCTCGGCTCAAGCCTCGACGATTTGCCCGCTCTGTGGGTCGCGGCGCCGCTGACCGGGCTTTTGGTCCAGCCGATCATCGGCCACATGTCCGACAGGACATGGCTCGGCCGCCTCGGCCGCCGCCGGCCCTATTTCGTCGCCGGGGCCCTGCTCGCGACTTTGTCGCTGGTGCTGATGCCGATCTCGACCCAGCTGCTGATGGCCGCGGTGCTGCTGTGGACGCTCGACGCCAGCCTCAACATCTCGATGGAGCCGTTCCGCGCCTTCGTCGGCGACATGCTGCGCAAGGACCAGCATACCGCCGGTTACGCGGTGCAGACTGCGTTTATCGGCGCCGGCGCGGTGGTCGGCTCGATCTTTCCCGCGCTGCTCGACCGTTGGGGCGTGTCCAACATCGTCGCGGGCGGGGGCATCCCCGACACCGTGCGCTACAGCTTCTGGGCCGGCGGTGCGGCTTTGTTCGTCGCGGTGCTGTGGACGGTGTTCACAACCAAGGAATATTCGCCCGACGAGATCGACGCGTTCGGCGATCACGGCGACCACCCGGATACCGCGCAGACCATCACGACGCTTGCCGCCAGCAATTTTCAGACCAGCGCGGTGTGGATCGCGATCGGGATTTCGGTCGTGTTCGCGGTGATCGAATGGGGCTTGGAAAAAGAAGTCTATCTGCTCGGCGGACTGCTGATCGCCTACGGCCTGGCCAATGCGGCAGGCATCGCGCTCGCCCGGCGCGGCAATGCCAGCAACATGCTCGCCAACATCGTCGGCGATTTTTCCGGCATGCCGCTGATCATGAAGCGCCTTGCGGTCGCGCAATTCTTCAGCTGGTCGGCGCTGTTCATCATGTGGATCAACACTACCCCGGTGGTCGCGCAGAATTTCTATCACGCGCCCGATCCGGCCAGCGCCGGCTACCAGGAAGCGGGCAATTGGGTCGGAGTGTTGTTCGCGGTCTACAACGGCGTCGCCGCCATTGCCGCGCTTGCGTTGCTGCCCTTGCTCGCGCGGGCCGTCGGTAAGCCGCGCACGCATTTGATTTGTCTGCTCGCCGGCGCTGCCGGTTATGCGAGCTTCTTCCTGATCCGCGATCCCAAGCTGCTGATCGTCTCGGAGATCGGCGTCGGCATTGCCTGGGCGTCGATTCTTGCGATGCCCTACGCAATCCTCGCTTCGAGCCTGCCGCAGTGCAAGCTCGGCATCTACATGGGCCTTTTCAACATCTTCATCGTTGTCCCGCAACTGCTGGTGGCGACCGTCATGGGTTCGATCATGAAGGCCTTCTTCCCCGGTGAGCCGATCTGGACGATGCTCGCCGCCGCGATCGTCATGGGCCTCGCCGCGCTGGCGATGTTGCGCGTCCCCGACGAACGCGCCGCCTGACGCTTGCGTCGGCGGCCCGACCGCTGCAATCGTGACTCATGTTGAAGACCCAATCCGTCCAGGCCATCGTCGAACAGCTCTGCACGATCTTCGACGAGTCGGTCGCCAATTTGCGCGCGGCGCTCAAAGCCTATCTCCAGAACGGCGAGCGCCCCGATCCCGAGGACCGTGCTGCCGGCCGCTTCGCTTATCCCGAGCTGCGCATCGATTATCACCCAACCTCGCCGCGCCCGGCGCACGGCCCGGTGCGGGCGTTCGCGCGGCTCAACGATCCCGGCTGCTACGCCTCGAGCATCGCCCGGCCCGATCTGTTCCGCGACTATATCGCGGTCCAGCTCCAGCATCTGATCGACGATTACGGCGTCGAGATTTCGGTCGGCCGCTCGAAGAATGAAATCCCCTATCCCTATGTGATCGACGAAAGCGGCATCGAGATCGGCAGCGTCAGCACGACCGAACTGTCGCGCTGGTTTCCGTCGAACGAGCTGGTCCACATCGGCGACGAGGTCGCGGACGGTTTCCGTTCGGCCGATGCGGCGGAGTGCCGCCCGCTGGCGTTGTTCGACGCGCCGCGGACCGATTTCAGCCTCGCCCGCCTGAAGCATTACACCGGCACCCCGGCCGAACATTTCCAGCATTTCGTGCTTTTCACCAACTATGTCCGCTACGTCGACGAATTCGTCGATTTCGCCATCGACGCACTGCGCAAGAAGGACGGCGGCTTCCGCAGCCTGTCGGTCCCCGGCGCGGTCTATGAGCCGGGCGAGCTGGTCAATGCCGAGGCCGAAATCGCCGCCGGCCGTTGGCGCCGCCACCAAATGCCGGCCTACCATTTGATGGCCGATGAGCGCACCGGGATCACGCTCGTCAACATCGGCGTCGGTCCGTCCAACGCCAAGACCATCTGCGACCATATCGCGGTGCTCCGGCCCGAGGTGTGGCTGATGATCGGCCATTGCGGCGGCCTTAGGCCCAGCCAGTCGATCGGTGACTACGTGCTCGCCCACGCTTATTTGCGCGACGACCATTTGCTCGACGACGTGCTCCCGCCCGAAATCCCGGTCCCGGCGATCGCCGAAGTCCAGCTGGCGCTGTTCGAAGCCGCGAAACTGGTCACCGGCGAAGACGAAGAGGATCTCAAGCGGCGGCTCCGGACCGGCACCGTGGTCACCACCGACGACCGCAATTGGGAGCTGCGCTACACCGCCTCGGCGCGGCGCTTCAACCAGAGCCGGGCGGTCGCGATCGACATGGAATCGGCGACCGTCGCGGCCCAGGGCTATCGCTTCCGCGTGCCCTACGGGACCTTGCTGTGCGTGTCCGACAAGCCGCTCCACGGCGAACTCAAGCTGCCCGGCCAGGCCAACGCCTTCTACGAGCGGGCGATCAGCCAGCATCTGCGCATCGGCATCGAAGCGCTGACCATCCTCAAGCGCGAGGGCGACGCGCTCCATTCGCGCAAGCTGCGCAGCTTCGACGAACCGCCGCTGCGCTAGTTGGTGAACCTGATGCGGTTCGGGGTCGGCGGCGTCTGGCCCTTGGCGATCCACGCGACCAGCGCGTCGAGGTCGATAATCCCGGTGTCGACCGGGTTCGGATCGGCGGTGAAGCCCGTCAATCCATCGCCCCCCGACGCCATGTAATTGTTGACCACGACGCGATAGCCCGCCGTCGGATCAAGCGGTTTCCCGTCGAGGCGCAGGTCCGAGACGCGGCTGCCTTCGGGCCGCTTCATGTCGACGGCGTAGGTGAACCCCGCCGAAGGCGCGAGGGCGGCCGGCAGCACCTTTCCCGGTCGCAACGGGACCGCATATTGCTGTTCGAGTACCGCCTTCAGCTGCGCCCCGGTCAGGGTCACCACGACCAGGTTATTGCCGAACGGCATCATCGCGAAAGCGTCCTTGTAGCGGACGTCTCCGCCGGGCAGGTCGACGCGGACCCCGGTCGCGTTGACCAAAGCGATCTGGGCTGAACCGTTGGTTGCGGCGAGCATCGAGTCCGCGACCAGGTCTGCCGCCGGCCCTTCGCTTTCGTCGCCATTCTTCGCCGCCGTCGCGGTCAGCCGGCCGATGACCCGGTTGGCGACCGGCGCGACCGCTTTGGCATAGCGCCCGACCAGCGCGACAATCGCCGGATCGCCGCTCCCCTGGCGGATCGCCGGCACGTTGCGGGCGTGCTGGGCAAGCAGGCGGTGGGTGCGTGGATCGAAGGCGAGCCTGAGGTCGCTTACAAAATAGCCGTACTTGCCGGCGCTGGTCAGCAGGCGCCTGGCGCCGCCGCGTTCGACCTCGCATGCATAGGCATGATGGCTGTGGCCGGAGACGACGGTCGCGATCGCCGGGTCGAGCCGGTCGAGGATCGGCAGGATATCTCCTGTGAGGCCGTCGCAATCCTGGAGATGGTAGCTGTCCGGGACCTTCCCGCCCTGGTGGATGAGCAGCACGACGCTATCCGCGCCGGCGGCTTTGAGCTGCGGCACGAGCGCGTTGGCGGTGGCCGCTTCGTCAGCAAAAAGCAGGCCGGCTACTCCGCTCGGCGTCACCAGCGTCGCAGTCTGCTTAAGAGTCATGCCGATAAAACCGATCTTGATCGGCCCGAACCGGCGGATCGCGGTCGGCGGGAAGAGGGTCGAACCGTCGGCCCTGAATGTATTCGCCGCGAGATAATGAAAGCGCGCGCCGGCGAAGTGCTCGAGCCGGCAAGGCATCCGAAGTGTGTATTTTTCGCAGCCACCTTGCTGCATCCGCAGCAACTCGGCGCTGCCCTTGTCGAACTCGTGATTGCCGACCGAGGCGAGGCTGAGGCCCATCAGGTTCATTGCATCGATTGTCGGCTCGTCGAGGAAATAGGCGGAGGTCAGCGGCGAGGCGCCAATCAGGTCGCCAGCGGCGACGGTGATCGTGTGCCGGTGACCGGCGCGCAAATCGGCGAGCGCTGCTCCGAGGATCGCTGCTCCACCCGCATCGGCGGTCGCGAACGTGTCCGGGCCGAGGGGATATCGCACCGGGTCCGGACGTTCGAGATTGCCGTGAAAGTCGTTGAGCGCGAGGATCTGGACCTCCACCGGCGCTGTGGTCCGTGACGCCGGGACGGTCGTGCAGGCGGCAATGCTCAGCGCCGCGAGGGCGGCAGCGAAGCGGCGGATCATCGCGGGGCGGGCTCCGCGTAAATCGCGTTCAAATAGGCCGCCAATCGCACCCCGGCCTGGCTCAGCCGCTGCTCCATCAACGGCGTGAATCGGTAGACATAGGAATAGCCCAGATCGGGCACCGCCGGCGCCTTGCTCTTCTTGTCCGCCGGCGCGCGCGGCTTGTCGGCGGCGGTGGGGTAGAGTGTGTCGCGATATTGCGCGCTCTCGCTAATCCAGTCGCGCGGGTTGATATCCCACCAGGCGATCACATCGCGGTCGCCAATGTGCCGCTCGAGCTTCGCGGCAAGCTCGGTGAACGACAATTGCTCGTCGTCGACCAGCGCCGAATCCCACACCGCGTGGAGGTTGGTCGGCTTGCCGAAGAAGGTGACCTTCACGTCATTGCCGCCCTTGTCGCAGCACTTGCCGACGTGCAGCGGCTGGTGGAGATCGCCGACCAGATGGACGATGAAGCGCAGCGCCAATTGCTTGTCGGCCTGGCTCGCGCTCGGGTCCTTGAGCGTCTTGGTGAAGCGCGCCAGCGCCTCGAGCGCGTCGCCTTGCGGCGGTGCGTGGTCGTAGGTGATCCCGTCGAGCGTCACATAATGCCACGGCGTCGCGGTCTTCTGCCAGAACGCGTCCGGCGCCGAACGCATCTCGTCGGGCCAGTTGGCGGCCTCGTCGAGGCTCTCCCCGCCGTTGAGAATTTCGCGGATGTGGGCGCGGGCGAGGCCGCTCAATTGGGTATCGGCGATCGCCGCGACCACCCGGTGCCCGGTTTTGCCCCACGCGAGGGCAGGGGATGGCGCAAGCAAGGCGGCGGCAGCGGCGGCAAGCAGAAGCTTCGATCTCATATACGCACGTCCCGGATTCGGCTTTGTCTAGCGCATGGCGCGTGAGCGCGCTTAAAGACAAGCCCATGACAGAAGATGAATTGATCGCCCTGGCCCGCGCCGCCGCCGCCAGGGCCTACGCGCCTTATTCGGGCTTCCATGTCGGCTGCGCGGTCGAATCGATCGACGGCCACTCGGTCACCGGCGCGAACATGGAGAATGCCTGCTACCGCCTCGGCCTGTGCGCCGAACAAAGCGCGCTGACCGCCGCCCAGCACAAGTTCGGGCTCGACCAGGTCGCCCGCATTGCGGTCGTCGGGGGGACCGGCGACATGGTCTGCACCCCGTGCGGCGGCTGCCGCCAGGCTATCCTCGAGGCGGCGCAATTGTCCGGCCGCGACGTCGAGATCCTCTGCGCCAGCGGCGATGGCAGCCGCGTCGAGCGCTACGCCATTTCGGCCCTGATCCCGCACGGCTTCGGCCCTGCCAATTTGTCGGATGGGGAGCCGGCCTAAGTGCGGGTGATCGGCGATTATCACGCGAACGGTTACGCCCATGTCGAGCAACTGATCGCGCCCGACGTCGCGCGGGCGTTCGTCGCCAGGCTCAAGGACGACCTCGGTGACGGCGCGCTGCCGGTCAGCAATATCGACAAATTCCCCAATCTGCTGACCCGCCCGGCGTTCGAGATTTACGGGCATTTCTACCCGCCGATGCTGTTCTTCCTGTGGGGGCTGACCCCGGTCATGACCCAGATCGTCGGCCGCGAATTGCTCCCGACCTACGACTATCTGCGCATCTATCGCGAAGGCGACATCTGCCGCGTCCATCATGACCGGCCGTCGTGCGAGCACAGCCTGTCGCTGACGCTCGATTACAGCGACGGCGTTACCTGGCCGCTCGATGTCGAGACCGCCGAGACGCAGCCGTCCGCCGCGGTCGCCGAGGATTTTGGTGCCAGCGGCTATGGCTCGGTAGCGATGGAGGTTGGCGATGCGGTCCTCTATCGCGGCGTCCATCACCGCCACGGCCGCGTCGTCCCCAACCCCAACGCATGGTCGGTTCATCTCTTCCTGCACTGGGTCGATCGCGACGGCCCGTTCCGCGACCAGGCGTTCGACGGCCGCCCACCGCAGGGGAAACCCAATTTTCAGTTTACGTGAGGCGTTAGCTTAGGTCGGCAGCGTCGACCCCGCCGGCTCCCCTTCGGTCACATCCTTGATCGCACCGAGCTCGCCGCGTTGCCGCGCTTTCCTGCCGTAAACGACCTCGAACAACGGCGACGCCATCAGCGTCGTCACCACCGCCATCAACACCAGCATCGAGAACAGTTCGACCCCGATCAGGCCGCGCTGGAGGCCGATGTTGATGATGATTAGCTCCATCAACCCGCGCGCGTTCATCAGCGCGCCGATGCCGAGCGCGGTCGGATTGTCCTGGCCGGTCAGCCGCGCCGCCGCCCAGCAGGCGCCGCCCTTGGCCAGGATCGATGCCGCCAGGATCGCCAGCGCGACCAGCAGCAGCCGTGGATCGGCGACAATGTTCAACTGCGTGTTGAGCCCGGAGAAAGTGAAGAACATCGGCAGCAGCAGGACGACCGTGAACGGCTCGAGCTTCGCCCGCAGGTCGCGGGTGAGCACGCCGCGCGGGACCGCCGTGCCGAGCAGGAACCCGCCAAACACCGCGTGCATCCCGACCCAGTCCATGGTGAAGGCCGAGAGCAGGAACAGCATCAGCACGATGCCGAGCAGCATCTGGTTGACCCCGCCGGCCTTCTCCGCGGCCCGGCCGAGCGGCGCCAGCAGCCGCGGTCCGAAGCCGATCACCAGCACCGCGAACGCCAGCGCGCCGCCGATCGCCTTGACCGCGACCAACGGCCCGGCACCGAAGGTCGCCAGTACGATCGCCAGCACGGTCCACGCGCCGGCGTCGTCGATCGCTCCGGCCGACAGCGACAGCGTGCCCAGCGGCGATTTCGACAGCCCGCGCTCGTGGATGATCCGCGCCAGCATCGGGAAGGCGGTGATCGAAATGCACGCGCCGAGGAACAGCGTCGCCTGGAACAGGTTGAGGGTCGGCGCGAACAAATGCGGCACCGTCATCAGCCATGGCGTCAGCAGGATCGCCAGCGCGAACGGCGCGGCCATGCCCGACAGCGACACCGCGCCCGCGCTTCCCACATTGCTGCGGAAATGCGCCCGGTCGAACCCGAGACCCACCAGGAACATGTACAGGCCAACGCCAAGCTGCGCGCCGACGTAGAGGATGCTCTTAGCCTCCTTGGGGAACAGCGCCGCCTGGAGATCCGGGGCGATCAGGCCGAGCAGCGACGGCCCCAGCAGCACGCCGGCGATCATCTCGCCGACGACCTGCGGTTGTCCAAGAAAGCGTTTTCCGGCCCAGCCAACCACCCGCGCGGTGGCGACGATCACAAACAATTCGAGAAAGAATATCACGCTAAGTTGCGCAGGTTGCATTGGCTGGTTCCCCCGGAAGTTCCGCTAGCTTACCGCGCCGCTCAGGCTTGGCAATGGAGCGGTTACGCTCGTCCGCCGAGCCAGTGCTCGACGCGGCCAGCGAGCGCCCACAGCGCGATCATCCCGGCCGCTCCGCCGAGCCCGTCGGCGGCATAATGCCAACCGAGCTGGACCGACGCGATCCACACGATCGCGCTGTAGGCGAGGGCGACAATCGCCACGCGTGGCGCGAGCGAGCGAGCGGCCAGATAGATCCACACGCTGATCGCGACGTGCATTGAGGGAAAGGCCGAAATCCCGGTCACGAACGAGGTCGGGTCGCTGCCGGTCGCGGCCCACATCTTGTCGGACTCGGCCAGCGCCATCCACGCCCCGCGGCTGATCAGCGTCTCGCGCATCGCCGCAAATTCGCTGCCGCCGAACAGCCGATCGTAAAACAATGGCCCCGCGGACGAGAATAATGTCGCCGCGACCACCCCGAGCACGAACCAGGCGAGGCTGTAGGCGATCAGCGCCCGCGATTTGGCGCGCGACGGCGGCTCCAGCATGACCATCAGCAGCACCAGGCCCTGGACCGGCAACCAGAACGCATAAAGGTGATCGACCGGGACCGTCGTCCAGCCGATCCAACGGTCGAGGGGCAGCCACGGATCGTGGCCAAACAGCCAGCGCTCGGCGAGCATCAGCGGCTGGTCGAGCCAGAACGGGATTTCCTTCGGGATCGCGGTCTTCAGCGGCAGGAAAAAGCTCGCGCCGAGGCCGGTCAAGGCCGTGGCCGTGACGATCGCCGGCCATGCCGGGCGCGGGCGGTTTCGGCTGAATAGCAGCCGCAGCGCGAAGGCCACGGCGAGCCCGCCGAACGCCAGCAGCAGATAGGTGCCGACGAACGGCGCCGGAGCGATTCCCCTTGCCCACGCGAACCCCCACCAGACGAACTCGATCGCCGTCGCAATTGCCATGACCGCGATCCACCGGCGATCCTCGCCGAACGCGTCGCGAGTGCTTGGAAACCGAACCGGGATGCCTAGACCAGCTTGATCTCGCGCAGCCGCTCCTGAAGGTAATCGTTGGCGGTCATCGGCGGCCATTTGGGCTGCTCGCCCGGCGGCACGGTGCCCGGCAGCGCCTCGATCAAAAAGTCCGAGCGGAAGTGCAGGAAGAACGGCATCGAATAGCGCGACATGCCGCGCCGCTCGGGCGGCGGGTTGACCACGCGGTGGGTGGTCGAGCGGAGCAAGCCGTTGGTCAGCCGCTGCAGCATATCGCCGATATTCACCACCAGCTCGCCCGGCTTGGGCGCGACCGGGATCCAGCGCCCGTCGCGGGTCAGCAATTCGAGCCCCGCTTCCTCGGCGCCGAGCAACAAGGTGATGGTGTTGATATCCTCATGCGCCCCGGCGCGGACGTTGCTGCCGGGTTCGCCCGCAATCGGCGGGTAATGGAGCAAGCGCATCACCGAATTGCCGTCGCGCACGGTGTCGATGAAATAATCCTCGTCGATCCTGAGGAAGCGCGCGATCGCCTTGAGGATCTTCAGGCCGGCGCTTTCAAAGGCCGCGTAAAGCTCCTCGAACGTGTCGCGAAAGCTCGCGACCTCGGCCGGCCAGACATTGTCGGGCATGTGGTCGCGGAACGGGTGGCCGGGTGGCAGGTCGCGCCCGACGTGCCAGAATTCCTTGAGGTCGTGCGCCGCCGCGCCCTTGGCGGTCTCGATCCCGAACGCTGTGTAACCGCGCTGCCCGCCGCCACCCTCGATCAGATACTTGCGCTTCACCTCCTCGGGCAGGGCAAAGAACGCGCGCGACTTCTCCTCGGCGCGGTGGATGAGTTCGTCGGAGATGCCGTGGTCGGCGATAATCGCGAACCCGTAATCCTCGAAGCTGTGGCCGAGCTGGTCGGCAAACGCCTGCGGTTCGCGCTCGGCGTCCTTCAATGAAACGGATGCGATGTGGTCGTCGGTGATGCTAGCCATGCGCTGAGTTTTACTAGGGAATCATCAGCCCCGCCAGCGCGGCGGACATGAGGTTGGCGAGGCTGCCGGCGAGCAAGGCGCGTAAGCCCAGCTTGGCGATCACCGGGCGTTGGTTGGGCGCGAGCCCGCCGGTCACCGCCATCTGGATCGCGATCGAGCTGAAATTGGCGAAGCCGCACAAGGCGAAAGTCACGATCGCCCGGCTGCGGTCGCTCAAGGCTGCCGCGTCCATCTTGCCGAGGTCGATGAAGGCGACGAATTCGTTGAGCACCAGCTTGGTCCCGAACAGCCCGCCGGCGGTCCCGGCCTCGTTCCACGGCACGCCAATCAGGAACATGAAGGGCGCGAACACATAGCCGACCAGCCGCTGGAAGCTGAGATCGGTAAACCACGGCGAGCCACCGTGCGCGACGACCCAGTTGCCGAGCCCGTCGAGCAGGCCGTTGGCGAGCGCCACCAAAGCGACGAACGCCAGCACCATCGCCCCGACCGCGACCGCGAGCTTGACCCCGGTCTGCGCCCCGGCGGCGGCGGCCATGATGATGTTGGCCGGTTGCTCGCCTTCCTCAAACGTCTCGGCGACTTCGACCTTATGGTCCTCGACCGCCTCGGTGTCCTTGGGATCGTCGGGCATGATCATCTTGGCCATCAGGATCCCGCCTGGTGCCGACATGAAGGACGCCGCCAAGAGGTAGGGAAGGTACTGCGCGCCGAGCAGGCTGGCATAGGCGGCGAGGATCGTGCCCGCGACGCCGGCCATGCCCACGACCATCACCGTGAACAGCCGCGACGGCGGTAGCGCCGCGAGATAGGGCCGCACGACCAATGGCGATTCCGACTGGCCGACGAAAATATTCGCCGCCGCGCTCAGCGATTCGACCCGGCTGATCCCGGTCACCCAGCCGATCGCCCCGCCGACCCAGCGCACGATCCGCTGCATGATGCCGAGATAATAAAGGATGGCGACCAGGCTCGCGAAGAAGATGATCACCGGCAGCGCGGCAATCGCGAAAGTGTGGGCGAGGGGGTTGGCCGCGCTTGGCCCGAACAGAAATTCGGTGCCCTTGGTGGCATAGCCTAACAGATTGGCGACGCCATTCGACAGGCCCTGGATCGCGGCCCGGCCCCAGCTCGTCCACAGGACCAGGAAGGCGATCGCCGCCTGCAGCGCGAAGGCCGCCCCGACGATCCGCAATTTGATCGCCTTGCGATTGGTCGAGACCAACCAGGCGAGCACAAGAATGGCCACGATCCCGGCGAGGCCGAGCAATTTTTGATTCAACACTCAGCGGCTCCCCAGCCTTACCAGACCATGCCTTGCGTAGCGGCTGCGGCGGCATCGTCCAGCAATTTCAAGGCTTCCTCGGGGGTGTGCGCGACGAGCAATTGCGCGCGCCGCGACGCCGACAGGAAGCCCGACTGGTGGGCGTGCTCGACGAATTCGATCAGCCCGTCCCAGAAGCCATCGACGTTGAGCAGGCAAAACGGCTTTTTGTGGAAACCGAGCGCATTCTCGCTCCACGCCTCGAACAGTTCGTCCAGCGTGCCGATGCCCCCCGGCAGGCACAGAAAGCCGTCGGACATTTCGCTCATCACCGCTTTGCGTTCGCCCATGGTAATCACGTGGCGGAGTTCGGTCAGGCCGGTATGCGCGACTTCGAGGTGGACGAGCAGTTGCGGGATCACTCCATAGGCCTTGCCACCGAGTTCGAGCACGCTGTCGGCGATGATCCCCATCAGGCCGAGCCGGCCGCCGCCGTACACCAGCTCGACGTCATGCTCGACCATCGCCTTGGCGGTCGCCCGCGTCAGGTCCGCGAACGCCGGCTGGCTGCCGGCAGCCGAGCCGCAATAAACCGCCAGGCGTTTGATGTGGTTCACAGTTTCACCAAGGTCTTGAGGTCCTTTTCCGGGCGCGCCCCGAAGTGCGAAATGATTTCGGCGGCGCACGCCGCGCCGGCCGTGAGGCAGGCGTCGAGCTCGCGCCCGCGGCACCGCGCGGCGAGGAAGCCGGCAGCGAACAGATCGCCGGCGCCGGTCGTATCGACGATCCTGGCGACTGCCGGCGCGGCGATCTCGACCCGGCGCCCGCCCTCGACCGCGAGTGCCCCGTCGGCGCCCTTGGTCACGACCAGCGTCTTCACCGCCCGTTCAAGCTCGGCGATCGAGCCATTGAGGTCGCTCCCGCCGGTCAGGTGACGAATCTCGTCCTCATTGCCGAACAGGATGTCGATGGTCCCGGCATCGATCATCGCCCGGACGCCCTCGCGGCGGCCGGGAATGCACAGACTTTCGGACAAGGTGAAAGCGACCGTCCGCCCGGCGCCATGGGCGATCTCGGCGGCCCGCAGCATCGCCGCGCGCGGCCGCTCCGGTCCCCACAAATAGCCTTCGAGGAAGGTCACCGACGCCGACCGAATCATGTCTTCGTCAAGCGCGTCCGGAGTCAGCTCGTGGCTCGCCCCGGGCGACGTGTTCATGGTCCGCTGGGCGTCGGGCGTGACCAGGATCAGGCAGCGCCCGGTCGGTGGGCCGTCGCTCAGCGGCGCGGTTTCGAAGCGCACTCCGAGCGACGTCATGTCGTGTCCAAAAATCTCGCCGAGCTGGTCGTTCGCGACCTGGCCGATGAACGCGACGTCGAGCCCAAGCCCGGCCAGCCCGGCCATGCTGTTGGCCGCCGACCCGCCGCTGCTTTCGCGGGCCGGGCCCATCGCCGCATAGAGCTCGTCGGCCTCGGCCGTCGTCAGCAGCTGCATCGAGCCTTTGGTCAGCCCGCGCGCGGCGATGAACGAATCGTCGCAGCTCGCGATCACGTCGACGATCGCATCGCCGATCGCCACCACATCGAGGTTGGGAGAAGTCACGGGGGCGTCGCTAGCCGCGCGGCGGAGTAGCGGTCAACGGCAACAGCTCCTCCCTATCGCAACGCGATGGGGAGGGGGACCGCTGCCGCAGGCAGTGGTGGAGGGGTTGGCGCCGACCCCTCCACCATCGAATCTGCGTTCGATGGTCCCCCTCCCACGAGCTGCGCTCGCAGAGCGGAGCGCAGGGGTTGCGCCGTCAAACAATCCGGTTACCCCTCGCCACCATGACAACCGAAGCCCGAACCCAAGCGCCCGCTGCAATCCCGCTCTCCCTATTCGCCCTCGCCATTTTCTATGGCGGCATGGTGTGTATCGCCGGGGTGCTCGGCAACAAGCAGGTCGCGCTCGGGCCGCTCGCGGTCGAGGCGGGGATTTTCGCATTCCTCCTGCTCGTCGTCACCTCGAGTTCGGTCGCCGAACTCCATGGCCGCGCGACTGCCAACCGGCTGGTGCTGATCGGCTTCGTGCCGCTGATCGTGTCGCTGCTCCTCAGCATCGTAGTGCTGAACATTCCCGCGTCGCCGCAGATGGACCCGGACCGCTTGCAGGCGTTCAACACGATGATGGGCGGCACCCCGCGCATCTGGCTCGGCGGGATCCTCGCGTACGGGACGTCGACCATCCTGAACGTGACCATCTTCAGCCGCCTCAAGGCCAGCGAAGGCGTCGGCCTGCTGTGGCTGCGCGCGGCCATCGCCAGCGTGCTCAGCCAGATCGTCGACACGCTGATTTTCATCACCGTCGCCTTTTACGGGGTGTTCCCGATCCAGGAGCTGGTCCTCGGCCAGATGCTGGCGAAGGTCGTGCTCTCGGCGGTCCTCGTCCCGCCCTTGGTCTATGCCTTTGTCGCTCTCGGGCGGGCGCTCGACGCACACAAATAAGAATCCCGTTTGCACTTGATTGACTCGCCAACAAGTGCTGCTTTCACAGCGAGTCGCGGGGGCGGCTCAACGGGGGAACGTGTTCAAAAAGCAACGGTGTGATGGATTCGCTGGGGCCGGGATAACGGCTGTCACAAATCTGTCCCTTCCCCCCTATAGCCGCCCCAGCATTCCAAGTTGTCCAGTATCCCCGGGGGGTTTGTTTCCGTGAAAAAAACTACGCTTTTGCTTTGCTCGACGGCCGTCTTCCTGCCGTCGGTCGCTTCCGCTCAGTCGACCGGTACGGTTGAAACCGAAAAAGATACGATCGTCATCACCGGCACCCGCGCCCAAAAGGGCATCAACGGCGTCGTCATCCAGGATTCGACCAAGGCGAAGGGCCTGATCACCCAGGAATATATCGCCAAGCAAAGCCCCGGGCAGACGCTGCTCAGCACAATCAACTACATCCCGGGCGTCAACTTCACCCAGAATGACGCCTACGGCAGCTCGGGCGGCAACATCCGCATCCGCGGCTTCGACGGCAACCGCGTCAGCGTGACGTTCGACGGCGTGCCGCTCAACGACAGCGGCAACTATGCCGTCTTCGCCAACCAGTTCCTCGATCCGGAACTGGTCGAGCAGGTCAACGTCAACCTCGGCGCGACCGACGTCGATTCGCCGACTGCATCGGCCGCTGGCGGCACCGTCAATTTCCGTTCGCTGATCCCGACCGAAAAGCCAGGTGTCCTGGTCGACGGTTCGATCGGCACCTTCGATTTCCGCCGCGTGTTCGGCATGATCAACACCGGCGTCTTCACGTCGTTCGGGACCAAGGCCTGGCTCGCGGCCAGCCGCAACCTCTACGATCATTGGCGCGGCGACGGCAAAATCGACAAATGGCAGATCAACGCCAGAGTCTACCAGCCGCTTGGCTCGGGTGGCGATTTCATCTCGCTCGCCGGTCACTACAACCAGAACCGCAACAATAACTACAACAATCCCAACATCACCGACCTGCGGACAGCGTTCGGAACGACGGTCATCCCGAGCACCCTGACCGGCGACACCCCCGTCGTGGTTGGCGATTTCAGCAAGGCGCAGTGGAAGGCGATCAATCACATCGACTTTCCGTCGACCTGCAACACCTTCCCCGGTGCCGTTCCGCTTACTCGGCCGACCCCGGTCAACGGCACGGCGCAAGTCGATCCGGGCAATCCTGCTACCGTTGGGCCTCCAGCATTTCCGGCCAACACCTGCTATGCACCTGAAGAGCCGACCGATTCGACAGGAACCAATGGAACCGGACTGCAGCGGCAGGCGCTCACCAACCTGCTCGGCGTCCAGATCAACCCCTCGAACACCGGCAACGTCCGCGGTCAGTCGCGCTTCACGCTGATGGATGGGCTCGTCCTCACGGTCGACCCGACCTACCAGTATGTGCTCGCGAACGGGGGCAGCCAGGGGGCTCTGCTGAAGGAGAGCGACAGCCTGCTCTCGCAGGGCGTCGTCGGTTCGACCGGCATCGACCTCAACGGCGATGGCGACAAGCTTGACACCCTGTTGGTTGGCCGTCCGTCGATCACCAACACAAACCGCATTACGGTCATCAGTTCATTGGTATGGAAACCCAGCCCGAACAACACGTTGCGTCTCGCTTACACCTACGACCGTGCGCATCACCGGCAGACCGGCGAATATTCGTACACGGACGATAACTTCAACCTGACCAACCCGTTCTTCGGCCGCAACGGCACGCCGATCATCACCGCCGCCGGCACACCGCTGCAGAATCGCGACCGCACCTCGATTGCGTTGCTCAATCAGCTGTCCGGCCAATATATCGGCAAGTTCTTCGAAAACCGGTTGCGCCTCGAGGTCGGGCTGCGTTCGCCGTGGTTCGTGCGTGACCTCGATCAGCATTGCTACACGCCGGTCACGGGCTCCGGCTTCCCGGTCTGCATTGCCAATCCGACGACGGCGCTGTTCTCGCCCGGCGTCTTCTATACCATCGTCCCGAACGACGTTGATCCCACCACCGCTGCCGCGAGCGCCCTCTACGCGCCGTTCAAGGCCAAGTATAAGTATCATAAGCTGCTGCCGAACGTCGGCGCGACGTTTGCAGTCAACGAGAGCCTCAGCGTCTTCGGCAGCTATGCGAAGGGTCTTTCGGCGCCGCGCACGGACAATCTGTACCGGCAGCCGATCATCACGGTGAAGCCCGAGACGACCGACTCGTTCGACCTTGGCGCCCGCTACATCGCGGGCCGGTTCCAGGCTCAGGGCACCCTGTGGAAGATCAGTTATAAGAACCGGATCGTCACATCGTTCGATCCGGAGACCAACACGTCGATCGACCGTAACGTCGGCAAAGTCAGCAGCTGGGGTTTTGACGGCGGGCTCGGCTTCCGGCCGATCCGCCAGCTCAACCTGATCGGATTGGTGAGCTATACCAACGCCAAGCTGAAAGATGACATCATCATCGGTACGGTGAACTATAACACCGCCTCACCGCCGACGACGCTGACCGCTTTCCAATTCTTCTGCAGCCCGTTGCCGACGTCGGGATCGGCACTGGTCCAGGTGTGCGGCGACACGACGAACAAGTTCGTCGTCGAGACTCCGAAGTGGCAATATGGCGGCCGCGCCGAGGTCAACATCAAGCCCGTGACGGTCGGCATCCAGGCCAAGCGCGTCAGTTCGCGTTGGGCGACCGACGTCAATGACGTGAAGGTCAAGGGTTACACCACCGTCGATCTCGATGCGCGGCTTGGCCTCGACTTCCTCCCGGAGGGCAAGAAGTCCTACTTCCAGCTGAACGTCATCAACCTGTTCAACGAGCATTATTTCGGGAACCTGTCGACGACGATCAATGCCTATGGCGTTGGCAGCAGCGCGCCGCGCTTCACGCCGGTGTCGACGCGCGCGATTACCGGAACGCTGACAGTCGGGTTCTAGTCAGAGGGGACTGGGAAAGCAGGCGGCGCTCCCTCGCGGGGGCGCCGCCTTTGCTTTGTCCGCAGCTTGGGGCAAAGGCGCGGCCCATGACCAAAGATGCCCAGCCGCCGCGCGGCACCCTCAAGCTCGTCAGAATTCTCTTGTGGGTCCTCGTTGCTCTGGCGGCGGCCGGAACAGCCGTTTTCCTCTTGTCGCCGAAGGCACCAGACGACACACCCACGCTCACCTTCAATGACAAGGGCGCCAGCTTCGGCGGGCCGTTCACGCTCGTCGGCGGCGATGGCCAGCCGTTCTCGAGCAACGCGCTCGCCGGCAAGCCCTACGCGCTCTACTTCGGCTTTACCCGGTGCGGCGACGTCTGCCCGACCACGCTCGGGCGGATGGTCAAGCTGCGCAAGGAAGCGGGCGGCGACGGCGCGCTCAGGATCGTCTTCATCACCATCGATCCGGCGAACGACGGACCGAAAGAGGTCGGCCAATATGCGACCCTGTTCAACGCGCCGATCATCGGGCTGACGGGCAGCGCGGCGCAGATCGACCGGGTCAAGAAGCAGTACGGCATTTTCGCCAGGCCTTCGCCGCACGCGACCCCGGGGATGGAGATGGAGCATACCGCGACGGTGCTTTTGTTCGATCGTGACGGGAAACTCGCCGGGACCATCGCCAACGACGAGCCCGATGCCGCGGCCCTGGCGAAACTGAAGCGCCTCACCGCCTGACGTGACCGGCTATCGCCCCGATCCGAAAATCCTCGAACTCGGGGCGGATTTTTACGACCCCGTCGCGCCAGCGGACTTTCCCAAGTGCATCCCGCGCTTCCTCAATCAGCGCTGGGCCGAGCAAGTGGGCCTCGATTTCGACGACGCCGGGTGGGCCGCGCATTTCTGCCGCTTCGAACCGCTGCCTGACAATCTTCCGCAGCCTCTCGCGCTGCGTTACCACGGCCACCAGTTCCGCGTGTACAACCCCGACATCGGCGACGGACGCGGCTTCCTCCTTGCCCAGCTTCGCGACGATCGGGACCGCTTGCTCGACCTCGCCACCAAGGGCTCGGGGCAGACGCCATACAGCCGCCGCGCCGACGGCCGCCTGACGCTCAAGGGCGGGGTCCGCGAAGTGCTCGCGACCGAAATGCTCGAAGCGCTCGGGGTCAACACGTCGAAGACTTTTGCCTTGTTCGAGACCGGCGAGGACCTGGAACGCGGCGACGAGCGGTCGCCGACCCGCTCGGCGGTGCTGACCCGGCTCAGCCACGGCCACATCCGCATCGGCACCTTCCAGCGCCTCGCTTTCTTCGGCGAGACCGAAAATATCGCGAAGCTGACGCGCTACTGCCTCGAACACCTTTACGGTGAGCAACCCGTGGCCGACAACGCGCTCCGCCTGTTCGATCTGGTGAGCCAGGCGACCGCGGCGCTCGCAGCCTCTTACCTCGCCGCGGGTTTCGTCCACGGCGTCGTCAACAGCGACAACATCAACGTCACCGGCGAAAGCTTCGATTACGGCCCGTGGCGGTTCACGCCCGAATGGGACCCCGAGTTCACCGCAGCTTACTTCGACCACTACGGGCTCTACGCCTTTGGCCGGCAGCCCGAGGCGATCCACTGGGACCTCGCGCAACTCGGTGGCAGCCTGTCGCTGATCGCCGAAGGGCCGCCGCTGTCGGATTTGCTTGCCGGCTGGGCTGTGCGGTTCGAAGCCGCGCTGACCGATGCCCTGTTGCGGCGTCTTGGCGTCACCGGCGATGGCGAGGTCGCCGCAGCCCTGATCGCCGCGCTGGCATCGCGCGAGGCGACCATCGACCGGATCTTCTTCGACTGGCGCGGCGGCCGCGATCCCGGGCCGGACAAATACCCGTCCGCGCCGTTCCGCGCGCTGGCCAAGGCGCTCGAGGGTCGCGAACGCGTCAGATCGCACCCATATTGGTCCGATGCCAACCCATGTTCCATGCACATCGATGAGGTTGAAACCATCTGGTCGGCGATCGCGGAACGGGACGACTGGCAGCCCTTCAATGACAAGGTTACAGCCATCCGGCGGATGGGCGGAGCGATGACGGCTGATGCATCTGAAGCTTGACGAAAACGCCAACGTGGTGAAGCCCGCGTCAATGACGAAGCAACTCGTCTCCAACGATCCCACGACGGGCGAGCAGGTCTGGTCGGGCGCGATCGGCGACGCCGCGGGCGAGGTTGCCGCCGCGCGCGCGGCCTGGGCCGGCTGGGCGGCGCATTCGGTCGCCTTCCGGATCGAGGCGCTACGCCGCTTCGCCAATGTCGTGCGCAAGGCCGAGGAAGAGTTCGCGACGATCATCGCGAAGGAAACCGGCAAGCCGTTCTGGGAAGCCAAGACCGAAGTCGCTGCGGTCATCAACAAGGTCGAGATTTCGATCGACGCCTATGCCGAGCGCACCCCGCAGCGCCGGCTCGAAGCGGCGCTCGGCAACAAGATTGCGGTCCGCCACAAGCCGCACGGCGTGCTGGCGGTGCTCGGGCCGTATAATTTCCCCGCGCATCTGCCCAACGGCCACATCGTCCCGGCGCTGATCGCCGGCAATGCGGTGGTGTTCAAACCGTCCGAGAAAGCGCCCGCAACCGGCGCCTTCCTGGTCGATTGCATTCACCAGGCCGGCATTCCCGAAGGCGTCGTGCGGCTGCTGATAGGCGGCCCGGAGCAGGGCAAGGCCTTGGCCTCCGAACCCGGCATCGACGGGCTGCTGTTCACCGGCTCGGCCCGCGCCGGCATGTCGCTCCACCGCCAGTTCGCCGACATGCCGCACAAGATCCTCGCGCTTGAGCTGGGCGGCAACAATCCGTTGGTCGTGTGGCAGGCCAAGGACATTGCGGCCGCCGCGGCGATCGTCATCCAGTCGGCCTATCTTTCAGCCGGCCAGCGCTGCACCGCGGCGCGGCGGCTGATCGTCGAGGATGGCGCGCACGAAGAGCTGGTCGACGCGGTCCAGTCGCTGATCGGGCGGATCATCGTCGACCAGCCGTTCGCCGACCCGCCGCCGTTCATGGGCCCGGTGGTCGACAATGGCGCGGCCGACCATGTTCAGGAACAATGGCTCGAGCTGATGATGAAGGGCGGCAAGCCGCTCGTCCGGCTCGATCGATCGGTCGCCGACAAACCCTATCTGACTCCCGCGTTGATCGACGTGACCGACGTCCGCGACCGCCCCGACGAGGAGATTTTCGGGCCGGTCCTGCAACTCATCCGGGTCAAGGATTTCGACGCTGCGATCACCGAGGCCAACAACACCCGCTTCGGCCTTGCCGCCAGCCTGATCGGCGGCAGCCCGGAGCTGTACGACAAGTTCTGGGCCAACGTCCGCGCCGGGGTGATCAACTGGAACAAGCCGACCAACGGCGCCCCGTCCAACGCCCCGTTCGGCGGCATCGGCCTTAGCGGCAATCATCGCCCGAGCGCCTTCTACGCCGCCGATTATTGCGCCTATCCGGTAACCAGCAGCGAGGCCGACAATCTTCGCGGCGCGATCGGCCAGGGCCTCCGCGACCCCAACGAACTTGAGAATTAGAAGCGGATCGCCTTCAGCCTGACCGTTCCAGAGGTCACGGTGACCTTCAGCCGGTTGGTGCCCTCAAGCATGGACAGAGACGGGACGGGGACCGCCTGCCAGCCGCCGCCGGCTGGCACCTGTAACTCGACCGGCGCGCCGTCATTGACCGACAGCGACAGGCTCGCGGGGGCATCCGCCGCGACGATCAACATCGCTGCGCGCGGCCCGGCCGAGGCGGCGTCGAGCGTATATTGCATCCATTCACCGCCCTCGAATGCCGTCACCACGGGGGCGTTCGCCGAGTCGCGGACGATGTCGACGCCGTCGTTGCGATAGGTGCGACCGTCATTCCATTCGGTTCGCTCGCCCCCGGTTGCGACATGATAATCGGCATCGACGCGGTCGGCGTAAGCGATCCCCGGCGGACCAAGATCGTAATCCACCGCGGCAATCTCCAGCGCGCCCGGCCCCAATCGATGCTCGCGAAGCGGCAGCGCCCGGTCAGAATGAGCCTGGCGCATCATCGCGTCGACGACATCGGGATGCGCTACATTGTTGGCGAAATCGACGTCGTGGGTCGCGAGCTGCATCATTGCCGCCCGCGCTTCCGCCGGGTCGGGCCGCGGGCCCTTGGCGGTCAGCCAGTCGACGATCTTCTGCCAGCCCGGATTGGGCACGACCTCGAGCGGGTTGTTGAAGCCGAGCTTCTTGAGCGGCCACCAGGCCCAGCCGACGTCATTGGTCTCGGCCAGCCGGATGGCGTCGCGGAACCAGCGGTTGGAATTCTCGCCGCTCTCGCCAAGCCAGATCGGCCGGCCGGTGGTCGCGCGCAACTTGACGATATCGGTGATCGAAGCGGCGTCGTTCTTGTTCCAATATTTGTGGAAGCTTAGCACCAGATTGTCGTCCCAGTCGGGCGTGATCCCGGCGTAATTATTGCCCCAGCAATTGCCCTCGATGACGATCAGATGATTGCGGTCCTGGCTCCGGATCGCGGCGGTGATCCTTTTGTAGAGCGCGGTGATCGGCCGGTTGCTCTTGTCGTTGCAGCCGTGGCCGCCGCC
>Ga0207658_10000915_pt1 | contig 24446 bp, 26 predicted proteins | sample KBSS33metaG_FD_184322 | JGI IMG/M metagenome (GOLD analysis project Ga0207658, IMG submission 184322) | Switchgrass rhizosphere microbial communities from Kellogg Biological Station, Michigan, USA - KBS S3-3 metaG (SPAdes) (version 2) | ecosystem: Host-associated > Plants > Roots > Rhizosphere...
GCCGCCGGCCGGATCGACCATGGCCGCCCGGCCCGCGTTGGTGATTTGCAGGACAAGCGCGGTCATCAGGCACTCCCATCGAGAAATTGGCCGGCATCGTCGGTCAGGGGCTCGCCGATCTCGTCGGTGATCAGCACAGCCCAATCGGTGCCGCTGGTGTCGGGGCCGGCGCTGGCGCGGCGGTAGAGCGCGGCGCGCGCGGCGCCCGTGGCCGCCGTCGCGCCGGCAACGGCAAGATCGATCACCACATCAAAATGGCTGCGCGCAGGCGAGACCCGCACGACATCGGCGATGATCTGCGCGGTGGTCGCGGCCGAAACGCGCGGGCCGCCGGCCGGGCCATCGGCGCCGAGCGCGGGCAGATGAACGGCAAAGGTGTGTGGCACTCCGCGCGGGGCAGTCTGGTGCCACTCCACCAGCGTGGCCAGCGCATCGATCCCGGCCAGCGCGGTCTTTACCGCCGTGACGCTGCCCTTGCGGCGCTGGTCCTCGATCGCGCGTGCGGTCACGGCGCGCTTTTGCTCTTCGGACCACTCGGCATCCCACTTGTCGACCGAGAGCGACCAGGCCAGCCAGGGCAGCACGGCCACCGGGCACGCCCAAGGGTCCCACAGTTGCTCGATCGGCAGGTCGATGTCTTCGAAACGCAGGCCCAGGCGCGCGAGCGCGACTTCGAGCGGGGTGGAGTTGGGCGGGAGCAGGCTGTCACTCGACACGGCCGGCGATCCTCACCGCAGTGCCCACGCAATTACCGCATTGCGTCTTGCTGATCGCCACGTCGGCCACCGGCTTGTTGATCAGCGCGTTCTGAACGCCGGCCACCACGGCAGCGGCATAGAGCCCGGCCCGCGTGATCGACCGGCCCAGCTTGCGCGAGGCGGCCTTGTAGGCTTCCACCCCTTCCTGCGCGGCGGCCAAAACGATGGTCTCGTCCGGGCCACTGAACAGCACCAGGTCGATATCGATCTCGTAATCGACAATCTCGGCCGAGCGCACTTGCGGCCAGTCGGTGAGCGGGCGCACGTCTTCGTCTGCAGAGACAGCCAGTTCGACCGCTTCGATCTCGTCATCGCTGGCCGAACCATCGCCCAGGCTGGACAGCAGTGACACAACCACTGTGCCCGGCCAAATCGCACCGTCGAGGGCGGCAGTCACGGCGGCGACCAGCCCGGCATCCGCGCCATGATCGTCCAGCACGCCCAGCATCAGCGCGCGGAGATTATCGGGCCTGGGACTGGTGACACTGGCATCGGCCAGCGTGTTGGCGGCCGACAGTGCATAGTAGCGATAGGCGCTGGCCGGTCCCGCCACCGAAAAGGCTTCGGGTGCCAGCTGGATACGCGCCTTGTAGGGATCGTCCTGCTCTCCGGTCAGGCGCTTGACATTGAGTAGGGCGCCCAGTTGATCGAGATTGCTGCCGCGCGCGTAGGCCAGCATGACTTGCTTGGCGCGCTCGTTGAACTGTTGGCGCAGCAACAGCTCCCGATAGGCATAGACCTCGAGCACCTTGACCGCCGGGTCGCTGGTCACCGTCGCATCAAAGGTCGGGAGATCCTCGATCATCTTGGCCACAGCGGCGGCGCGGATGTCCTCATAGGACATCTGCTCGACCACGGTGGGCGCCGGGAGCTGGGAAAGGTCAATCGCGGTGGTGCTGTCAGCCATGGCCCCGGCATGGCGCGGCTTCGCGCGCGCGGGGAGGCGCTGGGCGGGTAGAGGCGGGCTCTACCTAGTCCGGCTCGATCATTTCGGCCGCGATCAGCATGGCCAGATCTTCGTCTTCATCGGACAGCCCGAGCAGGCGGCGTTCGGGGTAGCGCGCGCGGATGCGCTTGCCGTTGCGCAGGCGGCCAACGGTAATCGTTTCGCCGAACTGGCTGACGCGGCCCATGCGCGCGGCGACGGGGGACACTGGCGACAATTCCACGCCGTCCTGATCGGCATCGATCTTCCATTGCTTGGCCATGCGCAACCCGCGAAACATCTTGGCGCCGGCCTTCATCCGAAGCCGGCCCCTGCGGTCATAGCGGGCCTTGCGCGGCTCGAACGGCGTGCCGTCGGGGTTGGTGTTCGAGCTGATGCGTTTGAGGTTGCTGCGGCGAAGGGCCTGGCCCAGCTTGACGGCGGCGCGTTTGCGCTCGGCCGGGGAAAGACCCTGCAGGATCTGGCCGAACCATTCGTCGAGCCTGGTCAGGTCATCGTCAGCCATCAGGCGGCCGGATCAAACGGGGCGATCTGGCCGTCACCGGTGACGGACACCGCCTTGAGCACCGGGACAGCATCGAGGCCAGGGAAAGGCAGATCGTCGGCGAAGAGCGGATCGGGCTCTGGCAGATAGTCCACCTGCATCTTGCCCTGGTTGTTGATGGCGCAAGTGACGTTCTGGGTCAGGTCGATCTGGATCAGCGCGTCATACGTGCCGTTGTCGAGCACATCGAGATCCAACGCGAAGGCATCCTTGCCGGGCGCCAGCAGATCGGGCTGGTTGATGCGCAGCCACGCACAGATGACATAGCCGACCGATGCGATATCGGTGGTCATGTCCATCAAGAGGACGTTGACGCGGTAGGCCATGGCAAAACCGAACGTGGGCGTCTGCCGGCATTGCACTGTGCCGCGATCAGTCCACACGCGCAGGCGCTCGTTGGACTTGGACAGATCCTTGATCGAGGTGGAGAGCACCTGGCGCAGGCTATCGATCTTGCGCATGGATCAATCCCACAAGCTGACGGTTTCGAGGGTCTGCGCGGCGGCCGCTGACGATGCCTCGGGCAGGGTGATGACGGTGCCGGCGGGCAGGCGCGGGCCGAGCGCGGCGAGGCCGGGGTTGAGATCGAGCACCTGCTCGACCACGGTGCGCGTGTAGCCCAGCACGCGCCAACAGACCTGGTCGACGGTTTCACCTTGGAGGGCGATGGCGGTGCGGGACCTGGTCACGCCTTCGGCTCATTCATAGTTCGGCGCTCTGGACGCATTAGTATCAGCGCCTGTAGATGGTGCAGCGAGCGGCGAAATTCAGACACGTCGTCCGGATGCTCCACCGGCAGGCCGACAAAAACGTTCCAAGCATTGACCAGATGGCCAATCACTTCGTGTTCGTTTGGCGTCATCGCGCCGATCTTCATATGAGCCTCACCCGGTTGCGGCCCACCGACTCGGCGCCGATCGAGCGGAGATCGGCCACGGCACCCAGCGCGATGCGGCGCGCCTCATCGGCCGAGGTGTCCTTTTCGATGGCGCGATCGAGGCCCTGATCGGTGGCGCTGATGTCGCGATAGGCCGCGTACAGATCCGCCGCGGCGAAATAGGTGACGATCCGGTCCCATAGCTTCTCCGCCACGTTGGCGCCGTTGAGCGTTTCGGTTGTCACGGCGGCCAGCTGTGCCACCCCGGCGGTGGACTTGGCGGTCCGCCAGGCCGCCAGTTCGCGAAAGGCGTGCAGCATCGCCCCTTCGATCGCCATGGTGAGGCGTTCGGTGCTGATCGTGCCATCGCCCAGGCGAACGGAATCGCGCACGGTGGAAAGCTTGACCGGCGGGAACCAGCCATCGGCCACCACCTGGGCGTCATCGGGATCCCAGGGGGCGGCAGGGACTGCAATGACGCCGGTGGACATGATGGCGATTCCTCAAAGGTTTTGGGGGGTGGGGATGGTTGGCTGGGCTTCACCGCAAAGCGGTTGCACAACCCGCCATCCGCCCCCCAGCGCCGTGGGCGATTGGTGGATCAGGTGGTGGCGGCCTGCTCGGCCATGGCTTTCTTCTGGCGCTCGAGCCGTTCGATCTCCTTTCTCACGCCGATGTTGCGATCGAGCACCAAGGCGCGAGACAGCGTGGTGAGGGCGGCCTCGATATAGGCGGCCTTGCCACCGGCGGGGGCATTGTCGGCGGCCGGATCGAATTCATCGGCCTTGCGCGCGAAGCTGCGGCCGATGGCCTTGTAGAGCTTGGCCATGACGGGATCGGGCATATCCGCACCGTTCACCAGTTCGAGCGTGCGGAGCAGCGCCTCGTGCGGGACGGCTTTGGCCTGGGCCAGGGCGGTGCCGGCGATTTCCTCGGCCACGATGCAGGCAACCGTGCGGGTGAAGCCAGGCAGCACCAGGTGGAAGCGGATGGCGTGGGCAGCCAAGGCAAGGGCATAGTCGAAATCGCGATAGTCGATCGCCCAGAGCATGTTGGTGACCAGGATTTCGTCCTGGGCCGCCTTACCCTGATCCCCGGCCTCGAGAACTCCGTCGATCCACGCAGCGAAAGCGCCCGCGAATTCCTTCTTCTTGGGGATGCGCGCCTCGTGGCTGGCGATTTCCTTCAGAGCGCGCAGGTTGTCGTGGAGCAGCACGCGCAGGGCAGCGTATTCCTTGCCTTCGGGCGTGCTGGTGTCCGGCTCGGCCGGCGCCGTGCTTTCGGTGGACGGGGCGGCGCCGGCGCGGATGGCCTGCACCCGCTGCTTGTGGCGGCGGAAAGGGCTGCTCATGGGCTTGATCCTGTTGCGGGTGGTCCGCAGGGGCGCGTGGCCTCCCCTGCGGTGCGCTGGCTCCGGGGTGCCGCCGGCCACGGCAGGTCCCCCCATCGACGCCCTCGGTATTACGGGCGCTCGCCGAACGTGATGTTCTCGGCCATGACCGCGTGATCGGTGCTCTCGATCACGTAGCCTTCGTTGACCGAGTTGTAGTCGACCAGCGAAGCCATGTTTTCCGGCTCGTCCTTGATGTAGCGGCGGCGCGAACCTTCCTGATAGTAAAGCGAAAGGTTGCTGCTGTCGGGCACGCTGGGCTGGCCCAGCGGCGTGATCAGCATCGTGCCCTCGGGGAAGTACGGCACAATCACGGCCGGGCGTCCGCCGATCTGCTTGGCAGACATGACGATGTCGGTAACGACTTGGTCGCTGGTAGACTTACCGCCATCGATGGTGTCCGACAGGGGCCGGTTGATCATGGGGAAATACTTCTCGTCCACCAGATCCTGCGAAACGATCACGACGTGATCGGTCGATGCGCGTGCCCAGCTCGGCATGCCGGAGATCAGGTCATAGGCCAGCGCGTCGATGTTCTTGTAATCGCCGTCGGCGGTGCTGGCGTCCTTGCCGATGTAGATCGCCTTGGCGGAGCCGGTAGCGGTGGTGACACCGCCAGCAGTGACGGTGTTGCGGCCCATGACGTGATCGGCGCGTTCCAAGCGCAGCTTCTGCAGCCAACCGATGTTGACGTCTTCGCCCATGGGGTTTTCTTCAGCATCGGTGTCGTCGGCCGCCGTGGTGCCGTGCCAACCCACCATGATGCGGCTTAGCGCCACCGAGATCGCGACTTGGCGCGAATAGCGATCGGCGAAGTCCGGGAAGCGCGACCAGTTGTCGATCAGTTCCCACGGGAGCCAGGTGTCGAACAGGGTGTCGTGCAGCTCCCATTTCCGATCCTGCAGCAAGCCGGCATACTTGGGCTGGCGGGGCAGGTTGGGGCGGCTGCGGCGCGAGGCCACCATGTTGGCGGTGCCCAGGCCGATGACCTGGCCCTTGAGATCGCGAACGCCGGGCACGTTGATGCGCTGCAGGAAGCCGACGTTCTCACGCTGGAGATCCTCGAGCCGCTGTTCGGACGAAGGCTCGAGCGAGAACTGCTTGGCCACGCCGCGCGGCGCATTGTTGCGCTGCTGGATGGCGGCGAAAAGACCGTCCAGCGCCCGGCGGCCGCGATCGGAAAGATTGTAACCCATGTTTTTCAGGTCCTGTGGTGACGGGGTGCGGGGCGGGCGGGTGACGGTTTAGAAGACGCCGGCGTAGTTCGCGGCGCCGCCATCGGAGCGGGACCGCGCGGTATAGTTGTGGGCCGGGGTCTGTTCCTGGGTGGCTTCCAGCTGCTGCAGCTTCACGGCCAGGGCATCGCTATCAGCGCGGAATTCGTTGCGCAGATCGGCGATAGCCTTGGAGAAGCTGGTGCCCATTTCTTCGAACAACGGGCGCATCTGGCTGAAATCGAACGTCTGCACCTGCGCAGGATCGACCGCAGGAACTGGGTCCTGCTTCGCTGGCGCAGGGCTGAACTTGGCGGCAAAGCGATCGAGCACGCCAGACAGGCCAGCCAGGAAGCCGGCGCCTGTCTCTCCGCCGGTCTCGTCGGGAAATTCCAGCGCTTCGGCGGTCTCCGCCGAGACGGTAAGAACGCCCGGCAGCGAACGGTTGAACTGCAGGCGCTGGGTGGCGATCGACGCAGGGCTGTCGGTCAGGGCGCAGCCCATAAGATAGGCGAAACCTTTGCCGGCAAAATTGGGCTCGATCTCGATCGACGGATAGACCTTCTGATCGGCCTCGTTGAGCTTCTTGGCATCCGGCGTCACGTCGAACACACCGAACAAGCCCAGGCGGTTTTCTTTCTTTCCGTTGAAATCGACCTCCACCATGCTGGTCGACAGCTCAAGCACGTCGCCATAGGCCCGAAATGGACCATCGCCGCTGATACCTCGGATGTGCTCGATGTTGAGCCGGGCGCCATAGGTCTTGGGGTTGTAGCTCGAGGCCATCTGCTCGATCATCTTGTCATCGATGGTGCGGCCATCGACAGTCGAGCCGGCGGTAGCGAGCAAGAAGGGCTTGGTCTTCATCGGGTGCTCCTGGGCGGTCCTGTTGACTGGGCCTGTTGCGGCGACCCGTGTGCTGTTGCCCTTGAGCCAGCCCGGCGCGGCATCGGCAACGCGGGCGCGCGGTAGAGCGCGCCTCTACCCAGCCAGCAGGGCGACAGGGACGCCGTTTCGGGGTGCATGGCTGTGGCCATGCATCCGACCAGCCCCCCCGACCCGGACGACGACGCCCCGGCGATCAGCCGGCAGGTGGCCCGCGCCCAGCGCAGGCAGGCGCGTTCGCTCCATCATCGCGGGTGGCAGCTGACGCAGATCGCGGCCGAGCTGGGCGTGAAATATGGAACGCTCGCGGCGTGGAAGAGCCGCGATGCTTGGGACGAGGATGCGCCGATCGCGGTGGTCGAGGACCGGCTCGAGGCGAAGATTGCCACACTGCTCGACAAAGACCCGTTCACCGAAGGCGACATGAAGCGGGTGGACTTCATGATGCGCCAGATGGAGCGCGCTGCGCGCATCCGCAAATTCGACAAGACGGGGCGCGAGGGCGATCTCAACCCCAAGATCGAGAAGCGCAACAACGAGGAGGCCAAGGCCAAGCGCGCGGACAAGCGCAAGAATTTCCTGTCGCGCGAGCAGTGGCAGGCGCTGCTGGACGATTTCCACGACTGGTGTTTCGAGTACCAGGACGAATGGTGGGAGCAGCGCCACCAGCGCGTGCGCAAGATCCGCAAGAGCCGCCAGATCGGCGCCACCGTCTATTTCAGCCGGGAATCGGTCGCCAAAGTGGCCGAAGCCATCCTGGCGACGCTAGACGGCGAGAAGGACGCGGCACCACGCAACCAGATATTCCTTTCGGCTTCCCAGCGCCAGGCCAACAAGTTCCGCCGAGAAATCGTGAAATGGGTGCGGCGCGTGACCGGGGTGGAGCTGAAGGGCAACCCGATCATGCTCGACCTGTCGTTTCCGGCAGAGACGGACGAGGACGGCGAGCCGCAGGCGCTGCCGCCGATGGATGCGGTGGGCTTCTATCCGTTGTCCACCAACAGCGCGACCGCCCAAGGCGAGAGCGGCGACTTCTACTTTGACGAATTCGCCTGGGTGCACGGGTTCACCGAGTTGAACGGCGTGGCCAGCGGCATGGCCACGCACAAGATTTACAAAAAGACCTATTTCTCTACGCCTTCGACCAAGACGCACCAGTCCTATGGCTTCTGGTCGGGCGAGGAGTGGAACGCCGGGCGCGCCAAAGGCGACCAGCAGCCGTTCGATATCTCGCATCGCAATCTGCGGAACGGCGCGATCATGCCCGATGGTAGCTGGCAACAGCTCGTCACTATCCATGACGCGGTGGTCAAGGGCCTGGGCAAGCTGGTCGACGTGGACGAGCTGCGCCGCGAGTATTCGGACGAGCGGTTCCGCAATCTGTTCGAATGCGAGGACATCGACGATTCCGAAAGCTCGTTCCCCTACGTGCGGCTCGCGCCGGCGCGGGTGGACAGCTTCTACAAGTGGCGGGATTTCGCGCCCGCGCTGATCGAAATCCCTGGCGGGCGGCCGTTCGGGGAAAAGCCGGTCTGGCTTGGCTATGACCCGAACAAGCAGGGCCGGGACGATGCGGCGCTAGCCGTGCTGGCGCCGCCAGAAAAACCGGGCGGCAAGTTTCGCGTGCTCGAGAAGATCCGGCTCAACGGGTTGGACTTCGCGGGCCAGGCCGACGCTATCCGGGCGGTCTGCAAGCGTTACAATGTCACCGACATATCGATCGACACCACAGGGCATGGCCAAGCGGTGTGGGAACTGGTGAGCAAGTGGTTCCCGCTGGCGCGCAAGATCGAATATTCGGTGGCCACCAAGACCGCCCTGGTGATCAAGGGCCAGAACGTCTTCCGCGCCGGCCGTATTGAATTCGATGCCGGTTGGACCGACGTGATGCAGGCATTCATGGCCATCCGCCCGACGCTGACCGGGAGCCAGCGCGGCGTAACCTATACCGCGCGGCGCAACGGCGAGATCGGGCACGCCGATATTGCCTGGGCGATCCTCCATGCCCTTTCCAACGAACCGCTTGATGCCGGTGCCGAAATCCAGGCGCCGGCCGGGCGTGTGCGCTTCCTCAACTGACAGGACCGATGATGACTGAAACCAGCTCGACCGCCCTGGCCCAGGCCCTGGCCGCTCAGCCCGAGGAAAAGGCCAGCCATGCGCCCGCCAGGGCGTTTCGCTTTGGCGAGCCGGAAAGCGTTCTCGATCGCCGCGAATTGGCCCAGTATTTCGAGATTTGGCACAACGGGCGCTGGTACGAGCCGCCGCTGCCAATGGCGCGGCTGTCGCAGACGTTCAACGTCTCGCCTTATCACCGCAGCGCGATCGGCCTGAAGGTCAATCTGCTGGTGGCGCAACAGACGCCATCGCGGTGGTTGGCGGCTGACGTGTTCGAGCGCTGGGCGCTGGATTTCCTGCAGATGGGCAATGCCTATCTCGAGAGCGTGCCGAACCTGGGCGGGCGCATCGCCGCCCTCGCGCATAGCCCAGCCATCCACACGCGCGCCGGGATCGATCCCGACGTGTTCTGGTGGACCAACTGCGCGCGTGGGGATGAGCATGCCTATGCGCCCGGCACCATTTTTCAGTTGCAACAGCCGGATGTGGCGCAGGAAATCTACGGACTGCCCGAATGGCTGTCGGCGCTGCAGAGCGGGTTGCTGTCGGAAAACGCAACGCTGTTTCGCCGCCGCTATTACCTCAATGGAGCGCACGCGGGATTCGTGTTCTATTTGAGCGAGCCGCTAGCCGATAATGCGACTGTCGATGCGATCGAGCATCAGCTCGGCAGCGCCAAGGGCGTGGGCAACTTCAAGAACATGCTGGTCTACATCCCCAAGGGCAAAAAGGACGGCATTCAGATCATGCCGATCGCCGACGTGACAGCGAAAGACGAATTCTCGGCGGTGAAGAACATCAGCCGCGACGACATGTTGGCCGCGCACCGCACGCCGCCGATCCTGATCGGCGTGATCCCCCAGGCGGCAGGCGGGCTGGGCAACATTGGCCAGACCCGCGATGCCTTCTTCGAGACGGAAATCGTGCCGATCATGCGGCGCATGCTTCGGCTCAACGACTGGACCGGCCTGCCGGTGCTCGCGTTCCGCGATTACGTGTGCAGCGATGGCAGCGTGATCAAGCAAGACGGCACCCGCGTGGCGGCCGGCGCGCGATAGGATTTCCGCCCGCCGGCAGAGGCGGGGGAAGGGGGCGTTGCACCGCCCCATTCCGACGACCGCAGATCGTCATGTCCCCAGACAGGCCCACCCGAGGCCATCCCGCCTGCCGACTCGGCGGTGAGAACATATAAGGAACATTTGCGATGTTGTCGAACGTGCTGGACCAGCTCGAGCCGGTCAGCCCCACGCGCCCGCCTGCGCCCTACATCGGCGGCAAAAAGATGCTCGCCAAGCGCCTGGTGGCGCAGATCAACGCCGTGCCGCACACCCTTTATGCCGAGCCATTTGTGGGCATGGGCGGCGTGTTCTTCCGCCGCGATCAGCGCCCGAAGTGCGAGGTGATCAACGATTGGTCCGAGGACGTGGCCACATTTTTCCGCATCCTGCAACGGCACTATGTGGCGTTCATGGACATGCTGCGCTGGCAGGTGACTTCGCGCGCGGGGTTCGAGCGGTTGCGCCGGCAGGATCCTTCGACGCTGACCGATCTCGAGCGCGCTGCGCGGTTTCTCTACCTTCAGAAGCTGACGTTCGGTGGAAAGGTGGCCGGGCGCGTGTTTGGCGTTGCTACCACCGGCCCAGCCCGGTTCGACGTCGCCAAGGTCGGACCGATCCTCGAGGCAGCGCACGAGCGGCTTTCCAGCGTGGTGATCGAGCGCTTGCCATGGTCGGATTTCCTGGCGCGCTATGACCGGCCGGGAACGCTGTTCTATCTCGATCCCCCATATTTTGGATGCGAGGGAGACTATGGCCGCGACCTGTTCGACCGGGGCCAGTTCGAGGCAATGGCCGAGCAGCTGCGTGGCATCAAGGGCCGCTTCATCCTGTCGCTCAATGACCGGGCCGAGGTGCGGCGGATCTTCGACGGTTTCGCGATCGAGGCAGTGCCCGTGCGTTACACCGTCGGCGGTATGGCGCAGAGCCAGGTCGTGGGGGAAGTGATCATTAGCAATTGACGCTCCGGCCCGTGTGAGGGCCAGCGCAGGCGATAGGGGCCGGGGGGCATCCCCCCGGCCCCTTTTCGTGCCTGGGCTCCTCGGAGGGGCCACGGGGCGGCATCGAACGGCGATCGACGGGCATCGATGCCAGGGGGCAGGGGGAGGGCCGAGGCCGGGGAGCGGGGTGGCCGCCGGCACCTCGCGCGCCGCGCTCGCCCCCACGCCTCGCTTGCCTCTTCTTCGTCTCGAATTTTGCATTTTCGAGGCCGGCTCTGCGCCGCTCGCCGTGGCCCAGGATCAACCCCCATCGTCGCAAGTCGGTTATCTCGGTTACATGGCAGGGCGAAGGCCGGAAAAATGGCGGAAATCTGCGGTTTTCTAGGTAACCCTACGGCGGTTATCCATGGGCAATATCTCTTGGTCTAAAAGGTTATGTCATTGAAGTTATTGCATATAAATTAGATGGAATATTCCTTTATATAGAGGTTACCAGATAACCGCCGTGTTGCCCTTTGTGTTGCCGAAAAAATGGCTGATTTCCGCCAATGTAACCGAGATAACCGAGTTGCGAACCCCACCCGCAAAAGCTGGAAATTGGCCCTAAGGGTGCTGGCGGCCGCGCAAAGTCCGCGTCCGAGGGAACACAGACGATGGGTCAGGAGGCTTTGCGAAATTATGCGCGCAACTGATCGCGCGGCGACAACTGCGGCGCCGGCATGGATGGCGCCCAACGCAGCGATGTTTTGCGGGCATTTTGGTTAGACAGACCGACTGGGATGCCCAGGGTTTGCGTGGGTCCGCGCTGAGCGGTTAGCCAATGTAAGTGCTTGTCTTAAAACGGTTGAGACAGTCCCCCCGCTCCTGCCATCACCATCGGGTGATGCACGCATTGAAAAGGCCGCCACCCCAGCCGGGATGGCGGCCTTTCTCGTCTGGGCCAGAACAGCTTAGCTTAGAGGCCGCCGGTCAGCCCGGTGGCGGCCGAACCGGTGGCGCCCACTGCGCCGCCCACTGTGCCGCCCACGCCAGCGCCGAGGCTCGAGCCCGTGGCGCCGCTCATCGCCGTGCCCATGGGATCGACCGCGGATCGCGCGGTGCTGTTGAGAGCGCCCTGGGCCGAGCCGGTCGCGCCCCCTTGCGCCATGGCGCCGTGGCGGTTGGCCTGAACGCGGGCATTGCCGGTGCTGCCAAGGCTGCTGCTGGCAGCGCCCGCAGTCGTTCCGGCCATGCCGGGCATGGTCGTGGCCGTACCGGTATTGGCGGTGGAGCCCACGGTGCCGCTGCCGCCGACCGTGGCGGCGCTGCCATTGGGGTGCGCGTGAACGCCCACGCCGGCGGTGCCCGTCGTGGTGCCGGCGGCCCCGGTGGTGGCCTGGCCCATGGCTGGCAGGCTGATGGCGGTGCCCAGCAGCAGGGCGGCGGTGGCAGCGATGGCGCGCATGATCAGGTTCCTCGCGATAGGTTGGTTTCGTTGGGGGCAGGCGGGGAAAACGCGCTGCCCTGTTGCGCAATACAACCGTCCAACCCGGCAATGTTTCCGTTTCGTGCCCAAGGCTGGCCCTGCGCTGCGGCCAGCAGGGCGGCGCGCGCGATGGCGTGCGCTCTTGCCAAGCGGTGCGCTTGGCCCTAGATACGCCACACCTTCCGACATCGGAGCCTTACCTGCCCCTCCCGGACCTGTCCGGGGCGGCGATGGCCCCTAGGCGGAAGGCACGTGATTCATTCAGGCAACGAAGGCGGCACGTAAAATGGCCAAGACCAGCCCCGGCGAATTCTTCAATCAGGTGAAGGCCGAAGCGCGCAAGGTGGTGTGGCCCACGCGCCAGGAAACCACCACCACGGCGATTTTCGTGGGCATCATGATGCTGATCCTGGCGGTGTTCTTCCTGGGCATCGACAGCGTGTTCGGCTTTATCGTGCAGTGGCTGCTCAAGCTCGCCTGAACTTCGCACCCCTGATTTTCTTACCTTCGCACATAGAGACGCATCATGGCTCGCTGGTACATCATCCACGCCTATTCCGGCTTTGAAAACAAGGTTCGCGAATCGATCATCGCCGAAGCCGAGCGCATCGGCCTGTCGCAGCTGGTCGAAGCGGTGGAAGTGCCCACCGAAACCGTGACCGAAGTGAAGCGCGGCAAGAAGATCGCGGTCGAGCGCAAGTTCATGCCCGGTTACGTCCTCGCCAAGCTGGCGATGAACGACGATATCTACCACCTGGTCAAGAACACGCCCAAGGTGACCGGATTCCTGGGTCACAATGGCAAGCCGCAGCCGATTTCCGAAAAGGAAGCCGCACGCTATTTCGGTGCGCGCGAACAGGCCGCGGCACAGCCCGCCCGCCAGGTCGCCGTCGATTACGAGATCGGCGATTCGGTCAAGGTCAATGCCGGTCCCTTCGCCACGTTCAACGGCGTGGTCGAGGAACTCGATTTCGACAAGCACCGCGTCAAGGTCTCGGTGTCGATCTTCGGCCGCGCCACCCCGGTGGAACTCGGCTTCGACGAAGTCGAACTGGTCAAGTAATCCGCCGACGGGGCGGCTGCCGTCCCATCGGTGTCACGCTGCCGCCGCCAGGGTCCGCCCCTGCGGCGGCTTGCTTTTTCCCAAGCTTGCAAATGCGGTGCAAGCTGTTATGGGCGCCCACTTCGCGGCGGACCTGTGGCCTGCCCGATTCCGTGCGGTAGAGCGGCCCCGGCTGCTCGCTATCACCGCTTACTCTGCGGGGCATCCGCCCCAACAGGATGAAAGGAGGCCATCATGGCCAAGAAGATCGAAGGCTATATCAAGCTGCAGATCAATGCCGGCGAAGCCAAGCCTTCGCCGCCGATCGGCCCCGCGCTGGGTCAGCGCGGTGTCAACATCATGGGTTTCTGTAAGGAATTCAACGCCGCCACCCAGGAAGTGGAAAAGGGCACGCCGCTGCCGACCGTGATCACGGTCTATGCGGACCGCTCGTTCACCTTCGTGACCAAGACTCCGCCCGCCACCTACTTCATCAAGAAGGCCGTGGGCATCAAGTCGGGCTCGAAGACTCCGGGCAAGGCGTCGGCTGGCACCATCACCCGCTCGCAGCTGGAAGAAATCGCGCAGTCCAAGATGAAGGACCTGAACGCGAACAGCATCGAACAGGCCGCCAAGATCATCGAGGGCTCGGCCCGTTCGATGGGCCTGCAGGTTGTGGAGGGCTGATACCATGGCAAAGCAGACCAAGAAGCAGAAGGCCCTCGTCGAGAAGCTGGGCGACAACCAGAAGCTCTACGGCGTGGATGAAGCCATCCAGTTGCTCAAGGACCTCAAGAGCGCCAAGTTCGACGAATCGCTCGAAGTGTCGCTGAACCTCGGCGTCGATCCGCGCCACGCCGACCAGATGGTCCGTGGCATGGTCAGCCTGCCCTCGGGCACCGGCAAGGACGTCAAGGTTGCCGTGTTCGCCCGTGGCGACAAGGCCGAAGCGGCTCTCGCTGCCGGCGCTGATCGCGTGGGCGCCGAAGACCTGCTGGAAGACATGCAGGCTGGCAACCTCGACTACGGCCGCGTGATCGCCACGCCCGACATGATGGGCCTGGTCGGCCGCCTCGGCAAGGTGCTGGGTCCCAAGGGCCTGATGCCGAACCCGAAGCTCGGCACCGTGACTCCCAACGTGGCGGACGCTGTGAAGTCGGCCAAGAGCGGCCAGATCGAATTCCGCGTCGAAAAGGCCGGGATCATCCATGGCGGCATCGGCAAGCTGTCGTTCTCGAACGACGCGCTGCGCGCCAACTTCGACGCGTTTCTCGACGCGATCGTCAAGGCCAAGCCCTCGGGCGCCAAGGGCAAGTACGTCCGCAAGGTCGGCCTGTCCTCGTCGATGGGCCCCGGCCTGAAGATCGACGTGGCCCAGGTTCACGGCAGCTAAGGTTCACGGCAGCTAAGCTGCCGCCGCCAAGGCGACAAGGAATTGCGGGGTCGGGAGGGTTTGCCTTCCCGGCCCCGCTTCCATTTCAGCGTGCGGCGCCTGGAACCCCGGCCACGCTGGCGCGGGTATAGCATTCCACCACCAGGCTGATCGCCGCGCCATCGGGCCGGCGCAGCACGGCGCGGTGCGAAAGCACGGTGCCCGCCGGGCATTCCGCCATGCGCCCGCGGCGTGCGGCCAGCCGTTCACGGGTGAAGTGCAGCGGCGCCACGACCGTGCCGAAGGGCGTGTCGGTGCCGGCCAGGGTTTCGTTCATCGCCGGGGTCAGGCGCGCGGGCACGAACCAATTCTGCGCATCGGACAAGACCACGCCGCCACAGGCCAGGCGCACATGGCGAAAGCCCAGCGGTTCCTGTGCGCCCACGCCCAGTTGCATGCGCACCGCAGCAGGCGCCGGCCGTGGCGTGCGATCGGCCTGCGCGCGGATCGTGGCAGGATCGGCAAGGTGCCGGGCCGCGCACCACTGGGCCAGCGCCGCCGTGGCGCTGGGCTGGGCCGCCAATGTGGCTTCGAGTGCCGGCAAGCGTGACGGCACGCAGCCTGTCAGGCCCACCGCCGCTGCAGGGGCCAGCGCCATCCAGGCAAGACCGCCGCGCATTGGCCGCTAGATACCGCCTTCCACGCCCTGGCGGCCAAGTGCTGTCAGCCCGTGCATGAGATCGGCCGCGCAGGCGTCGATCACGGCGCGGTCGGTGGCGCGGATCACGAAGTTGGCGCCGACCTTGCCTTCGCGGAAGAACGGGTACGATCCGATCTGGCAACCCGCATGGGCCTGTTCGGTCTGGCGCAGCAGATCGGCCACTTCGCTTTCGGCCACCCAGCAGCCGATCGTGTCAGACAGGACCGGCAGGCCGCCCTGCAGTGTCCCCGTCAAGGCTGCCAGCATCTCGCCCGCGATATGCGGCACGCCGGCGAGCAGGTGGATATTGCCGGCGGTGATCCCCGGCGCGCCGGACAGGCCGTTTTCGATCAGGGTGGCGCCGGCGGGCACGCGCGCCATGCGCAGGCGCGCCTCGTTCACGCCGCCGCGTGGGGCGTAATAGCTTTCCAGCATGGCCCGCGCATCGGGATGGATCACCACATCGACGCCCAGGGCCTGCGCCACCGCATCCACGGTGATATCATCGTGGGTGGGGCCGATGCCCCCGGTGGTGAACAGGTAGTCGTTGCGCGCGCGCAGGGTGTTCACCGCTTCGACGATGGCGGCCATGTCGTCGGCCACCACCCGCACCTCCTTGAGGCGGATGCCCTGGACATTGAGCCAGGTCGCCACCTGGGCAATGTTCTTGTCGTGTGTTCGACCCGAGAGAATCTCGTCGCCGATCACCAGCAGGGCAGCGGTCCAGATGCGGTCGGGCTCGATACGGGATGCGTCGTTCATCAAGGGGTATCGATAACGCAATCGGCTACCGGTGCAAGCGCGGCGGGCGCCTTGTCGAAGCGCAGGACACCATCATCGATCGGGTCGTGACGCAAAAACGCGCGGTCGGCCAGGTAGTCGTGGTTGAGCCGCCAGCGCCGCTGCGTGCTGCTGCGCGGCATGATGGACCAGGCGCGCTGCAAGTAACCCGATGAAAATTCCAGTGTCTCGTCCATTTCCAGGCCGTGCCCGGCGGGCAGGACCGGGGTTGCGACCTGCGTGCCCGTGCGTTCCATGTGGTTGAGCACCCGCGCGGTGAACGCGGCCACCAGATCGGCGCGCAAGGTCCACGATGCATTGAGATAGCCGAACACCTGCACCAGGTTGGGCAGGTTGGACAGCATGCAGTCCTTGTAGTGGACGTGGTCGGCCAGGTTCACCGCTGCCCCGTCTTGCGACAGCGCGATCTTGCCCGCGATGGCCAGCTTGAGGCCCGTGGCCTTGACGATCACCTCGGCGGCCAGGCTCTGCCCGCCGTCGAGCCGGATGCCCTGTGCTTCGACCTGCGCGATCGTACCGGTGACGACCTTGGCCTGGCCACTGCGGATCGCTGCAAACAGATCGCCATCGGGCACGAGGCAGAGACGCTGCTGCCATGGGCCATAGGGCGGGGTGAAGGCCGCTTCATCCCAGGCCGGGCCGAGGGCGCGGGCGGCACGGCGCTTCAGCCAGGCGCCCACCTTGGCCGGGGCCCGCCGCGCGCGGTTGTAGAACCAGGCGTTGATCCGCAGGTTGCGGGCGCGCACCAGGCGGGCCGCCAGGCGCTCGGGCAAGAGCCGGTGCAGGGCATGGGCCAACCGGTCACGCCGTGGGCTGGCGACGAACCAGGTGGGGGTTCGCTGCAGCATGACGACGTGCGCGCCGCGCTGCGCCAGGGCCGGCACCAGCGTGGCCGCCGTCGCGCCAGAGCCGATGACGACGATCTTCCGCCCCGCCACGTCCAGGTCCTGCGGCCAGAACTGGGGTTGCACGATCGGGCCGGCAAAGGCCACCTCGCCAGGCAGGGCCGGATCGTGCGCGGCATCGTGATCGTAATAGCCGGCGGCAAGCACGAGGAAGCGCGCGGACAGGCGGTCTTGGCGGCCCGCTTCGTCCACCAGCGACAGGTGCCAGCAGGCGCTCTGGCTGTCCCAATCGGCCGCCTCGACCCGCGTGCCAAAGCGGATGTGGCGCTTGATCCCGAATATTGAGACGACTTCGTTCAGATAATCCCGGATCGCTCCGCCATCGGCAATGGCATCGGCGCCGCGCCAGGGGGCAAAGCCGAAACCCAGGGTGTGCATGTCGCTGTCCGACCGCACGCCGGGGTAGCGGAACAGGTCCCAGGTGCCGCCCACCGCGTTGCGCCGTTCCAGCACGGCAAAGCTGCGCCCTGGGCAATCGCGGGCCACGTGCACGGCCATGCTGATGCCGCTGATCCCGGCACCGATGATCGCCACGTCCAGATCGGGGGTGTGCCTGTCCATCCTTGGGGAGGTAGGCGCTTGGCCCGCAAAAACCCAGCACGATTGCGCTTTGCCCTCGTGCTTGCCACATAGCGCGCATGACGATCATTGCCGCGCGCCGCTATGTGCCCGATCCCACTGGCCGTACGGCCGCCCGCATTCCGGGGCCGCTCGATCTGGATGGCGTGTTCACGCCGGTGCCCGACGGCGCGTTCGACTGGATCGGCCTGTGCGAGCCCTCGCACGAGGAACTGGACAAGGTGGCGGCGCACTATGGCCTCCATCCCCTGGCGATCGAGGATGCGCTTAATCCCCAGCAGATGCCCAAGCTGGACCAGTATCAAAAGCATCTGTTCGTGGTGGCGCGCACGGCCACGCTGGAGCCGGGCGAAACGCTGACTTATGGCCAGACGGCGTTTTTCCTGGGCGCGGATTTCATCATTTCGGTGCGCTTTGGTTCGAGCCGGGCCCATCTGGACTTGCGGGCGGCGCTGGAGTCCGACCCTGACCGGCTGGCCGAAGGCGCCGATTATGTGCTCCACGCCATTCTCGACTTCATCGTCGATGGATACCTGCCGATCATGGAGCGGCTGGAAGCGGTGGCTCATGCCATGGAGGAAGCGGCGATCGACGTCTTTCCCGAGCAGCAGACGATCCGCCGCATTTTCCGCCTGCGCCGCCAATTGCGCCGGTTCGAACGCATCGTCGGCCCGATGGAAGAAGTGTGCGAGCGCCTGGCCGAGACGCATGTGGCGCTGATAGACCCCACGGCACGCATCTGGTTCCGCGACGTGCTCGACCACATGCGCAGGGCCATGGCGCGGATGCGCGGGTTGAAAGAGACGCTGGCCGCCATCGTCGAAACCGCCAGCCTGCTGGAACAGCACCGGCAAGGCGAGATGACGCGCCAACTGGCCGCCTGGGCCGGCCTGCTCGCGGTGCCTACGGCGATTGCCGGCATTTACGGCATGAACTTCGATTTCATCCCCGAACTCAAATGGCACTACGGCTATTTCGCGGTGTGGGGCGTGATCCTGACCGTGTGCGGCGGGCTCTATTGGCGCTTCCGGCGGATCGGCTGGCTATAGTAAAGTCCCTACCCCCTCTTCGGCCCGGTTTTAAGTCGCGCCGGTCCATGGATGATGCAGGGCCGTGTGGTTCCCACGCGGATGGATGCTTGCAGGGGTAGGTTCGAGATGGCTGTTCTTGGCGCGATGCGAATCCGCACGATATCCGTGGGGGGGTCGGTGCTTCTGGCACTGGCGGCGGTGGGCGGCGCGGCCATGGCGACGAGTGCGACGAGCGGGCTGGGCAGCCGGTTGTCGGCCTTGGCGTACGAGACCGTGCCCACGCTCAACGCGCTGACCCAACTGCGCGGCATGGTCGGGGACGTACGCCTGACATTGGCCAAGCATATCATGTCGACCGACCTGGTCGAAACGCGCGCGCTCGATGCCGATCTGGAAACGAAGATCGGCGAATTGGACAAGGCTCTCGCCGATTACCGGGCCATGCAGGAAAAGCAGGCCGACAAGGAAGAAATGCAGGCCGTGGGCGAATTGCAGGACGTGTTCCACGCCTGGTCCAAGGAAGCGGGGGTGGTTCGCGCTCTTTCGCTGCAAAATCGCAATGTCGAAGCTTACGCCACGTTTCGCGACCACCTCAATCCCTTGGGAACGGAGATGGGTACGCGCATTGCCGCACTCGCCACCCGCAATGCCGAGCAAGCCAGTGCCGTCGCGACCGAGGGCACCTTGCAGGCTGACCACCTGGAGAAGTGGGCCATGCTGATTGGCGTTGTCGCCGTCGTCACCGGGCTGGCCGTGGGTGTGTTGTTTCACTTGCGCGTTGCCGCCCCGCTGGGGCGCCTGTCGCACGCCATGAAGGAAATGGCCGGCGGCCAGATCGATCGCGACGTGCCCGGCCACGAGCTGACCGACGAGGTGGGCGACATCGCCCGCGCGCTGGAAGGCATCAAGGATTTCGTTGCACGCCGCGCGGCCGTCTTGATGGAGCAACGCCTGGCAGAACAGCAGCAGGTCGTCAGCGCGCTGGGCGGCGGCATGGCGGCCTTGCGCGACGGGCGCCTGTCGCACCGCATCGAGGTGACGTTCCCGGCCGATTACGAGCAGCTGCGCGTGGATTTCAACCAGTCGCTGGCCAGTCTGGCAGATGCGCTGGGCCAGGTTACCCAGGCAGCACAGGGCGTGCGGGTGGGCGCCAGCGAAATCGCTTCGGCCAGTCACGACCTGTCGAGCCGCACCGAAAACCAGGCTGCCGCTCTTGAAGAATCGGCCGCTGCCGTCCGCCAGCTGAGCACGACCGTGACCCAGACCGCGCAGACCGCCAAGGACGCGAGCGATACCGCACGCCAGACCCGCCACGAAGCGCGCGCCAGCGGCGAGACGATGACCCAGGCCGTGGCCGCGATGGAAGAGATCGCCAAGTCCAGCAACCGGATGCAGGAGATCGTCGCGCTGATCGAAGGCATCGCCTTCCAGACCAACCTGCTGGCGCTGAACGCCGGGGTGGAAGCGGCGCGCGCGGGCGATGCCGGCAAGGGCTTTGCCGTGGTGGCATCGGAAGTGCGCAGCCTGGCGCAGCGTTCGTCGGACGCGGCCAAGGACATCACCGGCATCATCCGCGAGAGCGACCGCGACGTGGGCAATGGCGTGCAGATGATCGGCGAGACGCAAAGCGCGCTGGCCCAGATCGTGGAGCGTACTTCGCGCCTGTCGGAAATGATCGAGGCGATTGCCCGCTCTTCGGAGGAGCAGGCCGGGGCGATCGGCCAGGTCGATACCGTGGTTTCCGACATGGACCGCATTACCCAGGCCAATGCCGCGCTGGTGGAGGAAACCACGGCCGCCTCGCGCAGCCTGTCGAACGAAGCCAATTCCCTGGGCCAGCTGGTCGGCAGGTTCGATCTGGGCGGTGTTGGGGGCAGCGCCTATCCCAGGCTTGCGGCCTGAGGCGCACAATTTGGGGTGACATTCCCCCGTCTTGCGCGTTAGCCCCCCGAACCGTCACCGAACAGGGGAACTGACCGCGCATGGCCGGGGGATCGACACGCACCATCCTGATAGCACTGGGTGCCAACCTGGGCATTGCCGTGGCCAAGTTCGCGGCTGCGGCCGTGACCGGGTCTTCGGCCATGCTGACCGAAGGCGTTCACAGCCTGGTCGATTCCACCAACCAGTTGCTGCTGCTGCACGGCCGCAGCCGGGCGCTCAAGCCGGCCGATGCACTGCACCCGTTCGGCTATGGCCGGGAGCTTTATTTCTGGAGCTTCATCGTTGCCATCCTGGTCTTTGCGCTGGGGGCTGGGGTTTCGGTCTATGAAGGCGTGCTGCACATCCTGCGCCCTGAACCGGCGGAAAGCCCGCTCATCGCCTTCATCGTGCTGGGCGTGGCATTCGGCCTGGAAGGCTGGTCGATCCTGGCGGCGCTGGGCGATTTCAACCGGGGCCGGCGCGGCACGATATGGGCGGCGATCCGCGATACCAAGGACGCACCCACGCTGGTGATCCTGCTGGAGGATTCCGGCGCGCTGACCGGCCTCGTCCTGGCAGCGCTCGGGCTGGGGCTCAGCCTGGTTACCGGCAACCCCCTGTGGGACGGGCTCGCCTCGGTGCTGATCGGATTGGTCCTCGGTGGCCTGGCGCTGGTTTTGCTTTATGAAGCCAAGGGCTTGCTGATCGGCGAAAGCGCCGATCCCAAGCTGGTCGAGGCGATCCGCGCCACCGCCGCCGGCCATGCCGGCGTGGTGCGCGTGCACGAAGTCCTGACGCTGCACAGCGCGCCCACGCTGGTGACGGTGATCATCAGTGCCGATTTCGAAGACACGATGTCCGCTCGCGATGTGGAGCGTATCGTGCTGGCGATCGAGACCCAGGTTTCCACCCAGTTCCCGATCGTCGCGCGTGTCTATGTGCGTCCGCGCGACAGCGCGGTGGAAGCGCTCGACGGCTGAATCAGGCGATCACGCCGAACAGGTCGTGGGCATCGGCTTCCTCGACCAGCACGTTGACGAAATCGCCGGCCTTGAGCGTTTCGGGCACGTTGCGCAGATAGACGGCCCCGTCGATTTCGGGCGCATCGGCCTGGCTGCGGCCGGTGGCGCCGATGTCGCCGTCTTCGTCGGCCTCGCCCACGTCGTCGATGATCACGCGGATCGTGCGGCCGACTTTGGCAGCAAGGCGCGCGGCGCTGATCGCCTCGGTCTTGGCCATGATCCGGGCATAGCGCTCTTCCTTGACCGCTTCGGGCACGGGATCGGGCAGGGTGTTGGCCGCCGCGCCTTCCACGGGCTCGAACCGGAATGCACCCACGCGGTCGAGCTGCGCTTCATCCAGCCAATCGAGCAGGTACTGGAAATCCTCTTCCGTTTCGCCGGGGAAACCCACGACGAAGCTGGAGCGAATGGCAAGGTCGGGGCAGATGGCGCGCCACGATTTGATGCGGTCGAGCACCTTGGCTTCGTTGGCCGGCCGCTTCATCGCGCGCAGCACCTTGGGGCTGGCGTGCTGGAACGGGATGTCGAGATAGGGCGTGAGCAGCCCGTCCGCCATCAGCGGGATGACCTGGTCGACATGCGGGTAGGGATAGACATAGTGCAGCCGCACCCATGGCACCTGGCCATCGGGCGTGCGCAACTGGCCCAGCTCGCGCGCCAGGTCGGTCATGTGGGTGCGCACTTCGCGGCCCTTCCAGGTGCGCGTTTCATGGCGCACGTCCACCCCATAGGCCGAGGTATCCTGGCTGATCACCAAGAGTTCGCGCGTGCCGGCCGCCACCAGCTTTTCCGCTTCGCGCAGCACGGCATCGATCCGCCGGCTGGCAAGCTTGCCGCGCAGGTCGGGAATGATGCAGAACGAGCAGGCGTGGTTGCAGCCTTCTGAAATCTTGAGGTAACTGTAGTGGCGCGGGGTGAGCTTCACGCCGCCCATGTCGTCCAGCGCCTGGGGGATGAGGTCGAAATAAGGCCCCATCGCCGGCGGTGCGGCCTCGTGCACCGCTTCCACCACGGCTTCGTATTGATGCGCGCCGGTGACGGCGAGCACGTCGGGGAAACGCGCGCGGATCACGTCGGCTTCGTTGCCCATGCACCCGGTCACGATCACACGGCCGTTCTCCGCAATCGCCTCGCCGATCGCGGCCAGGCTTTCCTCCTTGGCCGAATCGAGGAATCCGCAGGTGTTGACGAGCACCACATCGGCGCCGGCATAGTCCGCACTCATGGCATAGCCATCGGCACGGAGCCGGGTGAGAATGCGTTCGGAATCGACCAGCGCCTTGGGACAGCCCAGGCTGACCATGCCAACGCGCTTGGGCTCGGGGGCAGGGGCGGCGGTATTCTCGCGGGAATCGGGGGGAAGAGTGGCCATTGTGCGCGCGCCCATACGCGCAAATGGAGCCCGCGTCACCACACCATCGGTTTTCCCCACCCGGCCATGCCGCGGTGCGGTGGGGCGTGAGGGGAAAACGACGACTTCCTGATGCATGTTTGCGCTTTGGCGCTGCGGGGTCTAGGCACTGCCACATACGGGGGCGCGGCACAGGAAAGAGGTGCGATGGGTCCGGTTAACTGGTTTGCAGTCGTTTTGGCCGTGGTGGCAGCGATGGGGGTGCAGGCCCTGTGGTATGGCCCGCTGTTCGGCCGTGCGCGCCTGGCCGAAGTGGGCCCGGGCGGCCTGGGCCTGCGCACCGCGCCGGGACGCACGCTGGCGATCACCGCCGTGCTGCTGCTGGTGAGCGCGACGATGATGGGCCACATGTTCGCGCGCGTGGGCGGTGCCACCCTGGCGATCAAGCCGTGGCTCTATTTCATGATGTCGGGCGGTCTTGCCGGTGCCTTTGTCATCCCTGGCCTGTGGATCGGCTATACCCAGCAGCGCACGTCCACCCGCCTGGCCATGATCGACGCGGGCTGCGTCATGCTGTGCTATCTGGCGATGGGCACGATGTTCTGGTTGCTGGGGCAGCGGTGAGCAATGGATGAAGATCGATTCCGAGACTATCTCTCCTCACGGTTGGCGCCGCGAACAATGCAAAGCTATGTTTCGTACGGGCGCCGCATAGAGCGTGTACTGGGCCAATCCTTGGAGGGCCTTTTTGCGAAATACGATCGCGACACCGCCCAGAACCTTTTGCGAGCAAAAAAGAAAGCGGACGGTTTCACTGACGGAAGTCTGTCGAATTGTCTTGTTGTATTGCAGCAATATTATGATTTCTTGGATGGACATTGAGCTCTGTGCCTTGGTTCCACCACCCCCAACCCCCTCCTCTAAAGAGGATGGGGCTTTAGCATCAGCGCCTTAACTCCCCCTCATCTTCAGAGGAGGGGGTTGGGGGGTGGTGCGAAACCTTGCGCACCGCTACAACCGCACGGGCAGATAGGGCGCCGGATCGCGTGGGTTATTGTCCCGCCGCAGCTCGAAATGCAGCGTGGGTTTCTTTGCCTCGCCGCTCTTGCCGATGCGCGCGATGGGGGTGCGCGCGGCAACCTGCTGGCCTTCCCTGACCTGCACTTGCCCCAGATAGGCATAGGCGCTGACCCAGCCGCCGCCATGGTCGATCAGGATCAACTGGCCAAAGCGTTCGGGTTCGGTCCCGGCAAAGATCACGCGGCCGGCCGCAGCGGCGTGGACCGTGGTTCCCGACAGCGCTGCGAGATCGATGCCGTTGTTGGGCCGGGTGCCGGTGCGGCCGGTTACCGGCACGCCATAGCGGCTGACGATCGTGCCCGAGGTGGGCCAGACGAGGCGTGGTGCCCCGGTCTCGCGCACATGGGCCGGGGCCGGGGTGGGCAGCGGGCGCAGCGGAGGTGCCGGCCGCGCGGCAAGGGGTGGGCGATGCACCGGCGGCGGCGGTGCTGGCGCCGCGTCGAAGCG
>Ga0207658_10000919_pt1 | contig 24357 bp, 21 predicted proteins | sample KBSS33metaG_FD_184322 | JGI IMG/M metagenome (GOLD analysis project Ga0207658, IMG submission 184322) | Switchgrass rhizosphere microbial communities from Kellogg Biological Station, Michigan, USA - KBS S3-3 metaG (SPAdes) (version 2) | ecosystem: Host-associated > Plants > Roots > Rhizosphere...
ACAGCGCCAGCGGCACGATCACCAGCAGCACCATCACGACCGCGACGGTTGAGGCCATCGGCCAGTCGTTGTTGCTGAAGAACTCGTCCCACAGCGTGCGGCCGATCATCTGCGTCTGCGGGCCGCCGAGCAGTTCCGGGATCACGTACTCGCCGACGCAGGGGATGAACACCAGCATCGAGCCCGCGATGATGCCGGCCTTGGACAGCGGCACCGTGATCTTCCAGAACGCGACCCAGGCGGTCGCGCCGAGATCGCTGGCGGCTTCGAGCAGCCGCAGGTCCATCTTCGCGAGGTTCGAGTACAGCGGCAGGATCATGAACGGCAGGTAGGTGTAGGTCATGCCCAGCACCAGCGAGAACGGCGTGTTCATCAGCTGGCCCGGCGCCGGGATCAGGCCGGCACTGGCGAGCAGGCGGTCCAGGCCGCTGCCGGTGATTGCGTCGAAGGCCCAGCCGTGCTCGGTCAGCAGCGCCTTCCAGGCGTAGACGCGCAGCAGGAACGAGGTCCAGAACGGCAGCATCACCAGCATCAGCAGCGCCGGCTGGATCGTCCCGCGGGCACGCGCCATGAAGTACGCGAACGGGTAGCCCAGGCCCAGGCACAGCACGGTCGTGATCGCCGCGTACTTCAGGCTCGCCAGGTAGGTCAGCAGGTACAGGTCGTCCTGCAGCAGCGCGGCGTAGTTGCCGAACTTCAGGTTCAGCGCGAGGTGGCCGTCCTGCAGCGTGATCACGTCGTGCACGCTGGCGATGTCCATCTCCGAGACGCTGATCTTCAGCACGATCAGGAACGGCAGCAGGAACGACAGCAGCAGCCATAGGTAGGGCACGCCGATCACGGCCCAGCCGCGGCGTGCGCCTTGCGTCGATGCGGCTGCGCTCATGAGGTCAGCACCACCTGCGCGGTCGGCGACCAATGCGCCCAGACCACATCGCCGTGGCCGATTGCGTGCTCCTGGTGGCGTTCCGTGTTGCCGGTGCTGACCTTCAGCAGCGCGCCGCTGGCGAGCAGCAGGTGGTAGACGGTGAAGCTGCCGAAGTAGGCCATGTCCTTCACCGTGCCGCGCACACTGTTGAACGGCGGGCCGGTCTCGCCCGCGACCGCCGGCGGGGCCTCGCGCGACAGGCGGATCTTCTCGGGACGCACCGCGACCGACACGCGCATGCCTTCGGTGCCGGTGATGCCGTGCCCGACGTAGTGCGTGCAGTCGGCGCAGCGCACCAGCACGTGGTCGACCTCGTCCTTCAGCAGCGTGCCGTCCATCAGGTTGACGTTGCCGATGAAGTCGGCGACGAACCGGTTCGCGGGCGTCTCATAGATCTCGCCGGGCGCGCCGACCTGCAGGAAGCGGCCCTCGCTCATCACCGCGATGCGCGAGGCCATCGTCATCGCCTCTTCCTGGTCGTGCGTGACCATCACGCAGGTCACGCCGACCTCGTGGATGATGTTCACCAGCTCGATCTGGGTCTCCTCGCGCAGCTTCTTGTCGAGCGCGCCGAGCGGCTCGTCGAGCAGCAGCAGCTGCGGCTTCTTCGCCAGGCTGCGCGCGAGCGCGACGCGCTGCTGCTGCCCTCCCGAGAGCTGGTGCGGCTTGCGCTGACCGAACTTCTCGAGCTGCACGAGCTTGAGCATCGCGTCGACACGCTGCGTGATCTCGTCCGCGGGCAGGCCGTCGCGCTTCAGGCCGAACGCGATGTTGTCGCGCACCGTCAGGTGCGGGAACAGCGCGTAACTCTGGAACATCATGTTCAGCGGCCGCTCGTAAGGCGGCAGGCCGGCGAGGTCCTGACCGGCGAGCGTGATGCTGCCCGAGGTCGGTGTCTCGAAGCCGGCGAGCATTCGCAGCAGCGTCGTCTTGCCGCAGCCGCTGGAGCCGAGCAGCGCGAAGATCTCGCCCTTCGCGATGTCCACGCTGACATGGTTGACGGCCAGGTGGCCGCCGAAATCCTTCACGATGTCGCGAATCTGCAGGAACGCTTCGGTGCTCATTGAACAGGTGGGTGAGAGGCGCGCAAACCCGGCAGTCTAGCGAAACGGCCCGCCCGTTCAGACCCAGCCATGGCGTACTGCGTCGGCCAGCGTCAGGTCCAGGCAGCGGCGCACCAGCGCCATCATCTCGTCGATCTGCGCGCGCGTGATCACCAGCGGTGGCGCGACGATCATCCGGTCGCCGACCGCGCGCATGATCAGGCCGTTGGCGAAGCAGTGGCCGCGACAAACCATGCCGAGCTCGATTTCGCTCGGGAACGGTGCGCCGGTGGCCCGGTCCTTGACGAGCTGCAGCGCGCCCATCAGGCCGCAGGTCTGCACCTCGCCGACGAGCGGGTGCCCGGCCAACGTCGCGAACTGTTTCGCGAGGTACGGGCCGGTGTCGTCGCGCACCGTCTCGACGATGTGCTCGCGCTGCAGCAGACGGATGTTCGCCAGTGCCACCGCGCAGGCGACCGGGTGGCCCGAGTAGGTGTAGCCGTGGTTGAACTCGCCGCCTTGCTCGATCAGCACTTTCGCGATGCGCTCGCCGACCATTACGCCGCCGAGCGGAACGTAGCCGGAGGTCACGCCCTTCGCGAAGGTCATCAGGTCGGGCCGGAAGCCGAAGCGCTCGCAGCCGAACCAGTGGCCGGTGCGACCGAACCCGCAGATCACTTCGTCCGAGACGAGCAGTACGCCATGCCGATCGCAGATGCGCTGGATCTCAGGCCAGTAGGTCTCGGGCGGAACGATCACGCCGCCGGCGCCTTGCACCGGTTCGCCGATGAACGCGGCGACCTTGTCGCTGCCGAGCTCGAGAATCTTCTCCTCGAGCCAGCGCGCGGCCTTCAGGCCGAACGCGTCGCGGTCGAGGTCGCGGCCGAGTTCGTGCCAGAACGGCTGCTCGATGTGCACGATCCCCGGGATCGGCAAACCGCCCTGCGCGTGCATGCCGTCCATGCCGCCCAGCGATGCACCGGCCATCGTCGAGCCGTGGTATGCGTTGCGGCGGCTGATGACGACCTGGCGTTCGGGTTGCCCGAGCACGTCCCAGTAGCGCCGCACCATGCGCACGACGGTGTCGTTGCCTTCGGAGCCGGACCCTGAGAAGAACACGTGCCGGAACTGCGGTGGCGTCACCTCGGCCAGCAGCTCGGCGAGTTCGATCGCCGGCATGTTGGCGGTCTGGAAAAAGCTGTTGTAGAAGGGCAGCTCGGTCATCTGCCGGGTGGCCGCCTCGATCAGCTCGCGCCGGCCGTAGCCGACGTTGACGCACCACAGGCCCGACATCGCGTCGAGGATCTTGTGGCCGTCGCTGTCCCAGAGGTAGATGTTGTCGGCGCGCGTGATCACGCGCGAGCCCTTCGCGGCGAGTGCCTTGAAGTCGGTGAACGGGTGCAGGTAGTGCGCCGCGTCGGCGGCCTGCCAGTCCTGGGTGCTGCGGGTCGGTGCGTCGCTCATCGGGTTCTCTCGTCTCAGACGTGCAGCAACAAGTGTTCTCGCTCCCACGGCGAGATCACCTTCATGAACTCGTCGTGCTCGATCTCCTTGACCTCGGAGTAGACAGTGATGAACTCCTTGCCGAGCACGTCGTGCAGGTCCTTCTCGTCGGCGAGCCAGCCGAGCGCTTCGCTCAGCGAGCGCGGCAACTGGTACTCGGAGAGGTAGGCGTCGCCCTTGCACTCGGGTGCGGGCTCGATCTTCTGCTTCATGCCGAGGTAGCCGCAGGCCAGCGTGGCCGCCAGCGCGACGTACGGGTTGGCATCGGCCCCGATCACGCGGTTCTCGATCCGGCGCGACTCGGCCGTGGCCACCGGCGAGCGGATGCCGACGGTGCGGTTGTCGCTGCCCCACTGGATGTTGATCGGCGCGGCGGTCGAGCGCGCCAGGCGACGGTACGAGTTGACGTAGGGCGCGAACAGCGCCATCGCCGCCGGCGTGTACTTCTGCAGCCCGCCGATGTACCAGTAGAACTCCTTGCTCGGCGAGCCGTCCTCGTTGCTGAAGATGTTCTTGCCGGTCACGCTGCTCAGGATGCTCTGGTGCACGTGCATCGCGCTGCCCGGTTCGTTGGCCATCGGCTTGGCCATGAAGGTGGCGTACATCTCGTGGCGCAACGCGGTCTCGCGGATCGTGCGCTTGAAGAAGAACACCTCGTCGGCGAGGCCAAGCGGGTGGTCGTGAAAGAAGTTGATCTCCATCTGGCCGGCGCCGACCTCGTGGATCAGCGTGTCGACGTTGAGCTCCATCTGCTGGCAATAAGCGTAGATGTCCTCGAACAGCGGGTCGAACTCGTTCACCGCGTCGATCGAGTACGCCTGCCGCGATGTCTCGGCGCGGCCGCTGCGGCCGGCCGGCGGGCGCAGCGGCGTGTTCGGATCGGCATTGCGCTCGATCAGGTAGAACTCGAGTTCGGGCGCGACGACGGGGTTCCAGCCTTCTGCCGCGTACAGGTCGCAGATGCGGCGCAGCACCGAGCGCGGCGCATACGGGATCATGTTGCCGTCGCGGTCGAAGCAGTCGTGGATCACCTGCGCGGTCGGGTCGGCGGCCCAGGGCACGATGCGCACGGTGCTCGGGTCGGGCCGCAGGTGCATGTCGCGGTCGGTCGGGTGGATCACGTCGTAGTACGGTCCGTCGGCCGGAAAGTTGCCGGTCACGCCGATGCCGACGATGGCCTCGGGCAGCCGCATGCCGCGGTCCTCGGTGAACTTCTCGCGCGGCAGGATCTTGCCGCGCGCCACGCCGGTCAGGTCCGGCACCAGGCATTCGATCTCGGTGACGCGCCGCTCGTTGAGCCACTGCTCGAGGTCGGCGAAAGTGAACTTGCTCTTGTCCTGCATGGGGCACCTGGGGGCTGGGGTGCGGACCGTCGTGGTCGCACCGGGAATCGATTCTGGCGTCGGCGTGGAGCCTGGGCTCCTGGCAGCGCCGGCGCTATCGGTCCGGCTCGTGGTGCGGCACGCGGTGCCGGTCGCGGTAGGTTTCGCAGGCCGCGCCGAAGGCCTTGAACAGGCGCATCGACACCGGGTCGGTGCCGGCCTGCCACTCCGGATGCCATTGCACGCCGAGGTTGAAGCCGCGTGCGTCGGCGACCGAAAAGGCCTCGATCAGCCCGTCGGGCGCCAGCGCCTCGACGCGCAGCCCGTCGGCGAGCCGGTTCACCCCTTGGCCATGGACCGAGTTGACGCGGATGCGCGTCCCGTCGAGCACGCTCGCCAGCACGCCGCCCGGCTGGACGATCACGTCGTGGGCCGGCCCGTACTGCAGTTCGGGCGGCGCGTCCTTGGGTGCGCGGTGGTCATCGCGATCGGCCACCTCCTGCACCGCCTGGTGCAGCGAGCCGCCGAGCGCGACGTTCGTCTCCTGGAAGCCGCGGCAGATCGCGAACAGCGGCAGGCCGCGCGCCAGCGCCCGCGGGATCAGTGGCAGGGTCCAGGCGTCCCGGTCGGCGTCCAGCGGGAGCGCCGGGTCGTGCACATCCTCGGCGAAATGACGCGGGTGCACGTTCGACGCCGAGCCGGTGAGCAATACGCCGTCCGCCAGATCGAGCAGCGCACCGAGTTCTTCAACGAGCGCGGTCGGCACGATCAGCGGCTGGCAACCCGCCAGGCGGACGGCGTCGACGTACTTCTTGCCCGCGACATGGAACGGGTGCGCGCCCAGCATCCGGTTGCAGGCGGGCACCAGCACGACAGGCTTGGGCTTCGCGGCCGTCGCGGCCGCGGTCTTCAGGAAGGAGGGTGTGTCCACCCTCGCAGCATATCGCTCAAGCGTGCTTCTTCAACACATCGGCGATCGTGCTGACCATCTGGTCGATGTGCCCGCTCTCGACGATCAGCGGCGGCGACAGCGCGATCGTGTCGCCGGTGGTGCGGATCAGCACGCCGCGCTCCCAGCACTCGAGGAAGGCATCGAACGCGCGCTTGCCCGGTTGCCCCGCAATCGGATCGAGCTCGATGCCGCCGACCAGGCCGATGTTGCGCACGTCGATCACGTGCGGCACGCCCTTCAGCGAATGCAGCGCGTTCTCGAACACCGGTGCCATCGTCGCGGCGCGGGTCAGCAGGCCCTCGTCGGCGTAGGTGTCGAGCGTGCCGAGCGCGGCCGCGCAGGCCAGCGGGTGCGACGAGTAGGTGTAGCCGTGCGGGAACTCGATCAGGTGCTCCGGCCCGGTCATGAAGGCATCGTGGATCGCCTGCTTCGCGAACACCGCGCCCATCGGCACACAGCCGTTGCTGATGCCCTTGGCGACCGTCATCAGGTCGGGGGTGACGCCGAAATGATCGGCGGCGAATGGCGAGCCCAGGCGCCCGAACCCGGTGATCACCTCATCGAAGATCAGCAGGATGCCGTGCTTGTCGCAGATCGAGCGCAGGCGCTGCAGATAGCCCTTGGGCGGCAGCAGCACGCCGGTCGAGCCCGCGACCGGCTCGACGATCACCGCGGCGATCGTCGACGCGTCGTGCAGCGCGACCAGGCGCTCCAGGTCGTCGGCGAGTTCTGCGCCGTGCTCGGGCACGCCGCGCGAGAACGCGTTGCGCGCCAGGTCATGGGTGTGGCGGATGTGGTCGGCGCCCGGCAGCAGGGGCCCGAAGGACTTGCGGTTGCCGACGATGCCGCCGACCGTGATGCCGCCGAAGTTGACGCCGTGGTAGCCACGCTCGCGGCCGATCAAGCGGGTGCGTGCACCGTCGCCGCGGGCACGGTGGTAGCCGATCGCCATCTTCAGCGCGGTCTCGACGGCTTCTGAGCCGGAGTTGGTGAAGAACACCTTGTTCAGGCCCGCCGGCGTCAGCTTGACCAGGCGTTCGGCCAGCTCGAAGGCCTTCGGGTGCCCCATGTTGAAGGGCGGCGCGAAGTCCATCTCGGCGGCCTGCGCAGCGATCGCCTCGACGATCTTCGGGCGCGCGTGGCCGGCATTGACGCACCACAGCCCGGCGATGCCGTCGAGGATCTGGCGGCCCTCGGGCGTCCAGTAATGCATGCCCTTGGCCTTCGCGAGCAGCCGCGGCGCCTGCTTGAACTGGCGGTTCGCGGTGAACGGCATCCAGAACGCGTCCATGGCCGGCGCGGCGTGCGCGATGGCCGCGCTCGCGGCAGCAGGGGTCAGCGTGGCGGGATCGTCTTTGTGCATGGTGTTGCTCCGAGATGCGGTGAAGCGCAGTGTGCGGTTCGGCGTGATCGCAGTCTACTGAAGGTCACGCGCAATAGGGTTTCAGGATCGCTCCGGGTCAACCCGCGACGCCGCAATATCATGCGGCTAAAGACATCGAGGGCGAAACAAAGTGCGGAATTCGTCAGCCGAGGCGAAACTGGATGCGATCGATCGCGCCATCCTAAGGGAGTTGCAGCGCGAAGGGCGCTTGTCGAACCTGGTCCTCGCGCAGCGCGTGCACCTGTCGCCTTCGGCCTGCCTGCGCCGCGTCAAGGCGCTGGAGGACGGCGGTGTGATCGCGCAATACGTGGCGCTGCTCAATCCGCGCGCAGTCGGCAAACACGGCGTCAGCTTCACGATCGTCAACCTCGAGGGCATCAATGCGAAGCAGCTCGAGGCGTTCGAGCGCGCGGTGCGCGACCAGCCCGAGGTGCTCGACTGCTATTACGTTGCCGGCTCGAACGACTACCTGATCCGCTTCAGCTATCGGGACGCCGAGGACCTGGAGCGGTTTCATTCCGAGGTGCTGATGCGTCTGCCGGGGATCGCGCGCTCGAACTCGCTGCTGGTGCTGCGCACCGTGAAGAAGACCACTGCGCTGCCGCTGTGAGCACCGAACCGCCCGTGCTGATCCTGCAGAACCTGACGGCCGATGGGCCGGGCTTTCTGGCGTCCTGGCTTGCGCGGCAGGGCATCGCGTTCCAGACCTTCGACGCGCAGGTCGGGCAGGACTACCCCGCTTCGATCGACGGCTACCGCGCGCTCGCCCTGCTGGGCGGCGAGATGAGCGCGAACGACGATCTGCCGTCGCTGCGCCAGGCCGAGCGGCTGATCCTTCAGGCGATGCGCGCCGGCGTGCCGGTGATCGGCCATTGCCTGGGCGGACAACTGATGGCGCGCGCACTCGGTGCGCGGGTGGTCGCATCGCCTGCGCCCGAGATCGGCTGGCAGCCGATGCGGGTGATCGACTCCGCCGCGGCGCGGGCCTGGTTCGGCGCGCCGGGCGAGCGCGTCGTCTACCAATGGCATCAGGAAAGTTTCGAGTTGCCCACGGGCACCGAACTGTTGGCGGGCAGCGCCTGCTGCCCGCGCCAGGCGTTCGCGATCGGGCCGCATCTGGCGCTGCAGTTCCACGTCGAACTCGACCAGGACAAGCTGGCGCGTTGGTCGGCGTCGGTCGACCCGAGCTATCTTCGACAGCAACGCGAGCACGACAGTGTGCAGGGCGGCGCGGCGATGCGCGTGCAAGCGACCACCGCGCTGCCGGCGCAGCAGCACTTGGCCGATCGGCTGTATCGGCGCTGGCTCGGCCTGGCCGACGCGGCTCGAATTTCAAACTCGTGACGTGCATTGCGCATCGTGAAATGGGCGCTTGCTGCACCGCGTCAAACGCTTCCGCGAAGCGAGAATTTGACACCGTATCGTGAGAGTGAGAATCTAAGTCTTTGATTTTATTGAACTACATTTTTAGTCTTATATAAGATACAAGTCTTCCCTTCGGGCAGGTCTCTCGCTATTCTTGGATCCAGCGAATTCGGTTCTTCACTCAACTCACTGGAGCACACCATGACCCAAGCGACCCGCGAACAACAGATTGCCGCCCTCGAAAAGGACTGGGCCGAGAACCCGCGCTGGAAGGGCATCAAGCGCGGCTACTCCGCCGCCGACGTGGTGCGCCTGCGCGGCTCGATCCAGGTCGAGCACACGCTCGCGAAGCGCGGCGCCGAGAAGCTGTGGAACCTCGTCAACACCGAGCCCTTCGTCAACACGCTGGGTGCGCTCACCGGCAACCAGGCGATGCAGCAGGTCAAGGCCGGGCTGAAGGCGATCTACCTGTCGGGCTGGCAGGTCGCAGGCGACGCCAACCTGGCCGGCGAGATGTACCCGGACCAGTCGCTGTACCCGGCGAACTCGGTGCCGATGGTGGTCAAGCGCATCAACAACACCTTCACCCGCGCCGACCAGATTCAGTGGTCCGAGGGCAAGGACGAGATCGACTTCTTCGCGCCGATCGTGGCCGATGCCGAAGCCGGCTTCGGCGGCGTGCTGAACGCGTTCGAGCTGATGAAGTCGATGATCGATGCGGGCGCCGCGGGCGTGCACTTCGAAGACCAACTCGCCTCTGTGAAGAAGTGCGGCCACATGGGCGGCAAGGTGCTCGTGCCGACCCGTGAAGCGAACGCCAAGCTGATCGCCGCCCGGCTGGCGGCCGACGTGATGGGCGTGCCCACGCTCGTGATTGCGCGCACCGACGCCGAAGCGGCCGACCTGGTGACCAGCGACGTCGACGACAACGACAAGGGCTTCCTGACCGGCGAGCGCACCGTCGAAGGCTTCTACCGCACGAACCCGGGCCTCGAACAGGCGATCTCGCGCGGCCTGGCCTACTCGGAATACGCCGACATGGTGTGGTGCGAGACCGGCAAACCGGACCTGGCCTTCGCGAAGAAGTTCGCCGATGCGATCCATGCCAAGTTCCCCGGCAAGCTGCTGGCCTACAACTGCTCGCCGTCGTTCAATTGGAAGAAGAACCTCGACGACGCGACGATCGCCAAGTTCCAGCGCGAACTCGGTGCGATGGGCTACAAGTTCCAGTTCATCACGCTGGCCGGCTTCCACAGCCTGAACTACTCGATGTTCAACCTGGCCCATGGCTACGCGCGCAACAACATGAGCGCGTTCGTCGAGCTGCAGGAGGCCGAGTTCGCAGCGGCCGAGCGCGGCTTCACCGCAGTCAAGCACCAGCGCGAGGTCGGCACCGGCTACTTCGACGCCGTGACGACGACGATCGAGGCGCTGTCGTCGACCGCTGCGCTGAAGGGCTCGACCGAAGACGAGCAGTTCTTCGACGCCAAGCACGGGTGATCGAGTTCGCAGACGCGGCGTGGTCCGACGCCGCGTCTGCAGGACCATGGGTGCGACGCCTCGGCCACGGCGCCGCACCGGCGGTGTAAGCAAACCAATCCGGCCCTTGCGGGCCAAGTAAATACCCTTAGAGTTCAGGGCTTGCGCGCGTGAATGCTTGGCGACGGGGGATCCGCGCGGGGCTCGCGCGTGATTCAACAAGGACCCGGCTCTGAACCTCGCTGTCGACTTTCTTATTGCCGCTGCTGCCAGGTTCGCGCTTTGCGTCGTGCTGGCCTGCCCGCTCGCCGCACAGGCCCTGACTTTGAAGGACATCGAGGCGCGCGCGCGCGTGCTCGCCGCCGACGGCTTTCGCGCGCCCTCGGCCAAGCTGCCTTCCGAACTGGCCGCGCTCGATTACGACGCGCTGCGCGACATCCGCTTTCGGCCGGAGCGCGCGACCTGGCGCGCCGAGAAGCTGCCCTTCGAGTTGATGTACTTCCACCCGGGCAAGAATTTCCCGGAGGCCGTGCGCATCAACCTCGTCGATGGCCGCGGCGTGAGGCGGGTCGAGTTCGATCCGGAGCTGTTCGACTACGGCCGCAACAAGATCGACCCGAAGAAGCTTCGAGGTGTCGGCTTCCCCGGCTTTCGCGTCCACTACCCCGTCAACTCGCGCAACTACAAGGACGAGGTGCTGGTGTTCCTCGGCGCGAGCTACTTCCGCGCGGTCGGCAAGGGCCAGGTCTACGGCATGTCGGCGCGCGGGCTGGCGATCGACACCGCGGTGGCCGCGGGCGAGGATTTCGCCCGCTTCACCGAATTCTGGATCGAGCGGCCGGGCCGCAGCGACACATCGCTGACGATCTACGCACTGCTCGATGCCCGCCACCTGACCGGCGCCTACAAGTTCGTCGTGACGCCCGGGGCGGAGACGGTGATGCAGGTGACCGCCAGACTGTACTTCCGCGAGGCTGTCACGAAGCTCGGCCTCGCGCCGCTGAACAGCATGTACGACTTCGGCGACAACCAGCCCGGGCACGACGACTACCGCCCGGAGGTCCATGATTCCGATGGCCTGTCGGTCGCGACCGGCAACGGCGACTGGCTGTGGCGCCCGCTGGTGAACCCGAAGCGCCTGCTCGTGACCTCGTTCGCCGCGACTCAGCTGCAGGGCTTCGGCCTGATGCAGCGCGACCGCTCGTCGGCCAGCTACGAAGACCCCGAGGCCCAGTACGAGCGGCGGCCGAGCGCGTGGATCGACCCGACCGGCAACTGGGGCCCGGGACGGGTCGAGCTGGTGCAGATCCCAACGCCCGACGAGACCAACGACAACATCGTTGCCTACTGGGTGCCCGACAAACCGCCCGACCCGAAGAAGCCCTTCGACTTCGCCTACCAGATCCGCTGGCAGATGAGCGGCCAGCTGCCGCTGGGCAAGGCCTGGGTCGTCCAGACGCGGCGCGGCCGCGGCTACGTGAAGCAGCCCGACGGCGACCTGAATTTCGTCGTCGACTTCGACGGCCCGCCGCTGCGCGAGCTCAAGTCCGATGCCAAGCCGGAGGCCTTCATCGAACTCGGCGGCAACGCGCAGCTGCGCGAGAAGAACCTGTTCCTGAACGCGGTCACCGGCGTGTGGCGCATGACGGTGCGCGTCAAGCGCGAAGATGCCGCCAAGCCGATCGAGATGCGCGGCCAGATCCGCGAGGGCGGTCGCGTGCTGACCGAGACCTGGAGCTACATCGTGCCGCCGGAATCGGACAAGCCATGAGCACGCCGGGCCGCCCCAAGGGCGAATACCGGAGCGCACAGCGCGAAGGTACTCCAGTGACCGCGCCGCTCGTCGAGATCGACGATCGCATCGAACCGATGCCGCCCATCCATCGCCGCTCGATGGCGCAGCAGCGCTGGGCGGGACACCCGCTGTGGCGTCCGGTGCGCCGGCTGCTGAAGGGCAGGGCACCCCAGACCTGGGAGAGCGCGAACCCCGACCGCCACCTGATGCTGCGTCGCGTGCTGCTGCTCGTGCTGGTCGCGCTCGGCGCGATCATCGGCACCGACTACATGATCGACATCATGCCGCAGCATGGCCGCGACTGGGCCGAGCGCGGGCTGCTCGCGCTGTTCGCGATCCTGTTCGCCTGGGTGTCGGCCGGGTTCTGGACCGCGGTGCTCGGTGCCTGGGTGATGCTGCGCGGGCACGACCGGCACGCGGTGACGAACGTGCTGCGCGGCGAGGGCGGCACCGCGACGATCGAACCCGAGGCGCGCACCGCCGTCATCATGCCGATCTGCAACGAGGACGTTCCGACGGTGTTCGCCGGCCTGCGCGCCACCTGCGAGTCGCTGGCGCGCACCGGCTTCGGCGAACGCTTCGACTTCTTCGTGCTCAGCGACACCAACGATCCGGATGCACGCGCCGCCGAGCAGGCCGCGTGGACGCAGCTGACCGACGCGCTGCGCCTGGCCGGCGAACCGATTCGCGTGCACTACCGCTGGCGCGTGCACCGCACCCACCGCAAGGCCGGCAACGTGGCCGACTTCTGCCGCCGTTTCGGGGCCGACTACCGCTACATGATCGTGCTCGACGCCGACAGCGTGATGAGCGGCGACTGCCTGAGCTCGCTGGTGCGCATGATGGAGGCGCATCCCGACACCGGCATCATCCAGACGGCGCCGCGCGCGGCCGGCCACGAGACGATCCACGCGCGCATCCTGCAGTTCTGCTCGCGCGTGTACGGCCCGCTGTTCACCACCGGGCTGCACTACTGGCAGCTCGGCGAATCGCACTACTGGGGGCACAACGCGATCCTGCGCATGGCGCCGTTCATCGCGCATTGCGCGCTGCCGCCGCTGCCGGGCAAGACCTCGCTGTCGGGCGGCGTGATGTCGCACGATTTCGTCGAGGCCGCACTGATGCGGCGCGCCGGCTGGAAGGTCTGGATCGCGCACGATCTCGAAGGCAGCTACGAGCAGGTGCCGCCGAACCTGCTGGCCGAACTCGGGCGCGACCGGCGCTGGGCCCACGGCAACCTGCAGAACTCGCGGCTGGTGTTCGAGCCGGGCCTGCACCCGGTGCATCGCACGGTGTTCCTGACGGGCGTGCTGGCGTACCTGTCGTCGCCGTTCTGGCTCGCGTTCCTGCTGTTGTCGACGGTGCTGTTCGCGACCCATTCGCACCTGGTTCCGACCTACTTCGTCGAGCCCTACCAGCTGTTCCCGATCTGGCCGACCGCGAACTTCAAGCTGATGCTGACGCTGTTCGGCCTGACGGCGGTGCTGTTGCTCGCGCCGAAGGTCATCTCGCTCGTCACCATCATCGTTCGCGGGCAGGCGCCACGCTACGGCGGCGCGCCCAAGCTGCTGCTGAGCGCGCTGCTGGAGTTCCTGCACTCGGTGCTGCTCGCACCGGTGCGCATGCTGTTCCACACCCAGTTCGTGCTGGTCGCGCTGACCGGCCTGAAGCTCGACTGGAAATCGCCGCCGCGCGATGACACCGCCACCGGCTGGGGCGAGGCGCTGCGCCGGCATGGCCTGCACACGCTGCTCGCGCTGGCCTGGATCGGCGCGATCCTGGTCAGCGCCGCCACCTTCCAGTGGTGGCTGTCGCCGGTGCTCGCCGGCTTGCTGCTGGCAATACCGCTGTCGGCGTGGACCAGCCGCTCCGCGCCCGGGCGCTGGCTCGCCCGCCGCGGCGTCTTCCTGATCCCGGAAGAGATGGCGCAGCCAGCGGTGCTTGCCGAGGCCAAGCGCTACGGGGCCACGTTCAAGGCGACGCCGCGCTTCGCCGACGCGGTGTGCGACGCAGGCGCGCACGCCGACGTCCTGCGCGCGATCCCGGCGCGACCGCCGGCGCATGGCGCCAAGGCCGAGGCCCAGGCGCGGCTGGTCGATCGCGCCGCGACCGCCGGGCCGCAGGCGTTGACGAAGCCGGAGCGGCTGCGGCTGCTCGCCGACGCCGAGGCGCTGCAGGCCTTGCGCCAGCGGGCGTTGTCGCAGCAGGCGCATCGCGACTGGGTGGTGTGCAGCGCCGTGCCCGGGGCGCCAGCCGCACCCCAGGCCGAACCGGAATCCGTCCCCTTCGCCGCCAGCGCGCACTGAGACGGCGTCGCCGGGCGAACTGGTTTTGACCGCGCGAGCGGCTTTCGGGTATGGTCGCCCGGCACACCGCCCTCCGACCATGACCGACGACATCAGCACGCTGCGGCGCATCCTGCGCGACACCCGGACCATCGCGGTCGTCGGGCTGTCGGCCGAATGGCACCGGCCGAGCTACTTCGCCGCGAAGTACATGCAGCAGCACGGCTACCGCATCCTGCCCGTCAACCCGCGCTACGACGAGGTGCTGGGCGAGCGCTGCTACGCCAGCCTGCGCGAGATCGAGGTGCCGGTCGACATGGTCGACGTGTTCCGGCGCAGCGCCGACGTGCTGCCGATCGCCGAGCAGGCGGTCGCGATCGGTGCACGTTGCCTGTGGCAGCAGATCGGCGTCGTGAACCGCGAAGCGGCCGAACTGGCGCGTGCCGCCGGGCTCGACGTGGTGATGGACCGCTGCGTCAAGATCGAGCACGCGCGCCTGTTCGGCGGGCTGCACTGGGCGGGCGTGAACACCCGCGTGATCTCTGCGAAGCGACCCGTCTGAGCGTCATGGCCGATCATTCCTTCCAACCGGAGACGCTGGCAATTCACGCCGGCCAGATTCCCGACGTCGCGACCGGCGCGCGAGCGCTGCCGATCTACCAGACCACCAGCTTCGTGTTCGACAGCGCCGACCACGCGGCCAGCCTGTTCAACCTGCAGACCTTCGGCAACGTCTATTCGCGCCTGTCGAACCCGACCGTCGCGGCGCTGGAAGAGCGCGTCGCCGCGCTCGAGGGCGGGCGCGCCGCACTCGCGTCGGCCAGCGGCATGGCCGCGGAGGCGATGGCACTGCTGAGCCTGCTGCAGCAGGGCGATCATGTCGTCGCCGCCGGCGCGCTGTACGGCGGCTCGGTCAGCATGCTCGCGGTGAACCTGCGCAAGCTCGGCATCGAGACCAGCTTCGTGGATGTGAATGCGCCCGACGCGTTCGCCGCGGCGATGCGCCCAAACACCCGCGCAGTGTTCGCCGAGAGCCTGGGCAACCCGAGCCTGGCGGTGCTCGACATTGCGGCCGTCGCCGAGGTCGCGCGTGCGCACGGCGTGCCGCTGATCGTCGACAACACGGTGCCGTCGCCTTTCCTGTGCAATCCGATCCGCTTCGGCGCCGACATCGTCGTGCACTCGGCGACCAAGTACCTCGCCGGCCACGGCACGACGCTCGGCGGCGTGATCGTGGAGAGCGGGAAGTTCCCCTGGGACAACGGCAAGTTCCCCGGCATGACCGAGCCGTCGGCGGGCTACCACGGCGTGCGCTTCCTCGAGACCTTCGGCGACTTCGCGTTCACGATGCGCGCACGCATGGAAACCCTGCGCGTCTACGGCGCCGCGCTGTCGCCGATGAGCGCCTGGCAGATCCTGCAGGGCGTGGAAACCTTGCACGTGCGCATGGAGCGACACTGCCGCAACGCGCTTGCGGTAGCGCAATTCCTGCGCGCCGATCCGCGCGTAAGCTGGGTCAACTACCCTGGCCTGCCGGACCACCCGCAGCACGCGCTGGTCGCGCGGCAGATGCGCGTGGTCGACGACGCGCCGGGGGCATCGGGCCTGCTGGCGTTCGGCGTGAAATCACGAACCGCCGACGCCGCGGGCGGTCTGGCCGCCGGCGTGAAATTCATCGAGGCAGCGCAGTTCATGAGTCACCTCGCGAACATCGGCGACACCCGCACGCTGATCATCCACCCGGCGTCGACCACGCACCGGCAGCTCGACGATGCCCAGCAGCGTGCCGCCGGCGTGCTGCCGGACATGGTGCGCATCTCGGTGGGCATCGAGCACATCGATGACATCCTGTGGGACATTGACCAGGCGCTCGCCGCCGCGAGCGCATAGCGACCAGGCACTCACCGCCAGCGGAGACCCAGCATGACCAGCATCTACGACCAGGGCCTGCCCAAGACCGACGCGAACTTCGTCGCCTTGTCGCCCGTAAGCTTCGTCGAGCGCAGTGCCGAGGTCTTCGCCGACCTGCCGGCGCTGATCCACGGCCGGCGCCGCTACACCTGGCGCGAGTTGCGCAACCGCTCGGCGCGGCTGGCCGCGGCGCTGCGTGCGCTCGGCGTCGGCCCCGGCGACACCGTCAGCGTGATGCTGCCGAACACGCCCGAGATGGTCGAGGCGCACTACGCGGTGCCGGCGCTCAACGCGGTGCTGAACACGCTCAACACGCGGCTGGACGCACCCTTGCTGGCCTGGCAGATGAACCACTGCGAAGCCAAGGTGCTGATCACCGACCGCGAGTTCGCCCCGACCGTGAGCGTGGCGCTGCGTCTGCTGCGCGACGAGCATGGCCGCTCGCCGGTCGTGATCGACGTGGCCGACAGCGAATACGCCGGCGCCGGCGACCGGCTGGGCACGCACGAGTACGAGGCGCTGCTCGAGGCGCACGCACCGCTCGCGCACCTGGACGGCCCGCGCGACGAGTGGGACGCGATCGCCGTGTCGTACACCTCGGGCACCACCGGCGACCCGAAGGGCGTGGTCACGCATCACCGCGGCGCCTACCTGAACGCGGTCAGCAATGCAGCGACCTGGACCATGCCGCACTTTCCGACCTATCTGTGGACGCTGCCGATGTTCCACTGCAACGGCTGGTGCTTCCCGTGGACGGTCGCGCTGCTCGGCGGCACGCATGTCTGCCTGCGCAAGGTCGACGCGCCCTCGATCCTCGCGGCAATGCGCGAGCATGGCGTCGATCACTACTGCGCCGCGCCGATCGTGCACAACCTGCTGATCGCGGCGCCCGCGGCGCTGCGTGAGGGCATCACGCAGACCGTGCGCGGCATGGTGGCCGGCGCGGCGCCGCCGGCCTCGATGATCGAGGGCATGGCCAAGATCGGCTTCGACATCACGCATGTCTACGGCCTGACCGAGGTCTACGGTCCGGCGGCGGTGGCGGTCAAACGCGCCAGCTGGTCCGGTGAGACGCTGGCCGAGCGGACGCGCCTGAACGGTCGCCAGGGCGTGCGTTACGGCCTGCAGGAGGGCATGACCGTGATGGATGCAGAGACCATGGCCGAGACACCGGCCGACGCCGAAACGATGGGCGAGATCATGTTCCGCGGCAACATCGTGATGAAGGGCTACCTGAAGAACCCGGCCTCGACCGCGAAGGCCTTCGAGGGCGGCTGGTTCCACACCGGGGACCTGGCGGTGATGGAGCCCGACCGCTACGTCAAGATCAAGGACCGCAGCAAGGACATCATCATCTCCGGCGGCGAGAACATCAGCTCGCTCGAGGTCGAGGACGCGCTGTACCGCCATGCCGACGTTCTGGCCTGCGCGGTCGTCGCGAAGCCCGACGACAAGTGGGGCGAGACGCCGGTGGCGTTCGTCGAGTTGCGGCCCGGGGCCACCGCCACGGCGACCGAGCTGGTCGCACACTGCAAGAGCCTGTTGGCGGGCTACAAGGTGCCGCGCGAGGTGCGCTTCGAGGAGATCCCGAAGACCTCGACCGGCAAGATCCAGAAGTTCGCGCTGCGCGAGCGCGCGCAGACCAAGGGAACCAAGCCATGAGCGAAGAGCCGTTCGTCATCACCACGCGCGACGCGCGCGGCGTCGTCACCTTGACGATGAACCGGCCAGCGGCGTTCAACGCGTTGTCCGAAGGCATGCTGCAGGCGCTGCAGACCGAGCTCGACGCGGTCGACGTCGACCCGAGTGCACGCCTCGTCGTGCTCGCCGCGGCGGGCAACGCCTTCTGTGCCGGCCACGACCTGAAGGAGATGCGCGCCGACCCGTCGCGCGCGTACTACGAGAAGCTGTTCGCGCAGTGCTCGCGCGTGATGTTGCGGGTGCAGTCGCTTGCCGTGCCGGTGATCGCGCGCGTGCAGGGCATCGCGACCGCGGCCGGCTGCCAGCTCGTCGCGATGTGCGACCTCGCGGTGACGGTGGACACCGCGAAGTTCGCGGTCAGCGGCGTGAACCTGGGTCTCTTCTGCTCGACGCCGAGCGTCGCGCTGGCGCGCAACGTGCCGCGCAAGCAGGCGATGGAGATGCTGCTGACCGGCGACTTCATCGACGCGCACGAAGCGCGCGCGCGCGGCCTCGTCAACCGCGTGGTCGCGGCCGACGCGCTCGACGCCGAGGTCGAGGCAATGGTGGCGCGCATCGTCGCGAAGCCACGCGAAGCGATCGCGATCGGCAAGGCCCAGTTCTATCGCCAGGTCGAGGCCGGCGTGGCGCAGGCCTACGCGATCGCCGGCGAGGCGATGGCCTGCAACATGATGGACCCGAGCGCGCTCGAAGGCGTGCAGGCCTTCATCGAGAAGCGTCCGCCGCGCTGGGCGCCGCCAGCGACAGGCTGACGCTGACCACGCCGTCCTGCTCGACGCTCGCCTGCATCGGCAGGCCGCTGTGCTCGAACACGCCGAGCATCGCGGCGTTGCGGCTCAGCACCTCCGCCTCGAAGCGCTGAATGCCGTCCGCGCGCGCGAGGTCGGTGAGCACCGCCAGCAGCTTGCTGCTCAGTCCCTGTCCGTGCACGTCCTCTTCGACCGTGAACGCGACTTCGGCCGCGCGCACGCCATCGGCAGCATCGTGGGCCACGTAGCCTCCGGCGGCGATGATGATCTCCTCGGTGTTGCCGGGCTGCGTGACGACGAGCACCACGCGCTCGTGAAAGTCGGGGTTGCACAGGCGGTCGAGGTCGGCCTCGCTGAGCTCGTGCTTGTAGGAGAAGTAACGCAGGTAGACCGACTCGGGATCGAGCCCGCGAAATGCCGTCTGCAGGCGCTCGCGGTCGTCGGGCCGGATCGCGCGCACCAGCGCCGGTGCGCCGTTGCGCAGCGCGATCGCCTCATGGAACCGGGCGGCAGCCTCGCTCATGTCTGCACTGCGGCGACCGCGCCCGGCTACATGCCGCTGTAGTTCGGCCCGCCGCCGCCTTCGGGTGCGACCCAGACGATGTTCTGCGTCGGGTCCTTGATGTCGCAGGTCTTGCAGTGCACGCAGTTCTGCGCGTTGATCTGCAGGCGGTCGGAGTTGTCCGGGTTCTTGACGAACTCGTAGACGCCGGCCGGGCAGTAGCGGCCCTCGGGCCCGGCGTACTTCGCGAGGTTCACGCTCACCGGAATGCTCGCGTCCTTCAAGGTCAGGTGCGCGGGCTGGTTCTCGCCGTGATTCGTGTTGCTGATGAATACGCTGGACAGCCGGTCGAAGGTCAACTTGCCGTCGGGCTTCGGGTAGGTGATCTGCGGGCATTCGGCGGCCGCCTTCAGCCGCGCGTAGTCGGGCTCGGCGCGGTGGATCGTCCACGGCGGCGACCGCACGCCCATCAGCGGCAGCAGCCACTGCTCGATGCCGGTCATGAACGAGCCGACGTACACGCCCTTCTTGAACCACTGCTTGAAGTTGCGCGACTGGTCGAGTTCCGCGTGCAGCCAGCTGTTCTTGAACGCCGCCGGGTAGGCGTTCAGCACATCGTGCTGGCGGCCGGCGACGACCGCGGGGAATGCGGCCTCGGCCGCGAGCATGCCGGTCTTGATCGCGGCGTGGCTGCCCTTGATGCGGGCCGCATTGAGATAGCCGGCCTCGCAGCCGACCAGTGCGCCACCGGGGAATACCGTCTTCGGCAGGCTCAGCAGGCCGCCCGCGGTGATCGCGCGCGCGCCATAGCCGATGCGCTTGCCGCCCTCGAGAAAATCCTTGATGCGCGGGTGCGTCTTCCAGCGCTGCATCTCCTCGAACGGGCTGAGCCAGGGGTTGGTGTAGTCCAGACCGACTACCAGGCCGAGCGTGACCTTGTTGTCCTCCAAGTGGTACATGAAGCCGCCGCCGTAGGTCATCGAGTCCATCGGCCAGCCGGCGGTGTGGATCACCAGCCCCGGCTGGTGCCGGTTCGGATCGATCTCCCAGAGCTCCTTGACGCCGAGCGCATACGACTGCGGGTCGCGCCCTTCGTCGAGCTTGAACTTGGCGATCAGCTGCCGGCCGAGCTGGCCGCGCGCGCCCTCTGCGAAGACCGTGTACTTCGCGTGCAATTCCATGCCGAGCTGGAAGTCGCCGGTGGGTACGCCGTCCTTGCCCACACCCATGTTGCCGGTGGCGATGCCCTTGACGCTGCCATCGTCGTTGTAGAGCACCTCGGTGGCCGCAAAGCCGGGAAAGATCTCGACGCCCAGCGCCTCGGCCTGGCTGCCGAGCCAGCGCACCACGTTGCCCAGGCTGATGACGTAGTTGCCTTCGTTGTGGAAGCACTCGGGAATCAGGAAGCTCGGCGTGTCGAACGCACCGGTCTCGCTCAGGAACAGCACCTTGTCCTGGACCACCGGCTGGTTCAGCGGCGCGCCGAGCTCCTTCCAGTTCGGAATCAGCTCGGTCAGCGCGCGCGGGTCCATCACCGCGCCGCTGAGGATGTGAGCGCCCGGCTCCGAGCCCTTTTCGAGCACGACCACCGAGACTTCCTTGCCCTGTTCGGCGGCCAGCTGCTTGAGCCTGATCGCGCATGCCAGGCCGCCGGGGCCGCCGCCGACGATCACGACGTCGTACTCCATCGCTTCGCGCGGGCCGTGTTGGGCGAGGATTTCTGCGGACGTCATGCGGCTTCCTTCGAGCTTTTGGTTGCGCAGGATTCTACGGGCGCGGCCGCGCCGGCGATGCGTCCCGCGCGGGTCCGCCGCGAGCTCGGCGACACGGCCTGCGTGCTATCGTCATCGCGAATTCATGAACCGTTCGGGAGTCTGCGCATGAGCTACAACATCGACCTGTCGGGCCGCGTCGCGCTCGTGACCGGCGCCTCCAGCGGCCTGGGGGCGCAGTTCGCGAAGACGCTCGCCAAGGCCGGCGCCGGCGTCGTGCTTGCGGGGCGTCGCGTGGAGCGGCTGAAGACGCTGCGCGCCGAGATCCAGGGCGACGGCGGCGACGCCCACGTCGTCACGCTCGACGTGACCGACCACGACAGCATCAAGGCCGCGGTCGCGCACGCCGAGACCGAGATGGGCACGCTCGACATCCTGGTCAACAACTCGGGGGTGGGCACGACACAGCTGCTCACCGAGGTCAGCGAAGACGATTACGACTACGTGTTCGGTACCAACACCAAAGGCGCGTTCTTCGTTGCCCAGGAAGTGGGCAAGCGCATGATCGCGCGTGCCAAGGGGGCGGCGCCGGGCACGTTCACCGGCGGGCGCATCGTCAACATCGCCTCGATGGCGGGGCTGAAGCCGCTCAGCCGCATCGGCGTCTACGCCATGAGCAAGGCCGCGGTCGTGCACATGACGCGCGCGATGGCGCTCGAATGGGGCCGCTACGGCATCAACGTCAACGCGATCTGCCCCGGCTACATCGACACCGAGATCAACCACCATCAGTGGAGCACCGAGCAGGGCCGCAAGCTGATCGAGATGCTGCCGCGCAAGCGCGTCGGCCAGCCGCAGGATCTGGACTCGGTGCTGATGATGCTGTGCGCGAACGAGAGCCACTTCGTCAATGGCGCGGTGATCCAGGCCGACGACGGTTTCGGGGCCTAGCGGTGGAGCCCCTCGTCCGACGGGTACGTCGGCCGATCCCCCGAGGGGATGCGGGCCGGCCGTGGTCCACAAAGTGGGCCACCTGGTGGCCCATGGCGGCCCGGCGCTCGGCCCGATCATGAGTTTGCGGGTGCTGTCGCTGCTCGAGGCACGCGTGCTCGGCGTGCTGATCGAGAAGGCGCACACCGTGCCCGACAGCTACCCGCTGTCGCTGAATTCGCTGACGCTCGGTTGCAACCAGAAGACCGCGCGAGAGCCGGTGCTCAACGCGCTCGAGGGCGAGGTGCAGGAGGCGGTGGACGCACTCAAGGCACTGCACCTCGTGCTCGAAGCCAGCGGCTCGCGCGTCACGCGCTACGAGCACAACGCCGGCCGCGTGCTCGGCCTGCCGTCGCAATCGGTCGCGCTGCTGGCCACGCTGGTACTGCGCGGGCCGCAGACCGTGTCGGAGCTGCGCACGGCGAGCGAGCGGCTGCACCGCTTCGCCGACCTGTCGTCGGTCGAAGGTTTTCTCGACGAGCTCGCCGCGCGGCCGGGCGAGAAGGGCGGGGCGCTCGTCGTCAAGCTGCCGCGCGCGCCGGGTGCGCGCGAGGCGCGCTGGGCGCATCTGCTCGGCGGCGCGATCGATGTCGCCGCGCTGCCGGTGGCGAGCGACGCGGCCGACTTCGTCGCGGCCGGCGAGATCGCCGCGCTGAAGGCGCAGCAGGCGGCGATGCAGATCGAACTCGCGGCACTGCGCGCGCTCGTCGAGCGGCTGTACGCCGAGCTCGGCGTGACCCGCACCTGAGGCGAAGGAGCTCCGATGCGCTTCGAGCTGCCCGAGCAGAAGAAGCTGACGCTGGAGATGGTGATCCCGATCCGCTGGGGCGACATGGACGCGATGAACCATGTCAACAACACGATCTACTTCCGCTACATGGAGACGGTGCGGCTCGAATGGCTGTTCCGGTTCGGGCCCATGCCCGACGCCGACGGCAACGGCCCGGTCATCGTCAACGCCTTCTGCAACTTCATCAAGCAGCTCGAGTTTCCGGGCGACGTGCTCGCGAAGCACTACGTCGCGAAGCCGGGGCGCAGCAGCTTCGAGGCCTACGTCACGCTCGAGCGCACCGACGACCCTGGCGTCGTGTATGCCTCGGGCGGCGCCCGGACGGTGTGGGTCAACTATGCGCGGCAGAAGTCGGTGCCGCTGCCGGAGTCGGTGCGGCAGCTGATTGCCTGAGCCGCTCGTGGGGACGACGAGGAACAGCGACGCGCTCGTCAGCCCGCGAGCAGCTTGTGGACCAGGTCGGGCGTCGTGTGTGCGCCGTGCTTCTTCATCAGCCGGGCCCGGTAGACGTCGACCGTGCGCGGGCTGATCGCCAGCCGCTTGCCGATCAGCTTGCTCGTCAGCCCCTCTATCAGCAGCGCCGCGATCTCGCGCTCGCGGGGGGTGAGCTCGACGCCGACGCGGCGCCTGGCCGACAGGTCCTCGAACGACCAGATGCCGGCCGCGTGCGGCTGCGCCGGATCGAGCGCGCGCCCCGACACGTGACACCAGAACAGCGCATCACGCTGCGCTCCGCCGACGCGCTTCATCACGCGCTCGTCGGCGTACCAGCCGCGCGCGTCCAGGCTCGCGACGATGCGTGCACCGGTGTGCTCGAACTCGGCGTGCGATGGATAGAGCAGCTCGAAGCTGCGGCCGACGAGGGCCTCTCGTGTCGTGCCGAACATCTCGAGCACTTCGCGGTTGCAGTCGACCATCAGCCGATGGCGCGACAGCACCAGCCCGATCGGCGCGAGGTCGAACGCGCTGCGGTAGTCAAGTTGCGGCGCGGCGTCGGCCACGGTTCAGAGCAGCGCGTAGCTGGTCGTCGCGTGGGCGGCGAGCACGCCGTCGCCTGTCGTGATGCGGATGTCGCCGAAGGCCATGGTCCGGCCCAGGCGCAGCACGGTTGCGGTGACGCGCGCCTCGCTGGCGTCGGCGGCGATCGGGCGCAGGAAGGTGGTCTGCAGTTGCACCGTCGTCATCGGGCGGAACGCACCGAGCTTGGACATCACGGCCAGCACCATCGCGCTGTCGGCCGCGGCCATCAACGACTGCCCAGACATCACGTTGCCGGCGTGGATGTGGCGCTTCGTCACCGGCAGTGCCAGCACGACTTCGCCCGGCGTGGCGCTGATCAATCGCAGTTCGAGCAGACGCACCCATTCGGCGAAGACATTGCGCAAGGCGTCTTCGAGAAGGGCGGTATCGAACGGTGCTGGAGAGGTCATCGCGAGGGTTCGGGAAGTATGCTTAGGCGATTCTACGTAACACCTACGTAACCGCATACGTAGTACGCTCCCGCGCTGCAATCGACCGACCCTTTCACGGAGACTTGGCCCATGAAGAAAGTGTTCCCCAGCGCCGCCGCGGCGCTTCAGGGCGTGGTGGCGGACGGCCAGCTGATGGCGGTCGGCGGCTTCGGCCTGTGCGGCATCCCGGAAGCGCTGATCGGGGCGCTGCGCGACTCGGGCGTGAAGAACCTGACCGTGATCTCGAACAACGCCGGCGTCGACGGCTTCGGCCTCGGGCTGCTGCTCGAGTCGCGCCAGATCAAGCGGATGATCTCGAGCTACGTCGGCGAGAACAAGGAGTTCGAGCGCCAGTACCTGGCTGGTGAGCTCGAGCTCGAATTCACGCCGCAGGGCACGCTGGCCGAGAAGCTGCGCGCCGGCGGCGCGGGCATCCCGGCGTTCTTCACCAAGACCGGCGTCGGCACGCTGGTCGCCGAGGGCAAGGAGACGCGC